>Ga0114983_1000243_pt1 | contig 22572 bp, 22 predicted proteins | sample Shrwel_input2_RT_FD_87182 | JGI IMG/M metagenome (GOLD analysis project Ga0114983, IMG submission 87182) | Subsurface microbial communities from deep shales in Ohio, USA - Utica-3 well 1 S input2 RT | ecosystem: Environmental > Aquatic > Deep subsurface > Shale gas/oil reservoir > Produced... | reverse complement strand
GCCGGTCACCACGTCGGCGGCGATGTCCACATCAAGCTTGCCCGTGGCATAGTAGTCGAGGAAGAACAGCGGCTCGGCGCCGGCGACCACCAGATCGTTGACGCACATAGCGACCAGATCGATACCGATGGTGTCATGTTTGCCAAGGTCCATGGCGAGGCGCAGCTTGGTGCCGACGCCGTCGGTGCCGGAGACCAGCACCGGCTGGCGATAGCCGCTCGGCAGCTCGCAGAGTGCGCCGAAGCCGCCAAGGCCACCCATTACCTCGGGGCGAGTGGTACGCTTGGCGACGCCTTTGATGCGATCGACCAGAGCGTTACCGGCGTCGATGTCCACGCCAGCGTCCTTGTAGCTCAGCGAGGCGGAATCGGCGGAAGGAGTAGAAGAGGAGTCCGACGGGCTGCGGGTCATGGGCTTTCCTGTCGCAATACGATCATCAAGTGGGGCAAAAGTGGAACGGAATTGTAGCATCGTGAAGGCCGCGCCGCACCGTGGAGAGACACGCGAACAGGGAGAGATGCAATGCGCAGACAGTGGTGGCTAGTACTCGGCCTGGCAGGCTTGATGTGGCTGTTCATCAGCCTACAGCCGATCCTGACGCCCTTTTTCGTCAGCATGATACTGGCCTACCTGGGGGATCCGCTGGCCGACCGTCTGGAGGCGCGCGGCCTGTCGCGGCGGCTATCGGTATCGCTAGTGTTCCTGCTGCTAAGTGTGATCCTGCTGCTGGCCCTGTTGCTGCTGGTGCCGGTGCTTGGCCGCCAGATCGGGCAGCTTATCGAATCCGTGCCCGCTATGCTGAACTGGCCCTGGATTCAGTCGCTGACCGGTCAGGATCTGTCCACGGACATTGATGCCTTGCGTCAAGCCCTGATGGCCAACTGGAAGGAGACCGGCACCTTCGCCGCCACCCTGCTGGCGCAGGTCTCTCGCTCGGGGCTCGCTTTGGCGGCCTGGGTCGGCAATCTGGCGCTGATCCCGGTGGTGACCTTCTATCTGCTGCTTGACTGGGATCGGCTCACTGCCAAGCTGCATGGCTCGCTGCCTCGCCAATGGGAGCCTGCGGTGGTGCGCCTGGCGCGAGAATGCGACGAGGTACTGTCGGCCTTTCTGCGCGGCCAACTGATCGTGATGCTGTGCCTTGGTATCATTTACGCGCTGGGGCTAACCCTGCTTGGCCTGCGCTTTGCACTGCTGATTGGCCTGCTGTCGGGGCTCGTCAGCATCGTGCCGTATCTCGGCGTCATCGTGGGCATCTCGGTGGCCGGCGTGGTGGCCTTCTTCCAGTTCGATAGCTGGCTGCCGCTGCTTGGGGTGGGAGCGGTGTTCGCTGTTGGCCAGTTGGTCGAGAGCCTGGTGCTGCAGCCCAAACTGCTCGGCGACAAGATCGGCCTGCACCCAGTGGCGGTGATCTTCGCCGTACTGGCCGGCGGGCAGCTGTTCGGCTTTACGGGGGTGCTGTTGGCCCTGCCGGTGGCGGCGGTGATCATGGTAGTGTTGCGCTATCTCCATGAACACTATAAAAACAGTACCTTATATGATGCTCATGGCATCGAACGCCAGGACGAGGAGGCCTCATGAAGCCCGGTGCAGCGCAGCTCCCGCTCGGTGTGGGCATGCGCGACGATGCGACCTTTGCCAACTTCCAGCCTAGCGGCAACGAGACGCTGGTCGGCACCCTGCGTGCCCAGCTCGATGAAACGGGCGAGCCGTTCCTGTTTCTGTGGGGCGGCGAGGGGGTCGGCTGCAGTCATCTGCTGCAGGCGGCCTGTCACGAAGCCAGCGATCGCGACAAGCGTGCGCTCTACCTGCCGCTGGACGAGCTTGGCCACTTTCCGCCACATATGCTCGAGGACAGCGAACGTCTGGACCTGGTCGCCATCGATGATCTGCACCGGGTGCTGGGCCGCAAGCGCTGGGAGGAGGCGCTGTTTCACTGCTTCAATCGCCTGCGCGATGCCGGCAAGCGGCTGGTGATCGCCGCGCCCGCCGCGCCACGCCAACTCGATATCAAGCTGCCGGATCTGGCCTCAAGGCTGACCTGGGGCATGACCTTCCACGTCAAACCGCTGGACGATGCCGGTCGCTTCGAGGCGCTCAAGCTTCGCGCTCGCGTGCGGGGGATGCAGCTGCCGGACGAGGTCGCCCGTTACATCCTGCATCGGGGGCCGAGGCGTCTGGGCGATCTTTTCGGGACCTTGGAGACCCTCGATCAAGCATCGCTTTCGGCTCAGCGCAAGCTGACCATCCCCTTCGTCAAGCAGGCGCTTGACTGGTAAACCCGCCGACCTGGTTTGCTGGCCTGGCGCTACCTTCATTACCTCTATTGTCTCCATTACCTTCCAAGACGAGCCTTCCAGCCCATGAGCACGCCCAGGATGCCCGCCACGCCCGCCTCATCAACGACGCTGTCATCCGCCGAGCCCTGTCCCTGTGGCGGCCTGGGTGCCTATGGCGAATGCTGCGGGCCGTTGCACCAGGGCGCCGCCGCGAAGACCGTCGCCGCGCTGATGCGCTCACGCTACAGTGCATTCGTGCTGCATCTTGAAGATTACCTGCGCAGGACCTGGTATCCCGATACCTGCCCGACCGACATGGGGCTGTCGTCCCATACGTGCTGGAAGCGCCTCGAGGTGCTGAACCATTGGCATCAGGACGGGCAGCAGGAGCAGGAAGGACAGCATGAACAGCAAGGCTGGGTGCATTTTCGTGCCACTTTCCAGGAACATGGCCGCTGGCAGCGACTGGAGGAGCTCTCACGCTTCACACGCCTGGACGGCAGATGGGTGTACGTGGACGGAGATCCTCAGTTGACGGCGCTCAAGCCTGGCCGCAATGATCCATGCCCCTGCGGTAGCGGCCGCAAGCTGAAGAAATGCTGTGCCGTCTGAACGGCTTCGCAGGCTATGAGTTGGGCGAGGACGATGTTGAGGCGGGAAGCCGTAGCGTATCAAAGTGTTCGAGTAGCAGCCGGTGTTCGGCGCGTTTCTGATGGAAGCCGTTATGCAAGAATGCCTGCAGTGCCAGCGTGCCGTTGGATTCACACATGGCTTCGTAGAAGTGCTGGGCGCGCTTCGCTGCAGCAATCGTCTTGCTGAATTGACGTCGCGCCACGGTGATCCGTTCATCGTCGTGGGCAAGCGATGTCAGGCTGCGAGTGACCCCTTCGCACTGGGGCTTGGGCATATCCATGGCGCTGGCGAAGGATTCTAGCCCCGTCAGGCGGGCTTCACACTCCGTGCCCAGCACGGCCAACAGTCGGCCGGTGGCGGTATCAAGCGTCAGGAAATGAAAGGCCGTACTACGGTAGCGCTGCTTCTCCGCTTGCTCATGTGCCCAGAGTTCCTGGATCTGCCGCTTTGGATGTAGACCGATGGCGAGCAGTGACCTGATGGTATCGATCATGTTGGCCTCCTTGTTGCCTTGGCAGCGCATAGCTTGGGTATCCACCCTCACAGCATAAAGGCTTACGCCGGCCCTCATCTTGATAACCATCAATAAAGCTAACCCTCTGGGGGCGACACTTGCGGCTAACCCATTGGCACGCTTCTACATCCAGGTCTTTGGTGCTTCCCAGGTGTTTGTTTCTAATCAGGTATGTCTATGGTTCAGCGATGTGTGGCTGGGGGAGGCCAGTCAGTGCGGACATCGTATGAAATGCATCGAGTGATTCTCCAGAAACGATAGACGGCAAAAGGCCGCCGATCAGGGATCGGCGGCCTTTTGGGGAGGGAGTTGGCCGGGTATCAGATTGAGGCCGGCCACTCTCTAATGCCACTAGTTACTGGTAGCGGCGTGGGCCTTTTAGCCCGAACTTGCTTTCAAACAAAGCTTACTTGGCGGACTGAGAAGCGGTTTTGACGCTGCTCTCTACCAGTTTCTGGCTCTGCTGAGCGAAGTCCTGATTCAGGGCTACGACCTTCTCTGTGTCGCCCTTGACGCGCTCACCAAGATCCTTGGCGACTTTCTGCTGACCTTCGATGTAGCTGCGCAGGCCTTCGGCATCCTTGATGTCCATGGCGGCGCGCGCCTGGCTCAGGCTGGTGTCGCTGTAGGCCTTGATGGCGTCGAACTGAGCGTTGGCGAGCTTCTCGCTGTAGTCCAGGGTCAGCGCTGCATAGGCGCGGGCCGGACCGAAGAAGAAGGTCTCGAGCTGTTCAGTGGTCTTGCCAAAGTTGATGTTGTTCATGAAGTCGTTCATTGCACACCTCCGTAGAATATCTGGATACGAAGGGTTTTTGACCTTCGTTGCAGTGCACAATAGCAGCTGTTTTGTTGCAGTGCAACATGGATTGCGGCCAAGGCCGTAATCCCACCGGCATGACCGGGTCGCTATCCCCCGGCGAGCTTGGCATGATAGGAGCAAGGATGGGCAGGGATTGGCGATGAGGAACAAGATGTCACAAAAGGACCCGTTACCCCCCTTGGTCTGGGATCCACGCAGGGTACAGATCAGTGGTTTCACGACCGGGGTCTATCAGATCGAATGGCTGTTGGTGAGCCTGGTCATCTTTCATCTGGTGGTAGTAGGCTCGCCACAGATGGGGGGAATGTCCATTGTGTTAGGTACCGCCGGCTATTTCCTGTTCAGTCTGCTGGCGAGTCGGCTCAAGTATTTCGATGAACGCCGTCGCTGGCTCTTGACCCTGCACACTCTGGTCATGGTCGGCTTCATCACCTGGTTCCTGCATGGCACCAGCGGTGTGCAGGGCCCCATGGGCAGTCTCTATCTGCTTGCTGTGGTGACCAGCGCCCTGACCCTGGGGACGACAGCAACCTTGCTATTGGTGGGGCTGATTGCGGCCTGCTATCTGCTTCTTTTTCAGCTCGGTGGCGGGCATTTGCTCAGCGCTGAGGGCCTTCTTGTGGCGGGCTCCAACTTGGTGGTCTTCCTGATTACCGGCTATCTCACGGCGGTGCTGGTGGATGCGATTCATCTGTCGAACCGCATGCTGCTGAATATGGCGACCCGCGATTCACTGACCGACATGCTCAACCGCCGCGCCTTCTTTGAGCTGGTTACCCCCTTTCATGCCGATGGTGTGCGTTACCGGCGCCCGTTCAGCGTGGTGATCATCGACATGGACGATCTGAAGGCCATCAATGATCGTGACGGTCATGCGATGGGGGATCGCGCGTTGCTGGCGGTGGCGAGCTGTCTGGAAGACTGCAAGCGCGATAGCGACCTGGTGGCCAGGCTGGGGGGGGATGAATTCGGCATGTTCCTCCCCAATACTGATGAAGAGGGAGCCATGGCGATGCTCGAGCGCTTGCTCGAGCGAGCCGAGGACGAGTTGCCCCGCATCAGTGTCGGGGTGGCCTCCTATCCTCAGCATGGCGAGAAGCTCGCGACGCTGATGGAGCATGCCGACCATGCCATGTACTCGAGCAAGGTCGCTGGCGGGCATCGCGTTTCCCTGAGCAGTGAGCCTCAGCAATTGGCCAGCTGATTTTTCTACGGCTTCAGATAGTGTTTTCTGAGCAATAAGGACAGCCCGATGAACGATACCCGCATTGAGCGTGACAGCATGGGTGAACTTGAGGTGCCTGCTGACGCCCTGTATGGCGCTCAGACCCAGCGTGCCGTCAATAACTTCCCGGTCAGCGGCCAGCCCATGCCGGTCGCCTTCATTCACGCCATTGCGCGCATCAAGGCCGCGGCGGCCAAGGTCAACGCCGAACTGGGACTGCTGGATGGGCCGCGTGCCGACGCGATACAGCAGGCGGCGCAGGCGATCATTGCCGGCGAGCACGATGATCAATTCCCCATCGATGTTTATCAGACGGGGTCGGGGACCTCGAGCAACATGAACGTCAATGAGGTCATCGCCCACCTGGCGTCTCGGCAAGACCTCGTGGTGGGGCCAAACGATCACGTCAATATGGGCCAGTCGAGCAACGACGTGATTCCGACGGCGATCCACGTCTCGGCGTCCATGGCCGTAAAGGATGCGCTGATGCCGGCGCTTGCGCATCTTCAAGCTACTATCGATGCCAGGGCTGCCGAGCTCGATGGCGTGGTCAAGACCGGCCGCACCCATCTGATGGATGCCATGCCGGTGCGCATGAGCCAGGAGCTTGGCGGCTGGTCGAGCCAGATCTCTCAGGCCATCGAGCGCTTCGAGGACGGGCAGGTGCGGCTTGGGCGTCTGGCCCAGGGCGGCACGGCCGTGGGAACCGGGGTCAACGCTCATCCCGAATTCGCCGAGCGCATGGCCACGGCCTTGAGCGATCAGACAGGCTTGGCGCTGATGCCCAACGACAGTGCCTTCGCCAGCCTCGCCGGCCAGGATGCTGCGGTGGAGCTCTCGGGGCATCTCAAGACCTATGCCTGTGCGGTGATGAAGATCGCCAATGATCTGCGATGGATGAACTCCGGGCCGCTGGCAGGACTCGGCGAGATCGAACTGCAAGCCCTGCAGCCCGGCAGCTCGATCATGCCGGGCAAGGTCAATCCGGTGATTCCCGAATCGGCGGCCCAGGCCGCGGCTCAGGTCATCGGTCTGGATGCGGCAGTGGCGGTGGCCGGGCAGAGCGGCAACTTCCAGCTCAATGTGATGCTGCCCCTGATCGCCCACAACCTGCATACGGGCATTACCCTGATGACCAACGTCAGCCGCCTGCTTGCCGATCGGGCCATTGCGACTTTCACCGTGCGCGAGGACAACATCGAGGCTCCGCTGTCGCGCAACCCGATCCTGGTCACGGCCCTTAACTCGGTGATCGGCTACGATGCTGCAGCTGCGATCGCCAAGAAAGCCTATCAGGCGGGTAGGCCGATTCTCGATGTGGCCGAGGAAGATACCGATCTGGGGCGTGATGAGCTGGAAAGGTTACTGGACCCTGCGGCGCTGACCCGCGGCGGCATTCCGGGCAGCTAATCGTCGCCAAGCCAAAGCTCAAGCCAAAGCCGGCCTGGCCATGACCCGCCCTGGCCAGGTTTGTCGCTATCAGCAAGAGCATGGGCAAGTAGCGCCACCAGTCAGGGTCACCAACCGGGGCAACACCAAAAACGCCGCGCTCAAATGAGCGCGGCGTTTTGGTCAGTGGGCATGTTAGATGCTGACGATTAAGGCAGGGCGGGTGCTAGCCAATCGGTCAGGCAGCCTGTGCCTCTCTTCGGGTAGTGATGTAGCGGCTCAGGCGATTCACCTCATCCGCCGAGAGGCGCAGCCCCAGCTTGGTGCGCCGCCAGAGGATGTCTTCGGCGTCGCGGGCCCATTCCCGCTCGAGCAGATAGTCGACTTCGGCGGCAGTGAGGCCGGCGCCGAACGCCTCGCCAAGATCTTCCACGCGGCGGGCATCACCCAGGAAGCTCAGGCAGAGGCTGCCGTAGCTCGAGGCCATGCGACGGGCCCGGGACTCACCGAGGAAAGGGTAGTCTCTTACCAGCCGGGCCATGAAGGCATCCTGACTGCCGATGTCTCCGCCCGGCAGCGGTCGCTCGGCGGTCCAGCTCGGCCCCATGCTCGGCAGTAGAGGGGCCAGCTTGTCCATGGCGGCTTCCGCCAGGCGCCGATAGGTGGTGATCTTGCCACCGAAAATCGACAGCAGCGGCGCGCCCTCATCGTCCAGGTCCAGGGTATAGTCGCGGGTCATGGCCGACGGGTCGGCGGACTCGTCATCGCACAAGGGTCTCACCCCGGAGAAGGTGGTGACGATGTCATCCCGACTGAGCGTCTGCCGGAAGTGCGCGTTGACTACGTCGAGGATGTAGTCGGTTTCCTCGTCGCTGGCATCGACCTTGGCCGGATCGCCTTTGTAGCGGCGGTCGGTGGTGCCGATCAGGCTGAAGTCCTGCTGATAGGGCAGCACGAAGACAATGCGGCCATCGTGGTTCTGCAGAATATAGGCGCGCTCGTCGACGTTGATCCGGGGCACGACAAGGTGACTGCCCTGGATCATGCGAATGCCATAGCGCGACCGGCGTGTCGTCTTGCCGCTGATGAAAGACTCCACCCAGGGGCCCGCGGCATTTACCAGGGTCTTGGCGTGGCGGGTGATCTGGCGTCCCGTGTCGCGATCCTCGAGGGTAATGCGCCAGGCCCCGTCCTCCTCGCGAGCCTCGATGCAGCGAGTGCGTGTCATGATCTCCGCCCCCTGCTCCTGAGCCTGAAGGGCATTGAGTACCACCAGACGGGCGTCGTCGACCCAGCAGTCGGAATACTCGAAGCCGCGGGTGATGGCTGGCTTCAGCGGGCTCGTGGCATCGAAGCGAAGGCCCTTGGAGCTTGGCAGGCTTGCGCGCTGGCTGAGATGGTCATAAAGGAAGAGGCCGGCACGGATCATCCAGGCCGGACGCAGGTGAGGCTGGTGGGGCAGGATGAAGCGCAGCGGCCAGACGATATGCGGGGCCTTCTTTAACAGCACCTCGCGCTCGTGCAGCGCCTCGCGCACCAGGCGGAACTCGCGGTGCTCAAGGTAGCGCAACCCGCCGTGAATCAGCTTGCTGCTGGCAGAGGAGGTGGCGTTGGCCAGGTCCGCCTGCTCGCACAGCCCGACCCTGAGACCTCGTCCCGCAGCGTCATTGGCGATGCCAACGCCGTTGATGCCGCCGCCGACAACGAAAAGGTCGAGAAGCTCTTGCTGCTGGGGTTCACGCATGGTTCGCTCCGCGAAAAGAGGGCTCAGCGAGGCTCTCTGCGAGACCATGCGCTGGTGAGGCCCATCATGTGTTCGTTTTAGAAAATATAGTATAGGAAAGCGAACACGAAAGATGCAAATCGAAAATGTGTGTCGGGCAGCCCGACTCGGCAGCATGTCACCGGAGCCTGATTCAGTAGTCGAGTTGGCGAGTTGGCGAGTAGGTGAGTAGGTGAGTAGGTGAGTAGGTGAGCAGCAGTCCCCGCCATCGGTGGCGGGGCTGGGGAGTGTGGCGAGAGCGGCTAGCGTGAATGGCAATGCCGGCCGGATAGGCGGGCGGCGGGGATGGGGCCCGAGTATCAGGCCTCGGAAGACGTCGGCGCGATATGCAGGGCCACGTCGTTGCTATCGAGCAGTCGGCGGATCGCTTCGGGCGGCTCGCGATCCGTGAACAGGGCGTCTATCTGCGTAATGCGGCCCTGGCGTACCACCGCATTGCGGTGAAACTTCGAGTGATCAGCGATCAGGAACACCTGGCGAGAATTCTGGATGATGGCCTGAGCGACCCGCACCTCTTGATAGTCGAACTCGAGCAGCGAGCCGTCCTCGTCGATGCCGCTGATGCCGATGATGCCGACGTCGACCTTGAACTGATTGATGAAGTCGATGGCAGCCTCGCCGATGATGCCGCCGTCGCGGGACCGCACCTGGCCGCCGGCGACGATGACGTTGAAGTCTTCCTTGTGCTGAAGAATCGCCGCCACGTTGAGGTTGTTGGTGATCACCTCGAGGCCCTGGTGGTACTGCAGGGCCTCGGCGACCAGCTCGTTGCTGGTGCCGATGTTGATGAACAGCGAGGCATGATTGGGAATCTGTGCCGCCAGGTACTCGGCGATCCGGCGCTTGGCCTCGACGTTCAGCGTCTTGCGCGTGTGGTAGGCGGTGTTGACGGTGCTTGATTCCAGGCCTGCGCCGCCGTGCACGCGACGAATCAGCCCCTCATTGGAAAGTGCATTGAGGTCACGTCGAATGGTCTGCGGGGTGACGCCGAAGTCGCGGGTCAACTGTTCGATGGAGGCGTAGCCCTGGTGCTTGACCAGAGCGATGATGGCATCGTGGCGTTTCTGCTGAATCATGACAGGCCCGGCCTGGCTGGAGTTAAGTATGAAGCTAAGTAGGGGCGCGGTTGGCCGCGTTGGGACTTATCTTAGCAAGAAACGGCACGGCATTGGTGTCGTGGCATACCGCATTGGTTGAGCGTTAGACGATGGTGGTATGCGCTGAAGCCGTTCTGACAATTGTTGTAAAACGAAAACCCCATTACCCTTTTCTGATTCGAAAACGAAAGGTGTCGCTGCCCCGTCAGGGCCGCCTGCACCGTCTCGCTAAAGGAATCTGCTTCATGGCCTCCTGCATCCTGTCCATCGATCAGGGAACGACCAGTTCCCGCGCCATCCTGTTTAACCGGGAAGGGGAAATTCTGGCCTCGGCCCAGGAGGAGTTCACTCAGCACTTTCCCGCCGATGGCTGGGTCGAGCATGATCCGGAGGATCTGTGGCGCACGGTCGAAAATAGCTGTCGTGCGGTGCTCGAAAAGGCCGGCCTGGCCGCCGATCAGGTGGCGGCGATCGGTATCACCAACCAGCGGGAAACGACCCTGGTGTGGGATCGCGCGACGGGCGAGCCGGTCTATCCGGCCATCGTCTGGCAGGACCGGCGCACCCATGAGGTCTGTCGGCGCCTCAATGACCAGGGCCATGGCGAGCTGATTCAGCAGCGCACCGGCCTGCTTATCGATCCCTATTTTTCGGCGACCAAGCTCAAGTGGTTGCTGGACGAGGTGTCGGGAGTTCGCGAACGTGCCGAGGCCGGCGAGCTGGCCTTCGGCACCGTCGATACCTTTCTGCTGTGGCGCCTGACCGGTGGACGCGTGCACGCAACCGATGCCACCAACGCCTCACGCACGGCTCTGTTCAATATTCACACCCAGCGCTGGGATACGGACCTGCTCGACCTGTTCGGCATTCCGGAAAGCCTACTGCCCGAGGTGAAGGATTCAAGCGATGACTTCGGCACCGTCGAGGCACCTCTGTTCGGCGCCCCGATCCCGGTGGCCGGCATCGCCGGTGACCAGCAGGCGGCGCTGGTCGGACAGGCCTGCTTCCAGCCAGGCATGGGCAAGAGCACCTACGGCACCGGCTGCTTCATGATCCTCAATACCGGCGACAAGGCCGAGACGTCGCGTAATCGCCTGCTCACCACCGTTGGCTATCGACTCAATGGCAAGGTGACCTATGCCATGGAAGGCAGCATCTTCGTTGCCGGTGCGGCCATCCAGTGGCTGCGCGATGGCCTCAAGCTATTCGCCGATGCCGCCGAGACCGAACAGCTGGCCAGCACCACCCGCAGCGGGCACGGTGTCTATTTGGTGCCGGCCTTCACCGGCCTCGGCGCGCCGCACTGGGACCCTCAGGCCCGCGGCGCCATCTTCGGGCTGACCCGTGATACCGGCATCGCCGAGCTGGTCGCTGCCGGCCTGCAGTCGGTGTGCTTCCAGACCCGCGACCTTCAGGCCTGCATGGATGATGACATCACGGCCTCTACCGGCACCTTGCGCGTCGATGGCGGCATGGTCGCCAATAACTGGGTGATGCAATTCCTGGCCGACATGCTGGGGGTGCCGGTGGACCGCCCTCGAGTCCCTGAAACCACGGCGCTGGGAGCGGCGTATCTCGCCGGACTGCATATTGGCTGGTATCGCGACCTTGAAGAGGTCGCTGCCCTGTGGAACGGCGAGCGCACCTTTATGCCTCAAATGCCCGAGGCGGAGCGAGAAAGGCTTTATCAGGGCTGGCGGGAGGCGGTGCGCCGGGTAAAGAGTGAAGCCCAGGCCGGCGATGATCAGATGGTCGCGCTTTGAGGATGGCTTGTCGCCAAGCGGTTGAGTTGCCGTGAGTTTTTTTTGAGAATGGGCTTGCATTCTGCAGGGCGATGGGTAGAATACGTCTCCGTTGCCGAGGCAAGCAAGGCTCGCCATGCAACAAGTGATGCAGGACCGTAGCTCAGTTGGTTAGAGCGCCACGTTGACATCGTGGAGGTCAGCGGTTCAAATCCGCTCGGTCCTACCAAGCATCCTTGTAACGGCCAACAGCAGGACCGTAGCTCAGTTGGTTAGAGCGCCACGTTGACATCGTGGAGGTCAGCGGTTCAAATCCGCTCGGTCCTACCAGATTCTAAAACCCCGTAGCCCTAGGCTGCGGGGTTTTTTCGTTTTTGGCGTTTTTTGCCCTCAGATTTGCCGCTCAGAGCGTGGCGAGGTCGGTGCGCGCGGCAAATACCGTCATCAGCGCTTCGATGCCAGCCTGGTCCTGGTCGTCGAAACGGCCGGGTAGGGGGCTATCGAGATCCAGAAGGCCCCACAGGCCATCACCGCTGACGATGGGGATCACCAGCTCCGAGCGGGAATCCGCGTCGCAGGCGATGTGATCGGCCACCTCGTGGACATCCTCGACCCGTTGGGTTTCACGGCTGCGGGCGGCGGCGCCACAGACACCCTTGCTGAAGGGAATGGGGTTGCAAGCGGGTTTGCCCTGGAAAGGGCCCAGCACCAGTGTTTCGGGCAGGCGGTGCAGATAGAAGCCGGCCCAGTTGAGGCCGGGCACGCTCTGCATGATGAAGGCGCAGGTCTGGGCGCTGTTGGTCAGGGCATCGCGTGTATCGAGCAGGGCTTCGAGCTGGCGAGCCAGCAGGCCGTAGTCGGTAGCGGGCAGATCAGTTTGGCGTTCGGTCATGATCGTTTCTCTTGCCGTGAATTAGAAGGTGCCGTGAAGTGGAAGGTGTCATGGGGTGTGAGCGAGCAGGGCGGGTCGCAGATGGCAAAACGCCAGCGCACGTGGCGCTGGCGTTTTGCGTATAGCGGTCGGAACGGGGCCTCGCGATTACTTCCAGCCGGGAACCGCTGCACCCTTGAACAGCTCTTCGGCCTTGGCGATCACGGCGTCGCTCTGATAGGCGTCGACCAGCTGCTGGATCGCTTCGCGGTCTTCATCACCGCCACGCACCACGATCAGGTTGACGTAGGGAGACTCGGGGCCTTCCTTGATCAGGGCGTCGTCCAGGCTCAGGCCGGCCGGCTGGGCGAAGGTGTTGTTGATGAAAGCCAGGTCGACGTCGGGCAGCACGCGCGGCAGCTGGGCAGCCTCGATCTCACGGAACTCGAAGTCGTTCGGGTTATCGATGATATCGATCGGCGTGGCTTCCAGGTTCTGCGGGTCGTCGAGCTCAATCAAACCCTGGTTGTGCATCAGGATCAGTGAACGGCCTTCGTTGGACGGGTCGTTGGGCAGGGCGATGACAGCGCCTTCCGGCAGATCTTCGATGCGCTCGAACTTTTCCGAGTAAGCACCGATCGGGTAAACGAACGTGCGCCCGGCAATGGCGAAGTCATAGCCGCGGTCCTCGACCATGCTCTGCATGTACGGCTCGTGCTGGAAGGCGTTGGCATCCAGGCTGCCGTCGGCCAGCGCGGCATTGGGCGAGACATAGTCGGTGAACTCGACGATCTCGGCGTCCAGGTCGTACTTCTCCTTGGCGATGCCGAGGGCCACCTGCATGACTTCGGTCTCGGGGCCGGCAACGGTGCCGATCTTGAGCGTCTGGTCTTCGTCACTGCCGCAGCCGGCAAGCAGGCTGGTACCGACGAGGGCAGCGGCCCCCAGCAGGCGGGTGGGGCGAAGCAGGTTTGCCAGGGTGTTGGTCATCGTGATGCTCTCCCTTGGGGCTAAAAAGCCGCGAATGATCTCTCGCCGGGTGGGCGAGTTTTTAATGGCAAGCCGGACGGTTGGCGTCCAGCGCTCTCGGGCGTCCTGCCATCCCGGCAGGTCGCGATCGTTACTTGTGGTCGGCCTTGCGTACCAGGTGGTCGCCGAGGCTCTGAAAGCCCTGCACCATGATCACCAGAATGGCCACGGTAATCAGCATGACGACCGGGTCGAAGCGGTTGTAGCCGTAGCGTATGCCCAGGTCACCCAGCCCGCCACCGCCGACCGCGCCGGCCATGGCCGAATAGCTGATCAGCGTCACCACGGTGATGGTCATGCCGTTGATGATGCCGCCCTTGGCCTCGGGCAGCAGCACCTTGGTGATGATCTGGTAGGGCGTGGCGCCCATCGATTGGGCGGCCTCGACCAGCCCCGGCGGCACTTCGTTCAGTGCACCTTCCACCAGGCGGGCGACGAAGGGGATCGCGGCGATGGTCAGCGGCACGATAGCGGCGTTGGTACCGATCGAGCTGCCGGCGATCAGCCGCGTGAAAGGAATGATCGCCACCATCAGGATGATGAAGGGAATCGAGCGGCCGACGTTGGTGACGATGGCCAGCACCTTCTGGGTCACCGGGTTGGCGAGGATCTGCCCTGGGCGGGTGACGTAGAGCAGCACGCCCAGTGGGATCCCGGCCGCCGCCGCGATCAGCCCGGCGATGCCGACCATGTACAGAGTGTCGAGGGTGGCCTCGAGAATCAGTTCAAGCATCGCGTTGGACATGACCAAGCACCTCCACTTTCAGGTCGTGGGCTTCCAGATATTTGAGAGCCGCGCGGGTGTCGTGGGAATTGCCGATCAGTTCGGCGATCATCAGCCCCAGGGTGCGGCCCTGAATCGATTCGACCTTGGCCTGCAGGATGCTGACATCCACGCCGCATTCCCGGGCCAGGCGTGATACCAGCGGGGTGGCCACGGCGTCACCGCTGAAGGCCAGACGTACCACCGGGTGGCTGCTCACGCTGGGCTCTGCCTCAAGCCGCTCGACCAGTGCCCGGGGCGGTTCAAGTTCCAGGAAGTCGTTGAGGAACTCGCGGCCCAGTTGGGTCCGTGGCGCGGTGAAGAAGTCGCCGACGTCAGCTTCTTCGACCAGCTCGCCGTCGGAAATCAGGCCGACCCGATGGCAGATGGTCTTGACCACTTCCATCTCGTGGGTGATCAGCAGAATGGTCAGCCCCAGCTGTTGGTTGATGTCCTTGAGCAGCTCGAGGATAGAACCCGTGGTTTGGGGGTCCAGCGCCGAGGTGGCCTCGTCGCACAGCAGTACCTTGGGTCGGCTGGAAAGCGCTCGGGCGATGGCCACGCGCTGCTTCTGGCCGCCGGAGAGCTCGGACGGGAACTTGTCGGCCTTGTCGGCAAGGCCGGTCAGGTCGAGCAGCGGTAGCACCCGCTCCTGGATGGCATCCTTGCTCATGCCCACCAGTTCCAGCGGCAAGGCGATGTTGTCATAGACGCTGCGCGAGGCCAGCAGGTTGAAGTGCTGGAAGATCATGCCGATCTGATGGCGTGCCTGATTGAGGCTCGGACCACTCAGCCGGGTGAGTTCCTCGCCATCCACCTGGACGCTGCCGGTGGTGGGGCGTTCGAGCAGGTTGACGCAGCGAATCAGCGTCGACTTGCCTGCGCCGGACAGGCCGATGACGCCGTGGATGCTGCCTTTAGGGACATGCAGGTCGACGTGCTTCAAGGCCTGAATGGCATGAGCACCGCTGCCGTATGTCTTGGAGACGTTTTCGAGTCTGATCATGGGTCCGTCGAGTCGCTGGCCGATCGAAGTGGCTGCGGCACCGCAAGGCAGAGAAGGGCAGTCCAGAGGGCAAAAAAAAGGCCACCCTGACGGGTGGCCATCAACGCTGGACACACCCTTTTAGCTGCACTTCCCGCGAGGCTCGACGAATCGAGCCAGACGAGGGCGCCCGCAAGCCGGGTACAAATCGGCGCCTAAAAAAAGTGGGGTGAATCTTAGGGTGCCTACCGTGGGGTGTCAACGATCCTGGTACAAGTTTCGGCTTATAGCGCCAATAACCAGTGCATATCGCTGTTATCAAGGCGATGGGTGTCAGATGTATATCAAAAGACCTGCTGTGCGCCGTGTGCGTCTTGAGTTAGGTATTACGTGAGCTATGCAAGGCGCCTTTAACTGCAAGCTGTCACAAAGCGCTGTCACAAAGCGCTGTCACAAAGCCCTTTGCTGAGTCCGTAACCGAGCCCTTAGCTGAGCTCTTAACTGAGCCCTTGACTGAGCTCTTAACTGAGCCCTCTCGACAAGGCCCTGCTGGATGGCCTGTCAGGCTGGTAGACTCGACGGTTTGGCGGGCGCTGAGTCGCCCGAATGATGTCGCACGCAGAGGATCGCCATGTTTACCGGTATTGTTCAAGGCACCGCCACCCTGGTGTCAGTGACCGACAAAGAAGACTTCCGGACCTTCGAAATGGCCCTGCCGCCTGAGCTATGCGAGGGCCTGGTGACCGGCGCCTCGGTGGCGCATAACGGAGCCTGCCTGACGGTGACGGCCATCGAGGGCCGTCATGTATGGGTAGACTTGATGCGCGAGACGCTACGACTGACCAACCTTGGTGCAGTGGAGGTGGGTGATCGCATCAATATAGAGCGTGCGGCGCGCTTCGGTGACGAGATCGGCGGTCATGCCATGTCGGGCCATGTGGTCTGCATGGCACAACTGGTTGAGTTGGAGGAAGCGCCCAACAATCGTCGCCTGTGGTTTGAGGTACCAGCTGCCTATGGCCGCTTCCTGTTCGACAAGGGCTACGTCGGCGTCGACGGCATCAGCCTGACCATTGGCGAAGTGCGTCCCGGTGACGCGGCGGCAGCGCCTCGCTTCTGTGTGAACTTGATCCCCGAGACCCTGGCACGGACCACGCTTGGAGACCGCAAGCCCGGCGATTACGTCAATATCGAAATTGATCCGCAGACCCAGGCGATCGTCGAGACCGTCGAGCGGGTGCTGGCCAGTCGCGGCTGATGGGTAGCGCGGTTGAGGTGGTCTGTGGCTGAGTTGACCATTCCGTCAACTTTGCGTTGGCCACCATGCGTGTCTCTGGCCCGGCGATTGCTTATAAATAGCCTAGCGAATGCCATGACAGCGCAGAATGCCTGTCATGGCGGACAGCAGCGGCCGGTGATCCCATGAGGCTCGCCGGCCGTGTCGTATCAGGATGCCGCCTATCGCATCGGCCTTGGTCGATGGGGTAAGATATGCGGCTTTTCTCGCACCCGGACCATCAGGGTCCACGCGCCAGGGTAGGGTAATGCCGATGTTGAAACGACTGCTCGACAACCACTTCAAGCTCAGCGAACACGGCACCAACGTTCGCACCGAGATCATCGCCGGGGTCACGACCTTCCTGACCATGGCCTACATCATCTTCGTCAACCCGAGCATCCTGTCGGAAGCCGGGGTCGATTACGGCGCAGTGTTTGTGGCCACCTGTGTGGCCGCCGCCATCGGCTGTCTGATCATGGGGCTGTGGGCCAACTATCCAATCGCCATGGCGCCGGGCATGGGCCTCAACGCCTTCTTCACCTATGGGGTGGTGCTGGGCATGGGCTACTCCTGGGAGACCGCGCTGGGCGCTGTCTTCCTCTCGGGCCTGACCTTTTTCCTGCTCAGCGTCTTTCGCATCCGCGAGTGGATCATCAACTCGATCCCCATGACCCTGCGCCTGGGGATCGCGGCAGGTATCGGGCTGTTCCTGGCGATGATCGCGCTGAAAAACGCCGGTATCGTGGTCGACAACCCGGCGACCCTGGTATCCCTCGGTGATCTGACCCAGCCCTCGGCGCTGTATGCCCTGGGGGGCTTCTTCGTGATCACCGCGCTGTCCTACCTGCGGGTCACCGGTGCGGTGATGATTGGCATCCTGGGCGTTACCGTGCTGTCGATGCTGCTGGGCCACAACGATTACAACGGCGTGATGTCGATGCCGCCGTCCGTGGCGCCAACCTTCATGGCCATGGATGTCGCCGGTGCCTTCAACGTGGCGATGTTCAGCGTGATCTTTGCCTTTCTGTTCGTTGACCTGTTCGATACCTCCGGCACCCTGATCGGCGTTGCCCACCGCGGCGGGCTGCTCGACAAGGACGGCAAGCTGCCGCGCCTGGGGCGCGCCATGATGGCCGACTCCACCGCCTCGATGGCGGGTGCTGCACTGGGTACTTCGACCACCACCAGCTACATCGAGAGCGCTTCGGGTATCGCCGCCGGCGGTCGCACCGGCCTCACTGCCGTGGTGGTTGGTGCGCTGTTCCTGATCAGCCTATTCTTCTCACCGCTGGCCGGCTCGATTCCCGCCTACGCCACGGCCGGGGCGCTGCTCTATGTGGCCTCGCTGATGGCGGGTAGCCTGGCGCATGCCGACTGGGATGACGCCACCGAGGCCGCCCCGGTGCTGATCGCCGCGCTGGCCATGCCCCTGACCTTCTCGATTGCCGAGGGTATCGCGCTTGGGTTCATCAGCTACGCTGCCATCAAGACCCTGTCAGGCCGCTTCAGCGACCTGAACCCGGCAGTGATCGTGCTGGCGATTGTCTTCGTCCTGAAATTCTTCTTCCTCGACTGACCACTGGATTCGACCATCGATGAGCATCTACGGCGACTACATCAAATCCGTGATTCGCACCGTCCCCGACTGGCCGCAGCCGGGGGTCAACTTCCGTGATATCACGCCGCTTTTGCAGAACAGCTCGGCTTTTCGCAAGCTGATCGACAGCTTCGTGCACCGCTATCAGGACATGGATCTGGACGCGGTGGCAGCCATCGACGCCCGCGGCTTCATCATCGGCGCACCGCTGGCCTATGAGCTCGGCTGCAGCTTCGTGCCGGTGCGCAAGAAGGGCAAATTGCCGTTTCGCACCATCAGCGAGACCTACACCCTCGAGTACGGCCAGTCTGAGGTCGAGCTGCACGCCGATGCCTTCCATCATGGCGATCGCATCCTGCTCGTCGATGACCTGATCGCCACTGGCGGTACCATGTGTGCTGCAGCCAAGCTGATCACCCGCTCCGGCGGTCATGTGGTCGAGACCGCGACCATCATCGACCTGCCGGAGCTCGCCGGTTCCGACAAGATCCGCGAGGCCGGTTTTGGCGTCTTCGCTGTCTGCTCCTTCACCGAGGACGAGTAAGTCTCGTCCCCCGTTACGTTTTTGGTAATTCGTCATGAGCGCCAACCGCTATCAGCAACACTTCATCGTTTCCTGGGACCAGCTGCATCGTGATGTTCGCGAGCTTTGCCATCAGCTGGTCGAGCGTGACTTCAAGGGGATTATCGCCATCACTCGCGGCGGCCTGATTCCGGCTGCCCTGATCGCCCGCGAGCTCAACCTGCGCCTGATTGATACCGTGTGCATCAAGAGCTACGACCACATGGACCAGGGCGGTCTCGATGTCATGAAAGGCGTCGATCACGACGGTGACGGCTGGCTGTTGGTGGATGACCTGGTCGATACCGGCAAGACGGCCCGCAAGGTGCGCGAAATGCTGCCCAAGGCGCATTTCGCTACCGTCTACGCCAAGCCGGAAGGGCGGCCGCTGGTCGATCAGTTCCTGACCGAAGTGGGGCAGGACTGCTGGATTCAGTTCCCCTGGGATATGGGCGTTGCCTACGTCGAGCCGCTGGCGGATCGCGTGCGCGGCGAGGCCTCCGGCGAGAGCGGTGCCTGAGGTCGAGATGTCGGAAAGTACCTCTGCACAACCTCCATTGCCGGAAAGCTGGGATCGTCATCTGGGGGCGGAATTTGGCGCCCCCTACATGCAGGCGCTGCGTGACGCCCTGGCCAAGGACAAACGCGAGCGGCGGATCATCTATCCGCACTCCGCGGACTGGTTTCGTGCTTTCCAGCTGACGCCGCTCGACCAGGTCAAGGTCGTGATCCTCGGTCAGGACCCCTATCACGGCCCGGATCAGGCTCACGGGCTGTGCTTCTCGGTGCAGCCGGGAGTGAAGGTGCCGCCGTCGCTCAAGAACATCTACAAGGAGCTGGCCGGCGATCTAGGCTGCACCCCGGTCGATCACGGCCATCTCGAGTACTGGGCGCGCCAGGGCGTGCTGTTGCTCAATACCGTGCTGACCGTCGAAGCGGGGCAGGCAGCGTCACACCGTGGGCGCGGGTGGGAAAACTTCACCGACAGGGCGATTGCCACCGTCAATGAACACTGCGCGCCCTGTGTCTTCCTGCTGTGGGGTAGCCATGCCCGTCAGAAGAAGGCGCTGATCGATACCGGGCGCCATCTGGTGCTTGAATCGCCGCACCCGTCGCCGCTTTCGGCGCATCGTGGCTTCTTCGGCAATCACCACTTTTCCCAGGGCAATGCCTTCCTCGCCGAGCACGGCCGTGCCCCCATCGACTGGCAGCTGCCCACTCAGCCTTAACCTCGTCGACCGATACGGGTAGAATGTCGCGCAATTTGTGCATGATCTTCATGCGACAAAGCCGTCATTCGTCCCATCCCGTCGCCCGAAGAGGTCCGCCGCCATGAGCGTTCACGCCATCAACCATCCCCTGGTCAAGCACAAGCTCGGCCTGATGCGTGCCAATGACATCAGCACCAAGAGCTTCCGTGAGCTGGCCGGAGAAGTGGCCAAGCTGCTGACCTACGAAGCCACTCAGGACCTGGAACTCGAACCGACCACCATCGAGGGCTGGAGCGAAGAGCCGATCCAGATCGAGCAGATCAAGGGCAAGAAAGTCACCATCGTGCCGATCCTGCGTGCGGGTCTCGGCATGCTCGACGGCGTCACTGACCTGATTCCCAGCGCCCGCATCAGCGTGGTGGGGCTCTATCGTGATGAAGAGACCCTCGAGCCGGTGCCGTACTTCGCCAAGTTCGCCAACGATATCGAAGAGCGTCAGGCCATCGTCATCGATCCGATGCTGGCCACTGGCGGCACCATGGTGGCGACCCTGGACATGCTCCGTGAACGTGGCTGCCAGCAGATGAAGGTCATCGTGCTGGTCGCGGCCCCGGAAGGGATCAAGCGTGTCCAGGAGTCTTACCCGGACATCGAGATCTACACCGCGGCAGTTGACGATCGCCTCGACGAGAACGGCTATATCGTGCCGGGCCTCGGCGATGCCGGTGACAAGATCTTCGGGACTCGCTGAGTCGTGACCTGATAGGCCAAAACGCCCCTGACGTGATCACGCAGGGGCGTTTTGCTGTGCGCTGATGTTTCCTGAGTCCTGATGGCAGGGCCAGATTGCTTTGTTTTTCACCTTGGAGACCTGATATGACCGATACGGTGGCCGGCCGCCAGTCCACACAATCCTTGCCGCGCATTCTGCTTACCGGGGTGCAGATGCTGTTCGTCGCCTTCGGTGCACTGGTGCTGGTGCCGCTGCTGACGGGACTTGACCCTAACGTGGCGCTGTTCACGGCGGGGGTGGGTACGCTGGTGTTCCACAGCGTTACCCGCCAGAGCGTGCCGGTGTTTCTGGCCTCGTCGTTTGCCTTCATCGCGCCCATCCAGGGCTCGGTCCAGAACTTCGGCATTCCCGCGACCATGGGCGGCCTGATGGCGGCGGGCGTGGTCTATGTGGTGATTTCCCAGTTCGTGCGGATCAAGGGCACCGCCTGGCTGCATCACCTGCTGCCGGCGGTCGTGGTGGGGCCAGTGATCATGGTCATCGGCCTGGCGCTGGCCCCGGTGGCAGTGGACATGGCGACGGGCGAGACCAGCGACGCCATCGGCTATGGCCAGGCGCTGGTGCTGTCGATGTCGAGCCTTTTGGTGACGCTGGTGCTGGCGGTCTTCGGTCGCGGCCTGATTCGCCTGGTGCCGATCATGGGTGGCATCGTCACCGGCTATGCACTGGCGCTGCTGATGGGGGTGGTCGACTTCACGCCGGTCAATGAGTCGGCCTGGCTGGCGCTGCCGTCCTTCACGGCCCCGACCTTTCATTGGGCCGCGATCCTGTTCATGATCCCGGTGGCCATCGCGCCGGCGGTGGAGCATATCGGCGACATGGTCGCCATTGGTTCGGTGACCAAGAAGAACTACCTCGAGAAGCCCGGCCTGCACCGCACCCTGCTGGGCGATGGCCTGGCCACCAGCGTGGCGGCGCTGTTTGGCGGCCCGCCCAATACCACCTATTCCGAAGTGACCGGTGCAGTGACACTGACCCGTGCCTTCGATCCGCGGATCATGATGATCGCCGCCGTGACCGCCATCGTGCTGGCTTTCCTCGGCAAACTCGGCGCGCTGCTGCAGACCATCCCTGCCCCGGTGATGGGCGGCATCATGACGCTACTGTTCGGTTCGATCGCGGTGGTGGGCATGAACACTCTGGTGCGCGCCGGCCATTCGCTGACCGCACCGCGCAACCTGGTGGTGGTGTCGCTGATTCTGGTCTTCGGTATCGGTGGCATGCAGGTGGGCGGCGGCCAGTTCACCCTGCAGGGCGTGAGCCTGGCGGCGCTAGTGGGCATCGTGCTCAACGCCGTGTTGCCGCCGGCCAAAGAAGGTGAGTAGAGCGATTGAACCGTTAAAGCGAATGTCTCAGGCGTGATGCTGTTCATTCCCGCCGTCTGAGAAGGACGGCGGGGTATTGGCGCTGACGATCACACATTCGCTGTCGCTTGCATTGCGAAAGCGGTGGGGCAGGCGTGAATCGAAGTAGTAGGCATCGCCTGCCTTCAAATGCTGCACTTCGTCGGCGACCTGCAGTTCGATAGTTCCGGCGATCACCACCCCGCCTTCTTCCCCCTCGTGCTCCAGCATTTCCTGGCCGGTATCCGCCCCGGGCGGGTAGTGCTCGTGGATGATCGACATGCTGCGGTTGGGCCTACGCGCGCCCACCAGTTTCCAGGACAGAGTGCCGTCGCCGATCTCGGTAAGTTCGCTGGAGCGATAGAAGACCTGCTCCTGAGATTCGCTATCACCGGCGAAGAACTCGCTGATTGAGACCGGCATGGCATCGAGAATCTTCTTCAGCGAGCTGACCGAAGGGCTGACACTGTTCTGCTCGATCAGCGAAATGGTGCTGTTGGTGACTCCGGCCCGTTTGGCCAGTTCGCGCTGTGATAGCTCACGCGACAAGCGCAATTGCTTGAGGCGATTGCCGACGTCGAATCCACTCATGGGCGGCCCTTGTTGAACATCTTTTACAGCATGATACCCACTCATGAGCGGGAACTTAAGGGCATG
>Ga0114983_1000241_pt1 | contig 22678 bp, 23 predicted proteins | sample Shrwel_input2_RT_FD_87182 | JGI IMG/M metagenome (GOLD analysis project Ga0114983, IMG submission 87182) | Subsurface microbial communities from deep shales in Ohio, USA - Utica-3 well 1 S input2 RT | ecosystem: Environmental > Aquatic > Deep subsurface > Shale gas/oil reservoir > Produced... | reverse complement strand
GGCCTGCGGCCTCCATCGTCGAAGCGTGGAACCGTCGAACCGCCGGCCAAGCCGGGCTCCTACAGAGTAAGGTCCGCAAACTTGCCTAGAAGAACAGCCGCCGCAGGGCCTCGCCGGGGTCGGCCTCGCGCATGAAGGCCTCGCCCACCAGGAAGGCATTGACGTCATGCTCGCGCATGCGCAGCACGTCATCGCGGGTGTGGATGCCGGACTCGGTGACCACGCTGACGCCGGGCGGAATCCGCGGCAGCAGTTCCAGGGTGGTCTCGAGCCGGGTGTCGAAGGTGTGCAGGTCGCGGTTGTTGATGCCTACCAGGGTGAGCTCGAGCTTGAGGGCTCGGTCGAGCTCCAGGGCGTCGTGGACCTCCACCAGCACGTCCATGCCCAGTTCCACGGCCTGGCGATGCAGGTCTGCCATCCGCGCATCGTCCAGGGCGGCGACGATCAGCAGGATGCAGTCGGCGCCGAGGGCGCGCGCCTCGCTGACCTGGTAGCCATGGGTGATGAAGTCCTTGCGGATCACCGGCAGGTCGCAGGCCTCGCGCGACTCGATCAGATAGTCCTCGTGGCCCTGGAAGAAGTCGGCATCGGTGAGCACCGAAAGACAGGCTGCACCGCCTTCGGCGTAGCTTGCGGCGATCTCGCCGGGGCGAAAGTCCTCGCGGATTACCCCCCTGGAGGGTGAGGCCTTCTTGATCTCGGCGATTACCGCCGGATCGCCGGCCTGGATGGCGCGCTCGAGGGCGGCGACGAAGCCCCGCGGCGCGGGCTGCTCGGCAGCCAGGCGCAGCAGCTCCTGCTCGGAGACCGCGCGGCGCCGTTCGGCAACTTCCTGTTCCTTGCGCGCCAGGATGCGCTCGAGGATGGTGGGCAGGGAACGGGATTCGGTCATGTCGGACCTCACTGGGAAAACACGCGGGTGAAGTTGGCGAGTTCCTTGAGCTTTTCGAGCGGCAGCTTGGAGGCCTGGGCGTCCTGGGCCATGGCCACGCCCTCCTTGAGGCTGTCGGACACCCCTGAAGCATAGAGCGCCGCACCGGCATTGAGGGCGACGATGTCCGCCGCTGCCCCCTCGCCGATCAGGGCCTGCTCGACCAGCCGCAGGCTATCCTCGGCGCTCTTTACCCGCAGCGAGTCCAGCGACTGACGCTCGATGCCAAAATCTTCCGGGGTGATGATGTACTCGCGGATCTCGCCGTCCTTCAGCTCGGCGACCAGCGTCGGCTGCGCCAGCGAGATCTCGTCAAGGCCATCTTCGGCATGCACCACCAGCACGTGCTCGCTGCCCAGTCGCCGCAGCACCTCGGCCATCAGTGGCACCAGCTCGGGGGCATAGACCCCCAACACCTGGCTGGGGACGCCGGCAGGATTGGTCAGCGGCCCGAGGATGTTGAACAGGGTGCGCACGCCCATCTCGCGACGCGGGCCCACGGCATAGCGCATCGCCGGATGATGGCTGGGCGCGAACATGAAGCCCACCCCAACCTGCTTGATACAGCGGCCCACCTGCTCGGCATCCAGATCGAGGTTGATGCCGGCCACGGCGAACAGGTCGGCACTGCCCGATGACGAGGAAACGCCGCGGTTGCCGTGCTTGGCGACGTGCGCCCCGCCGGCAGCCACCACGAAGCTCGCCGCCGTAGAGACATTGAAGAGGTTGGCGCCATCACCGCCGGTGCCGACGATGTCGACCAGGTTGTCGGCCGTGAGCCGCACCGGGTTCATCAGTTCACGCATCACTTGGGCCGCGGCGCTGATCTCCTCGGCGGTCTCGCCCTTCATGGCCATGCCTACCAAGAAGGCGGCGATCTGGGGATCGCTGGCCTCGCCGGTCATGATCTGGCGCATCACTTCATGGGTCTCGGCGAAATTCAGGTTCTCCCGGCGCATCACCACCGCAATGGCCTCTCGCATCTGCATAATTACTACCCTCTAATCAGCCTCGACTCGGGCTCGGCTCAGCGCCTAGACACGACGTTTAAGAAAGTTGGCCAGCAGCTCATGGCCCTGGCGGGTCAGGATCGACTCGGGATGGAACTGCACGCCTTCGACATCCAGCTCACGGTGGCGCAGCCCCATGATCAGCCCCGGGGTGACGTCGTCGTCGTCGCACCAGGCGGTGACCTCGAGGCAGTCGGGCAGGCCCTCGCGTGCCACCACCAGCGAGTGGTAGCGCGTCACTTCCAGGGGATCCTCGAGGCCCTCGAAGACGCCCTGGCTAAGATGGCGAATACGCGAAGTCTTGCCATGCATCACCTGGGAGGCACGCACCACCTTGCCGCCATAGACCTGGCCGATGGCCTGGTGCCCGAGACACACCCCCAACACGGGAATACGCCCGGCAAAGCGACGGATGGCCGCCAGGGAGATGCCGGCCTGGTCGGGCGCACAGGGCCCCGGCGAGATTACCAGATGGCTCGGGGCCAGGGCCTCGATCTCCTCCAGGGTAATGGCGTCGTTGCGGTGGGTCACCACCTCGGCGCCCAGCTCCCCCAGGTACTGCACCACGTTGTAGGTGAAGCTGTCATAGTTATCGATCATCAGCACGGACATGGCAGGCTCTCCGGCACTCGCCCGGCCAGCGCCGGACGACAGGCATCAGGGGTCACTCGAGGTTGTCCAGGCCACGCTCGGCCATGGCCACGGCACGGAACAGGGCGCGGCCCTTGTTGAGCGTTTCTTGCCACTCCATCTCGGGCACCGAGTCGGCGACGATGCCCGCGCCGGCCTGGACGTGCAGCTGGCCATCCTTGATCACCGCGGTGCGGATGGCGATGGCGGTGTCCATGTTGCCGTGCCAGGAGAGGTAGCCCACCGCACCGGCATAGACACCACGCTTGACTGGCTCCACCTCGTCGATGATCTCGAGTGCCCGGAACTTGGGCGCGCCGGAGACTGTGCCCGCCGGAAAGGTGGCGCGCAGCACGTCCATGGCGGAAAGGCCCGGCTTCAGGCGCCCGACCACGTTGGAGACGATGTGCATCACATGGGAGTAGCGCTCGACCACCATGCGATCGGTCACCTCCACCGAGCCGGTCTCGCTGATGCGACCCACATCGTTGCGCCCCAGGTCGATCAGCATCAGATGCTCGGCGAGTTCCTTGGGGTCGGCCAGCAGATCGGCCTCCAGGGCGCGATCCTCCTCTTCGCTGTGGCCGCGCTTGCGGGTGCCAGCGATGGGCCGCACCGTGACCTCACCCTCCTCGAGCCGCGTGAGGATCTCCGGCGACGAGCCGGCCACCTGATGATCGCCCAGGTTGAGGTAGAACATGTAGGGCGAGGGGTTGAGGCTGCGCAGGGCTCGGTAGAGGTCCAAGGGCGGCGCCTGATAGGGAATCGACATGCGCTGGGACGGCACGCACTGCATGACGTCGCCGGCCAGCACATACTCCTTGATCGTCTCCACGGCCGCCTTGAAGCCCTCCTCGGTGAAACCCGAGGTGAAATGCTCCTCCTCCACCGCGCCACGGCCGGTACCGGGGCTAATGGTATTCACGGTGGCACTGCGCAGGCGGATCTCCAGACGTTCCAGCCGTTCCAGGGCGCGGGCGTAGGCTTCCGGCTCGGCGGGGTCGGCATGCGTCCACAGCGTCAGGCGCCCGGAGAGATTGTCGAACACCACCAGGTCGTTGCAGACCATCAGCAAGATGTCCGGCACGCCGATGGGATCGGGCTTGTCGACGCCGCGCAGGCGCGGTTCGATATAGCGAATGGTGTCGTAGCCGAAATATCCCACCAGACCACCGTCGAAGCGCGGCTGGTCATCGAGGCGCGGCACCTTGAAGCGGCCCTGGAACTGCTCGATCCAAGCCAGCGGATCCTCGGCTTCCCCGGCGCCATGCAATGCGTCATCGACGAAATGGCTGACGGTGAAGCCACGCACTTCGATTCGCTCGCGGCAAGGCAGGCCGATGATCGAGTAGCGGCCCCACTTTTCGCCGCCCTGCACGGACTCGAGCAGGAAGGTCCAGGGGGCGTCGGCCAGCTTGAGATAGGTGGAGAGCGGCGTGTCGAGATCGGCCAGCACCTCGCGGGTGACCGGAATGCGGTTGTAACCGGCGTCGGCCAGCTCGCGAAAGCGGTCGGGAGTCATCATGCCCGGATCCTCGAAAAAGGGAAAACGACGATGGTGAGAGAGGCGACGGCCCGCGGTCCGTCTCAGCGCGCGAACATCACCATCGCCAGCCGCCGCGGGCAGGTGAACGGGGCAGGCGTCGTGCGGCGGCCATGACGCCACCGGCGGTTGTGAAGGAGTCCGGCTTCATGCGGCTGATCATCGAGGGGTTTCCGCGTCTTATAGCAATAACGTATTGATTTGGCCCGCGCTTATAGCATTAGCCAAACTCACGTTAAACGAGTTCCGCCAGCGATTCAACCACGTCATCCGGGGCGCTATCACGCACCGACTCGCCGTGATTGTAGCCGTAGGGCACGGCCAGGGTACGAAACCCCGCGGCGCGTCCGGCCTCGATGTCATGGCGCGAGTCACCGACCATCAGGCAGGCCGCCGGCGCAACGCCGAAGTGGGCCGCCACATGCCGCAGCGGAGCTGGGTCGGGCTTCTTCTTCGTCAGGCTGTCGCCCCCCAGGCAGAGGCCGAAATGCCGCTGCAGGCCGAAGGCCTCGAGGATCGGCGCGATGAAGGCGCTGGGCTTGTTGGTCACCAGCGCCAGGGGCAGCCCGCGGTCGCGCAGGCCGTCCAGCGCCTCGCGCACTCCGGGATAGAGCCGGGTATGGGCGCTGGGGGCGCGACCATAGTGGTCGAGGAAGCCCTGGTGGGCCCGGACCAGCAGCGCCGCATCAGGGTCCTGCCCCAAGGCATCGCCCAGGGCGCGCTCTATCAGCCTGAGCGAACCGTTGCCCACCCAGTCGCGGACCCGGGACTCGCCGGGCGGCGCCAGGTCGAGATCGGCGAGGGCGGCATCCACCGCCATCGCCAGGTCGGGTACGGAATCGACCAGGGTGCCGTCCAGGTCGAAGGTGATCAGGCGGATATCATGGAGTATGCGGTGCATGAGACCTCTTGCCTTGCGGTGAGGGTGACATCATCACCTTGCGCTCAGCCAGCCAGGCGCGCTTGGCCGAGGCGGTCAGGCGTTTCAGGCGTGCCTCCAGGCGCAAGGCCTCGCTATGGCTGCCGACGGGTTCCTGGTGGCAGAGCACCAGCGGCCCCTTGCCGCGCAGCGCCTTGGCGCCACGACCGGCCCGGTGCTCGGCCAGGCGTCGGGCCACGTCGGTGGTGATGCCGGTATAGAGGGCGCCGCCGGCGGTTTCCACCAGGTAGAGGTGCCATAGCGCAGCGGAAAACGTCTCCGTCACGGCATGCCCTGAACACTGGCCAGCTGCGTGCGGAAATCGCGGAGCACGCTGTCGTAGCGATGCGGGTCATCTTCGCGGCGCTGCTTGAATATCGCCGAGCCGGCCACGAAGGTATCGGCGCCGGCGTGGGCGATCTCGGCGAGGTTGTCGGCCTTCACGCCACCATCGACCTCCAGGCGGATCATGCGACCCGAAGCGGCGATACGCTGGCGCGTTTCGCGCAGCTTGTCGAGCGTCCTGGGCAGAAAGGCTTGCCCTGCGAAGCCGGGGTTGACGCTCATCAGCAGGATCATGTCGAGCTTGTCGATGACGTAGTCGAGATAAGAGAGTGGCGTGGCTGGATTGAACACCAGACCCGCCTGGCAGCCCCCGTCACGAATCAGTTGCAGAGAGCGGTCGATATGGTCCGTGGCCTCTGGATGAAAGGTGATGATGCTGGCTCCGGCGTCGATGAAGTCGCCGATCAGGCGATCCACCGGACGCACCATCAGATGCACGTCGATGGGTGCGCTGACACCGTGCTTGCGCAGCGCCTCACAGACCATGGGCCCGATGGTCAGGTTAGGCACATAGTGGTTGTCCATCACATCGAAATGGACGATGTCGGCCCCGGAGGCGAGCACGTCATCCACCTCCTCGCCCAGCCGCGCAAAGTCAGCGGAGAGGATCGAGGGCGCGATCATAAAGTCGCGGGTCGTTTCGGTCATGGGGTCGTCCGTCATCAGGGTGGGCAGGCGATCGCGTGAGTCGGGGATTCTACCAAAGCCCCGCGAGACTCAGGACCCTGCCTGGCAGGACACATGGCGGACCACGCTGCAGCGTCGCCATCCGCTCAGCGTGACCAGGCCATGCACGATTGTCGCTCTCCGGTCTCCGGGTCTTGACACTCATCGACAAGATGAAAACCCAGCCGCCGATAGAAGGAGACGGCGCGCACGTTGCGAGTGAAGACATGCAGGGTCAGTCGCTCATGACCGGCCATGGCGTGAGCCATCAGCCGCGAACCGTAGCCGTAGCTCTGCACCTGCGGATCGATGAATAGCGCCTGGAGGTGATCGCCGTTGAGCGCCGTGAAACCGATCACCCGGCCCTCGACTTCCAGCACCTCAAGCTCCTGTGCCCGCGGCAAGTGCTCACGCGTCATGGCCTCGACGCGGGACTCCCAGTAGGCGTCGGCAATGAAGTCGTGGGCACGCATCGAGGCACGCAGCCAGATGTCGACAAGCTGCGGGATCTCCTCCAGAGTGGCGGGGCGGATCATGTCGCGGCTCCTGTAACTGTCCCTGTAGTGTAGCGCTCACACAACGGCGCGTCGCAGCGTTTCCCCGCCTCTCGGGCCGCAGGTTTCACTCGAGGCCCTGCACCACACTCATCAAGGCCCTGCCACCATCGGGAGATTGTTCATGCAACGTCGTCATGTCCTGGGCGCCTGCGCCCTGCTTCTCGCGACGGGCTGACTGGTCGGCTGCGCCAGCCCTCACTACCTGCGGCTCGACCCCGAGCGCACGGCCCCGGTGCCACGCAGCGGTAGCGGGCCACGACGCTCCAGCGCCCAGGCGCTCTCGCGAAAGCCGTTGGCCTCGGGCTTGCCATCCTCCAGGTGGGTAAGGCGGAAGTTGGGCGCAAACAGCTCGTGAATCTCCTCAGCGGGGACGCTGAACGGCGGGCCGCAGTCATCACCCGGACCACGCGTCAGGCTGATCAACAGTCCTCGGGCGCCGGGAGGGATCAGCTGGGCCAGGTGGAAGGCATAACGTTGACGGGTGGCCGGCGGCAACGCGATCAGCGCGGCGCGGTCATAGAAGGCGCCGATATCCGCTGCCTGCTGGATATGGAAGTGAAAGAAGTCGCCGCACCACAGCTCCACGCTGCCCTGGCGGCAGATGTCGAAATCGGCCTGGCGGTAGCGGGTTACTTCACCCACGCCCTCGGCGACGAACGCCTCGATGGCCTGCCCGGCCAGTTCGATGCCCAGCACCGGATGGTCATGTTGCGCCAGCCAGCGCATGTCGAGGCTCTTGCCACACAACGGTACCAGTACCTTGGTACCGGCGCGAACCCCCAGGTCAGGCCAGTGACGAACCAGCACCGGGTGGGGGCGATCCCGGTGGAAACCGATGCGCCCCTGGCGCCAGCGTTGCAGCCATTCGTTGTCCATCATTCCTCCCGCCGAAACGGCGTCAGAACCAGCGATCGCGCTTGCGCCTCCGCCGTGGCAGATGAGGCACGATCAGCCCCACCAGCAGGCCGGCCCCCGCCACCCCACCACCGTACATGAAGTAGCGCATCAGCAGATCCTCTTCCTGAGTGTCCAGACGCGCCTGGAGCGCGCGGATGGTGGCGCGCGACTGTTCGGTCTCCGCTTCGAGCGCCGCATTGCGAGCCTCGAGCTCGGCGATGCGTTGCTCGCGAACCTTCAGGGTCTCGGTCATCGAGGCGGTCCGGTTCTGCCAGGTGTCATTGATATTGGCAAGCTTCTCGGTCAGCTCCTCCACCCGAGCTTCCAGCGCCGGCAGCTGTTGCTGAGCGCTGGGAGTATCCTGAAGCTCACTGCTTAGCACCCAGACGGTATCGCCCTCAGAATCCCGCACTCGACTGTAGTCACCGCTGGTCTCCAGAACCGTCACCGGTTCGCCGGCGGTCAGGGTGCCAATGATTCGGTAGCCGTCGGTGGGGCCGCTGCGGACGTAGGTGGTGAGCTCGTCAGAGACCCAGGCGGCACCGTCGGCCTGCTGGGCAAGCGCCAGAGGTGAGAGCGTGGCGAGCGCCACGCCCAGTGTCAGGGTTCTGAGTCTTTGTATCGTCATGCGTTATCCTGGCTGTCCAAGCCTCGCGCGTCGCGGCTCTTGCACATGGATCGCCCGCTGGGGGGCGGTTCTGCGGGCCACGGCGGCGATGCTGATGTTCGTGGTATGGGTTTGTCCACAGCGACGGTGGATAACCCTCGGGAAAACCGCTGAAAAGCTCCTGTCAGTCGGCATGCCTGACGCCCTGCGCCGCTGCCGCTCACTTTCTGACCAGGGCACGCCCCGCCCGTGCCGTATAAGGGGCACAGAATACCACAGCCGCTGCTGGCGGCGGCTGGCCCCGAAGGCGGCCGGGGCGTATAATGAATCGCCTTGTCAGAGGTGGTCATTCGGCCACTTGCAAACCCAATGCTCATCCACCGGTGCATCGTCGCGCCAGTTGCCGCGACCTATTCTTATGGCGAAGAAACTCTTCATCAAGACACATGGCTGCCAGATGAACGAGTACGACTCCGCGCGCATGGCGGATCTGCTCGGCGAATCCCACCAGCTCGAGCTCACCGACGACGAGCACGATGCCGACGTCCTGCTGCTCAACACCTGCTCGATCCGTGAAAAGGCCCAAGAGAAGGTCTTCCACCAGCTCGGCCGCTGGAAGAAGCTCAAGCAAGCCAAGCCCGACCTGGTGATCGGCGTCGGTGGCTGTGTGGCCAGTCAGGAGGGTGAAGCGCTGCGCAAGCGTGCTCCCCATGTCGACATGGTGTTCGGCCCGCAGACCCTGCATCGGGTACCATCGATGCTCGACTCGCGGCATAACGACCAGATCTCGGTGGTCGATGTCACTTTCCCCGAGATCGAGAAGTTCGACCATCTGCCCAAGCCCAGCGCCGACGGCGCCACCGCCTTCGTCTCGGTGATGGAGGGCTGCTCCAAGTATTGCACCTTCTGCGTCGTGCCCTACACCCGCGGCGAAGAAGTCTCGCGGCCCTTCGAGGCGGTGATGGACGAGGTGATCCACCTCGCCGATCAGGGCGTGCGAGAGATCAATCTGCTGGGGCAGAACGTCAACGCCTACCGCGGCGAGAACCGCCTCGGCGACGAGATCGACCTGGCCGAGCTGATCGCTTGCGTGGCGGCGGTGGAGGGTATCGACCGCATCCGCTTCACCACCTCCCACCCGGTGGAGTTCTCCGACAGCCTGATTGAGGCCTACGCAGAGATTCCCGAACTGGTCAGCCACCTGCACCTCCCCGTTCAGGCTGGCTCCGACCGCATCCTGGCGGCGATGAAGCGCGGCCACCGTGTCGAGGCATACGTCGAGAAGCTGGAGCGCATCCGTGCGCTGCGCCCGGATATCAGCTTCTCCTCGGACTTCATCATCGGCTTCCCCGGCGAGACCGAGGCAGACTTCGAGGCCACCATGGAGCTGATCCAGCGTATCGGCTTCGACCACTCCTTCAGTTTCGTCTACTCGGCGCGTCCCGGCACGCCGGCAGCCAGCCTTGCCGACGAGACCCCGCCAAGCGTCAAGAAACAGCGCCTGGCAATCCTGCAGGAGCGTATCAATCAGCAGGCGATGCAGATCAGTCGGCGCATGGTGGGCACCACTCAGCGCATTCTGGTCACCGGCTTCTCGCCACGGGATCCGGGCCAGCTCTCTGGGCGCACCGAGAACAACCGCGTGGTCAACTTCCCTGCCGCCAATCCCTTCGAGCTGATCGGTCTCTTCGTCGATGTGGAGATCAGCGAGGCGCTGCCCAACTCGCTGCGCGGCGAGCTCGCCTCGCCGGCGGCCTACTGACTGACGCGACATGCGTGCCAGCGGGTGAGCCGAGCCGATGAGCACGCCTCTGAGCCAGCAATGGCCTCATCGCCGCCTCGAGGGTCTCAGCCGCAGGCTTGAGGCTTGCCATGGATCAGCGCTGAGCCCTTCTCTGCGGTGTATGCGTTGCCCCGGTCACCACCGGGGCAGTAAGCTGACACTACATTCATCCTGCAGGGATTCCTCTGTCTTGAGCCAGCCATCCTCTCCGGCCAACCGCATCATTACCCTGAACCTTGAGCCCAACGACCCGCGTCGCCTCGCCAACCTCTGCGGCCAGCGTGACGAGCACCTCAAGCTGATCGAATCGCGGCTTGGCATCACGCTTCGCAACCGCGGCAACATCTTCCAGCTCGCCGGCCCCACCCAGCGGGTCAAGGCGGCCGCCAACGTGCTGGAACAACTCTACCGCGAGACCGAGGCCAGCGACTTGGATCCGGACACCGTGCATCTCTTCCTGCAGGAGTCGGGCCTGGAGGCGCTGGACGAGGAGACAAGCGGCGAGCCGGATGATGAGGTGCTGCTGCGCACCCCGCGCACCCTGATCAAGCCCCGCGGCCTCAACCAGCAGAGCTATGTGCAGAGCATCCGCGCCCACGATATTAACTTCGGTATCGGCCCGGCGGGCACCGGCAAGACCTACCTCGCCGTGGCCGCCGCGGTGGAGGCCCTCAACCAGCAGGAGGTGCGCCGCATCCTGCTGGTGCGCCCCGCCGTGGAGGCGGGCGAAAAGCTCGGCTTCCTGCCCGGCGACCTGGCCCAGAAGATCGATCCTTACCTGCGCCCCCTCTACGATGCCCTCTACGAGATGATCGGCTTCGAGCAGGTGGCCAAGCTGATCGAGCGTCAGGTGATCGAGATCGCCCCGCTTGCCTACATGCGCGGGCGCACCCTCAACAACGCCTTCATCATCCTCGACGAGAGCCAGAACACCACCCGCGAGCAGATGAAGATGTTTTTGACCCGCATCGGCTTCGGCTCCACGGCAGTGATCACCGGCGACGTCACCCAGGTCGACCTGCCGCGCGGGCAGACCTCGGGGCTGATCCAGGTGCTCGAGGTGCTCAAGGGAACCCCGGGTATCGGCGTCACCCACTTCGCCGCCAAAGACGTGGTGCGCCATCCACTGGTGCAGCGCATCATCGAGGCCTATGACCACTTCGAGGCCAAAGAGGAGGCCTCCGAGCGCGCCCACCGCGAGGAGCGCGAGGCCCTGCGTCAGGAACGCCTGGAGCGCGTCCGCCAGGACAAGCAGCGCCATGACGCCCCGGGGCACGTCGACTCATGAACCTGCCGCTCATCGACCGTCAGGTGACCATTGTGGCCGACGGCCTGCCTTCCCAGGCCGAGCTCGAGGCGTGGGTGGCCGCGGTCTTGGGGCGCCAGGCCGACGAGCCTCGCCACGAGCTCACCATTCGTTTCGTCGACGCGGCCGAGAGCCAGGCCCTCAATCACCGCTATCGCCACCGCAATGCATCCACCAACGTGCTCTCCTTCCCTTTCGAGAGCCCGCCTGGGGTCAGCCTGCCACTACTGGGCGATCTGGTGATCTGCCACCCGGTGGTGGTCCGCGAGGCGGCGGAGCAGGACAAGTCGCGGCATGCTCACTACGCTCACATGGTGGTCCATGGCACCCTGCACCTGCTGGGGCATGATCATCTCGAGGACGACGAAGCCGAGGCCATGGAGACCCTCGAGCGTGAGATACTCGCGTCGCTGGGATTTGCCGATCCCTATGCGCCGTCGAATCGCGATTCCGACACCGAGGACGAGAGAGCTGACGCATGAGCGAAGACCGATCGAGCAGCCAGGGTAGCAAGTCCTGGCTCGACAAGCTGTTCAGTGCCCTGTCCAGCGACAACGACGAGCCCAGCTCCCGCGACGAACTGCTGGAGTTCCTGCGCCAGGCAGGCGCCCGCCTCAAGCTCGATCAGGACGCCATGATGATCATCGAGGGCGCCCTGAACATCAGCGACCAGCAGGTGCGCGAGATCCTCATCCCACGCTCCCAGATCACCGCCATCGCCCTCGACCAGCCCTTCGAGGAGTACCTGCCGGTGATACTCGAGACCGGCCATTCCCGCTATCCGGTGATCGGTGAGAACCTCGATGAGGTCAAGGGAATCCTGCTGGCCAAGGACCTGCTGCCGCTGCTGCAAGGCGGCCAGCAGAATGGCGTACCCTTTCAGCTCGACGAGGTGCTGCGACCGGCCATGTTCGTACCCGAATCCAAGCGTCTCAACAGCCTACTCAAGGAGTTCCAGGATACCCGCAACCATATGGCGGTGGTGGTAGACGAGTATGGCGGCACGGCGGGCATCGTCACCATCGAGGACATCCTCGAGGAGATCGTCGGCGAAATAGAGGATGAACACGACATCGACGAGGAGATCGATATCCGCGAACTGGCAAAGGATCGCTATGCGATCCGTGCCCTGACCACCATCGAGGATTTCAACGATCGCTTCGGTACCCGCTTTTCGGACGACGAGTTCGATACCCTGGGCGGCCTGGTGATGCAGCGTTTCGGCCACCTGCCAGGGCGCGGTGAACACACCGAGATCGGCGGCTGGCGCTTCACCGTTCTCAATGCCGACAACCGCCGCATTCGCCTGCTCGAGGCCGAGCCCTGCGAGCAAGACGCCGAGGAGTGACGCCACCACCTGATGACCACGGATGGACTGCATGGCTGACGCTCGACTGAAGATGGTAGCGGGCTGCCTGGCGGCGCTGGTCGCCGGCTGCCTCACTACCCTGAGTACTGCGCCCTTCTCGCTCTGGTGGCTGGGCCCGGTGGCTGCCGGCCTGGTCTACCTCGGCTTGCCGTCCCTGAGACCCGGCCAGGCGGCCCTACGCGGCGGGTGCTACGGGCTGGGTCTGTTTGGTTCCGGGGCCTCCTGGGTCTATGTCTCGATCCATGACTACGGCTACACCGGGGTGCCCCTGGCGCTGTTGCTAACGGGCTTGTTCGTTGCCGGCCTGGCGCTGTTCTTCGCCCTCACCTTCTGGCTCTACCGGTGGCTGTGTGGGCCGCGCCTGGCAGCGCTGAGCTTCGCGGGCGCTTGGGTGCTGGGGGAGTGGCTGCGCACCTGGCTATTCACCGGTTTCCCCTGGCTGCTGCTGGGCACTGCCCAGGTGGATGCGCCGCTCGCCCCCTGGGCGCCGGTGGGCGGGGTCTACCTGCTGACGCTGATCACCGCCCTCACCGGCAGCCTCGGCGTCGAGCTCCTTCGACGCCGCGCCTGGGCCGCCGCGCCGCTCGCCGCACTGTGGCTGGTGCCACTGGCCCTGCCTGCCCAGTGGACGACACCCGCCGGCGAGCCGGTGCGGGTTGCCCTGCTCCAGGGCAACCTCCCCCAGCTGATCAAGTGGACTCCCGAAGGGCAGCGTCGCGCCATCGACACCTACCTTGAGCTGACCCGCGAGCTCGATGATAACGTCGACCTGGTGATCTGGCCTGAGGCCGCCCTGCCCATGTTCGAGGACCAGGCCGCCCCCTACCTCGAGCGTGCCCGAGCCAGCCTTCCAGCGCATACCACCCTGCTCACCGGCATCCTGCAGCGTGACGACGGACGCTACTACAACAGCGTCATCGGCCGTGGCGACGTGGAAGGCGAGTATCGCAAGGCCCACCTGGTCCCGTTCGGCGAGTATCTGCCCCTGGAGAGCCTGCTGCGCGGCGCCATCGCCTTCTTCGACCTGCCGGCACCGACCATGGTCCCGGGCCCCGCCGACCAGGCGCCAATCCGCGTCGGAGGGCTAACCATCGGCAATGCCATCTGCTATGAGATCATCTATGCCGACCTGGTGGCAGCGCGGGCCCGCGACGCCGAGCTGCTGCTCACGCTCTCTAACGACACCTGGTTCGGCGCTTCCCTCGGCCCGCTGCAGCACTTGCAGATGGCCCGCCTGCGGGCGCTGGAGAACGGCCGCCCGGTGGTGCGCGCCACCAGCAACGGTGTCACCGCGCTGATCGACGCACGAGGCAAGGTCATCGCCAGGACAGCGCAGTTCGAGACCGCAGTCCTCGTCGGCGAGGTTACCCCCATGCAAGGCCTCACCCCCTTCACCCGCACCGGCAGTTGGCCAACCTGGCTGCTCGCCGCCCTAATGGTGCTGGCGGGACTCCAGCTGCGCCGGAAGCCGTAAGCTCGAAGCCAGGGCTTCCGCTGGAACATAAAAAACCCCCGCAGCCAGGCTACGAGGGGTTCTCTTCAAGCTTCTAGGCGCGGAGCGCCGCACTTTCAGCTTCAGGTTTCCGACGAAGTCGAGGCTTCTCCCAGCACCTCGGGAATGGTCATGCGCACATAGCGCCCCGGAGCCGGCTCGAGGATCTCCAGCTCACCATCACCGGGTTGGCGTGCCGGCACCAGCTTCTCGGTGTCCACATAGCCATTCTCGGTCATCCACGCCTGCCAGTGCGGCCACCAGGAGCCCTCATGCTGCTCGGCACCCTCGAGCCACTCCTCATGAGTCTCCGGGAGCGCATCATTGGTCCAGTAGCCGTACTTGTTTTTGCTGGGCGGATTGACAATCCCGGCGATATGGCCGGAGCCGCCCAGTACGAACTTGACCGGCCCCTTGGGCAACAAGGCGCCGTAATAGGTGCTGTTCCACTTGGCGATGTGATCCTCCTTGGTGGAGATGAAATAGCTCGGCGTGGATATCTTGCGCAGATCGATCTTGACCCCGTCGAGCTCGATGCCACCCGGCTGGACCAGGCGGTTCTCCATGTACATGTGCCGCAAGTACCAGGCATGCGTACCCGCCGGCAGGTTGGTGCCATCGGTATTCCAATAGAGCAGGTCGAAGGGTGCTGGTGCATCGCCTTTCAGGTAGTTGTTAATGTAGAAGGACCAGAAAAGGTCGTTTTCGCGCAGCAGGTTGAAGGAGTAAGCCATGACCCGACCGTCGAGATAGCCATCGCGCTCTAGCTGAGCCTCGATGCCCTCGAGCACCCGCTCGGAGAGGAAGACACCGATATCGCCTGGGTCGCGGAAATCCTGGAGGGTGGCCATGTAGGTGACCGACTTGACCTTGCGGCCACGCCGGGTGCTGGTCAGGTAAGCCACGGTCGAGGCGGCCAGAGTTCCGCCAATGCAATAACTCAATAGGTTGACCGACTTCTCGCCGGTGGCCTGCTCGATGGCCTCCATAGCGGCGATGGGCCCCATCTGCATGTAATCGGCCCAGGTCAGGTCACGCTGCTCGGGGCCAGGGTTGCGCCAGGAGATCAGAAAGACGGTGTGTCCCTGCTCCACCAGCCAGCGCACCAGGGAGTTATCCTGACGAAGGTCAAGGATGTAGTACTTGTTGATCCAGGGCGGCACCACCAGCAGCGGGGTCTTGTAGACCTGCTCGGTACTGGGCGTGTACTGGATCAGCTGGATCAGCTCATTCTGATAGATCACCGCTCCCGGGGTGACGGCGATGTTTTCACCGATCGCGAAGGCGCTGCGATCGGTCATGGTGACATTGAGTCCCTCGGCGGAGTTGGCCAGATCCTTGCGCAGCCGGGCCAGGCCCTCGACCAAGTTCTGGCCGCGGGTCTCAATAGTCTTGCGCAGCACCTCGGGATTGGTGGCGACGAAATTGGTTGGCGCCATGGCGTTGACCAGCTGGCGCGCGTAGAAGCTGAGATTGCGCTTCTGGTCTTCCGAGAGGCCATCCAGGCGCTCGATCAGCTCTTCCACCATGCGCGAGAACAGCAGGTACTGCTGCATGATCGCCCGATAATAAGGATCGTCGCGCCAGGCATCGTCCTTGAAGCGGCGATCGCCCTTGTCTGGTGTGATCAGCGGCTCGACCTCTTCACCAGCGAGGCCACGCAGCGACTGCAACCACAGCTGGTATTGATCCTGTAGCAGCCGGGACTGGGCCTGCCATAGCAGGGGCGGATTCTGCATCAGCGACTGGGCACCGGCCTGGAAGCTCTGATGCATGTCTTCATAGACCGATTCCGCAGCATCGCTGGGTACCATGCGCTCCAGCAGATCCTGCATCAGGGCCTTGTACTCCTCGCCGATCACAACGAGCCGGCCATGCCACGCCTCGAGCTCGTTCGGTGTCGGTGCTTGCACCGCTGACTGCATTGACCTCTCCTGTTAATCATGAAGGCCTTCATCATGAAGGTCGGTATGCCTGACAGCCAGGCACCGGCCCTCGGCCATCTACGGCTAGCATCGCATCAACTTGCGCCAGGCAAGACATGGCCCACAAAGACACTATCGCCTCGCGCCCACAACGACACTATGGCCCACAACGACACTGCCCGGCACTCGTCATCGGGTACCGGACAGCACGCCACCAGAGTAATGCGATATCAACGCTTGCGTGACGTCGACTGGCTGTTGGCCTTAGCGGGCTCATCGGAGTTCTCGCCGGACTTCGTTGTCTCGCCCTTGGCGGCCTGACCGGCCTTTTCAGCCTGCTCGGCGAGCTGCTTGCCGGATTCGGCATAGAGCTTCTCGAGTTCAGCCTTGAACTCCAGGCTCATCTCGCTCATCGCCTTGGCGTCCTCGAGCATCTGCTTGGAGAGCTCATTCATCATCTCCGCCTGACGCGTACCGAAGTCGCGCATGCTCTCGGCATCACTGACTTCGCTGGCGTCCCGCATGCGCTCGGTGCCCATCTGGCTGTAGCGCTTCATGGACTCCATCTGGTAATGGGCCATCTTCTCCATGTTGCTCAGCATCAGCGAATTGAGCTTGCGCATCGGCTCGAAGAATTGACGAGTCTGCTCGTTGAATGTCTCGATCATCTTGTCCTGCATGAAGAATCCCCCTTGAGGAATGGAATCGAATGGTTTGCTGCATTGCACAAAGTCTAGTCCGTCGCTTCCGCTGTTGCAACGGCATGGACGTCGCCCACGATGAAGCCATCAACTCTCGCGTTTGCTGCGGGAGCGAGCGCTGGCCGTGGATTTGCGAGAACTGCTGCCCGCCGTGGACGTTCCCGCCGAGCTATCAGATGACGCTTGTGTATCCTCCGACTTCCCTGCCTGCGCCTTCTGATCCTTGCTCGCTGTTCCGCTAGCGCTTCCCGCGGAACTGGCGGCCTTGGTCAGCATGTCGAGCATCATCTGCTGGTAGTTGCCGAAGTTGGATAACCCTTGGGAGAGTCCCTGGGAAAGGTTCTGTGACAAGCCAGGCTGCTGCAGGAAGGGCTGCATCAGGCTCATCGGGTCGTAACCTTCCGTTCCCGACTCCATTTGCTTGTAGATACGGTTCAGCAGATCCTTCTGGAAGGCCTCCACGTCGGGCAGGCCCAGGGCTCGGCGAAACTCCTCGGGGGTCAGGTCGAACTCGACGTTGATCTTCATGGCGTCACTCTTGTTAGTGGTTCATGCAGTGTAGCAGCCATGCTGGAAGGCGCAGCTCAGCGAAGTTGTGGAGTCGCTACCTGGACCTCGGCATTCTGGCCACGATGTCGCAACCAGTGATCCATCAGCGTCAGCGCCATCATCGCCTCGGCGATGGGCGTGGCCCGGATGCCCACGCAGGGGTCGTGGCGCCCCTTGGTGATGACGTCGACGGCATGGCCATGGACATCGATACTGCGCCCCGGAATGGTAATGCTGGAGGTGGGCTTGAGGGCCAGATGAGCGATGATCGTCTGCCCGCTGGAGATGCCACCCAGAATGCCGCCGGCATGGTTGGAGAGAAAACCCTCGGGGGTCATCTCGTCGCGATGCTCGCTGCCGCGGCTGGCCACGGCGGCGAAGCCATCGCCGATCTCCACGCCCTTGACCGCATTGATGCTCATCAGGCCATGGGCCAGCTCGGCGTCCAGGCGGTCGAACACCGGCTCGCCGAGCCCCGGCGGCACACCCTCTGCCACCACGCTGATCCTGGCCCCCACCGAGTCCTGGTCGCGGCGCAGCTGGTCCATGTAGGCCTCGAGCTCGGGCACGCGCTGAGGGTCGGGACAGAAGAAGGGGTTGTCATCCACCGCCTGCCACTGCTTGAAATCGATGGTGATCGGGCCGAGCTGGCTCATGTAGCCGCGCACGACGATGCCATGGGCGGCCAGATACTTCTTGGCGATGGCGCCGGCCGCGACCCGCATCGCGGTCTCCCGGGCGCTGGAGCGCCCGCCGCCGCGATAGTCGCGGATGCCGTACTTATGGTGGTAGCTGTAGTCGGCGTGGGCCGGACGGAACTGGTCCTTGATCTTCGAGTAGTCCTTGGAGCGCTGGTCGGTATTGTCGATCAACAGGCCGATGGAGGTGCCGGTGGTCACTCCCTCGAAGACCCCGGAGAGGATGCGTACCCGGTCGGGTTCGCGCCGCTGGGTAGTGTGGCGCGAACTGCCAGGGCGGCGGCGATCCAGGTCATGCTGCAGGTCCTCTTCGCTGAGCGGCAGCCCCGGCGGGCAGCCATCGACGATGGCTCCCAGCGCAGGCCCATGGCTCTCGCCGAAGGTGGTGACGGTGAACAGCTTGCCGAAGGTGTTGCCAGACATGGGCGCGTCTCCTGGATGGGGAGCGGGGAATCAGGCGAAGGACGCCGCATGGGCGTCTAGCTCGTCAGCGGTCAGGGCGAAGACTCCCTGGCCGCCGCGCTCGAATTCGAGCCACAGGAAGGGCACCTCAGGGAAGGCCGCCTCCAGGTGGTGATCGGAGTTGCCGACCTCGACGATCAACACGCCTGCCGAGGTGAGATAGTCACGAGCCTCGCGCAGGATGCGCCGCACGATGTCCAGCCCGTCGGTCCCGGCGCCCAGCGCCAATGCCGGCTCATGGCGAAACTCGGCGGGCATAGTGGTCAGATCGCGGGTATCCACGTAGGGCGGATTGCAGACGATCAGGTCATAGCGCTGCCCGGCCAGCCCCGCGAAGAGGTCGGACTCCACCGCACGCACCCGCTCGCCCACCTCGTGGCGGGTGATGTTGAGGCGGGCCACGGCCAGGGCATCGGGGCTGATGTCGGCCAGGTCGACCTCGCAGCCGGGCAGGTGCAGCGCCGTGGCGATGCCGATGCAGCCTGAGCCGGTGCAGAGGTCGAGCACCCGCGCCGGCGGTTCGACGGGAAACCAGGCGGCGAAGCCATGCTCGATCAACTCGGCGATGGGTGAGCGGGGGATCAGCACCCGCTCGTCGACTCTAAAAGGGAAGCCGGCGAAGAAGGCCTCACCCAGCAGGTAGGGCAGCGGGCGGCGGGTCTCGATACGCATGCGAACCAGCGCCACGATGCGGGCGCGCTCCATGGGCAGCAGCCGCGCCTCGAGCACCGCCGGGTCGACGTTCCAGGGCAGGTGCAGGGCGCCCAGCGTCAGCGCCACGGCCTCGTCCCAGGCGGAATCGGTGCCGTGGCCATAGAAGAGACCCGTCAGATGAAACTCGCTGGCGGCCCAGCGCAGGCAGTCGCGCAGGGTGATCAGCCCCTCGGCGAGAGCCTGGTCACTCAGCACGAGCGTGGAGGAAGACACATCGGGGAGAGATTCAGCCACGGGGCATCCTGGAGTTGAAGGGTTCGGGTGGGGCGAGAGCCGATTGTAACCGGGCCCGCGGTTCACAGCCACGGCAAGGGCGGTATACTGACGCTTTGCGTTACAAGCCGAATACCGATGACCCGCAATCGCCATTACCCGGATGACGACGACATCAGCGCCTTTCGCCAGGCGCTGCGTGATGCCGGCGTGCGGCCCCTCGCCAGCAATCGCGCCGATCCCGGTCGGCGGCGCCGCGCCGATATCGCCGCAGCCGAGCGCCGGGCCGCGGCGATATCGGCCAGGGACGATACGGCGGCAGTCGGTCGTACCTCGGATGGCCGTGTGGAAGCGGTAAGGCCCTCGGAGTTTCTCGATTTCGCGCTGCCCGACCTTCCCCGGCGCATCCGTCAGCAGCTCAAGCGCGGACGCATCGGCTGGGAGGCGGGGCTCGACCTGCATGGCCATACCCTCGAGGAGGCCCGTGCGGAACTGGAGGCCTTCCTGCACGACGCTGAAAACTACCGCCGACGCTGCGTGCTGGTGGTGCATGGCAAAGCCTGGGGCACCACCCGCGACTACCCGGTGATCAAGAGCCATGTGAATGCCTGGCTAAGGGAATGGCCGAGCGTACTGGCCTTCTGCTCGGCCACGGCGATCGATGGCGGCACCGGGGCGGCCTATGTGTTGCTCAGGGGGCGCAGTGGCCAGCGCTGATGGTGCTCAAGACACTGCCTTATTCCTCTCGCTATCCCTCTTATCCCTGCCTCCCCCGGCGTCTTTAGTGGATGAAGACTCCACGCCGACAGACGAACTCCCTCAACCGGGATGAGTACGCCCTTCGAAGCGGTCCAGCGCTTCTACGGTCAGGTGTCGGCCAAGGCAGATCAGCGCCTCGGCACGGTGGAACTCGTAGGCACCGCAGACCGTCTTGGGCACCTCAATGAGCACATCCGGCGGGTAGCCTGCCACCTTGTACTTGGCCAAGGCCGCCTGGGTGATATCGAAAGAGGCCAGCACCATATCCAGGCGCCCCCACTCGCGTCGACCGCGCTCCAGGGCTTCGTCCACCACCTTGCGCCTGGCACCCGTGTCAGCGGCGGGATCGCTACTGCCCAGGCCATCGAAGAGCCGTCGAGTGGCCCCGCGAACACCGCCGATCCAGCTGGCGACACTGCTGCCAGCAGCCTCCCGGGATTGCTCTCGGGCCTGCTCCTGGGCGGCCTCATCCGGGGGCAGCAGCTCTTCCAGAGTGACCGGGAGAGGGCTATGCGCGGTGACATTCACCGCCAGCACGAAGTCCGCCTGGGCCGACACCGTGGGAGTGATCGGCAGCGGGTTGAGCAGTCCGCCGTCCACCAGCACCTGGTCACCGCGATGCACCGGCGTGATCACCCCGGGGATGGCGATGGAAGCACGGATCGCCTCAAGCAACGAGCCGCTCTGGAACCATACCTCACGCTGGCGGGTCAGGTCGGTCGCCAGCGTGGTCACGGCAATCGCCAGGTCCTCGATGCGAGTATCACCGATCAGGCTCTCGAGCTTGTCCATCACCTTGTTGGCTCTCATGGCGCCCATCGGGCTCCAGGTCACGTCGATCAGCTTGAGCACATCGACATAATCCAGTCGGCAGACCCAGTCCCGATAGGCAGCCAGCTGCCCGGCAGCGAAGACACCGCCTATCACGGCACCCATGGAGCACCCCGAGATCGCCACCACACGATAGCCGCGTGCCTCGAGTTCCTCGATCACCCCGATATGCGCATAGCCGCGGGCTCCCCCGCTGCCGAGCACCAGCGCCACCGTCTGGTCACGGGGAGTGTCGGCCTTGTGATGTTCGGTCATGGTCCAGGCTCCTTATCGGCGCCGCGCTCGGCGCTGTGCCAGGCGGCGATGACCTTAGCTACCTGCGTCACGGTCAAGGGTTCGAGATGCAGATGATGCCCTCCTGGCAACACGCGGCGGGTCAGCCTCGCCACTGCCGCCCGAGCCTGCTGTGCCCGAGCCCGCTCGCCCAGGATGCCGGTCTCTCCCTCTACCAGCAGCACCGGGCAGCACATCGCGCTCAGCGTGGCCGCCACCTGCTCGGGGGTGAACCGAACCAGCGACGGACGCAGCAGGCGGGCGTCGGTACGCAACTGCACATGGCCATCGGGTAGCGTTTCCAGGTTGCGGGCAACCAGCGGGCGTGCCGTCTCGACATCGATGGGCGTCGCTCCGCCGACGACCCGTGCCATCACGGCGGTCTCACTATCAGCATAGCGCGGCGCCGGCGAGAGCGGACGCCGGTCGGCGAGCAGTCCCTTGCGCAGCTGGGCAGGCGCGTCTACGGCCTCGGTGGTCAGCGCCCCCAGGCCATCGAGCAGTACCAGTGTCGCGACGCGCTCCGGCAGGGCAGCGGCCGCCAGGCAGGCTACCCCGGCCCCCATGGAATGGGCCAGCAGGGGCACTCGGGAAAGCTCTAGATGGTCGCAGGCATCGAGAAGGTCGTGGCAGTAGTCCCAGAGCGCATAGTCCCCGGGCCGATGGCGGGACAGGCCGTGGCCGGCGAAGTCGATGGCCACCACACGGATGCCCAGGGCGGCAACCAGCCGCGGCGCAAGACGGGAGAAGCTGGCGGCATTGTCCAGCCAGCCGTGCAGCGCCAGCCAGGTGGGGGCCTGGTCATCGCCCCAGGCCAGCGCCGCCAGGCGGCCGCCGGCCAGCCTCAGGGAACGCGGCTCGCTCATGCCCTTGGCATGGGTAGGGAACAGCGTGGGTCTCGGGGTCTCAGCGGGGGGCATGACAACGTCCTGTTGGGGGGTAACGAAGGCCCGTCTTGGCGCTAGCAGGCTAACGAGATTACCATATCTTGCCAAATGATCTCCGGCCATGACCCACTTCTGGAGCCCCAGCACGCCGATGTCCCCACGCCATACCCACCTGCGCAACCGAATCTTCTTCGCTACCGTACTGGCTGCCATTGTGGTCGGCCTGTGGCTGACGCGCTGATGGCGATGTACGAGCTCTTTCGCTCGACACTTGAGATCACCCTACCGGTCTTCGCCATGGTCTTCATCGGCCTGGGGCTCAAGCGGGCACGCTGGATCGACCCCGCCTTCGTCGCCACCGCATCGCAGCTGGTGTTCAAGGCGACCCTGCCGACGCTGATCTTCCTCAGTATCGTCCGCGCCGACCTGAGCGCCGCCCTCGATCCGAGCCTGCTCGGCTTTTTCGCCGTGGCCACCCTCGGCAGCGTGCTGTTCTGCTGGGGGTGGGCGAGCCTGCGGGTGCCCTATCGGGAGCGCGGCGTCTACATCCAGGGAGCCTTCCGCGGCAACTGCGGCATCGTCGGCCTGGCGCTCGCCGCCAGCCAGTACGG
>Ga0114983_1000238_pt1 | contig 22824 bp, 19 predicted proteins | sample Shrwel_input2_RT_FD_87182 | JGI IMG/M metagenome (GOLD analysis project Ga0114983, IMG submission 87182) | Subsurface microbial communities from deep shales in Ohio, USA - Utica-3 well 1 S input2 RT | ecosystem: Environmental > Aquatic > Deep subsurface > Shale gas/oil reservoir > Produced... | reverse complement strand
TCATGACCGCATAAGCGCAAACGTCGATGCAGAATATTGACGACAACTGCCTGATTTTATCCACTATCCAGCCACGTCTATGCTCGTAACTGCGCCCCGACAGAGCATCTTCACCACACAAAAATGCCCTTCTCACGCAACGGTTAATCACGTGGTAAAAGGGCGTACTTTCAGCATCTATCAACTGACGACGGGCAGTGGTCATAACCAACCTCGACTGAGCTTTGATGGGTATTTCAAAGCCTAGTCAAAGCTGTGCTAAACATCAAAAAGATATGGCTGTCCTGTCTTTTGGTCTGTTCTTCTTTTGGCTTCATTGGGTGACTCCTATCTGTTGTCACCCAGCTAGATTCGACTATTTCTCGGCCTTTGGCAACCACGCTGTTTCAGCGCAATGAGGGGCTGCGTTTAAGTCCCAATTTGAACAAAACAACCAGTGGCAGCGCACAGAGAAACATGATCACCAAGGCAGTAAATCCTTGGTTAAAAGCGATAATTTTTGCTTGGTGCCACAATGTACCCGCCAATTGGACCTGGGTTAACTGTTGGGCATAAATACCCTCCATGCCCTCGGCTGTCAGCTGTCCCATGGCGGCCAGTTGCTGCTTGGCCAGCGGAGCACTGCCAGATGTTACATGAGCAGAAAGGGCTGTGGCACTAGCCTTGGTTTTGACTTCCAATAAGCGATTCAGCACGGCTATCGCAACCAGTCCACCCAATTGACGACTGCAATTGAACAGAGCCACTCCTTGAGTCATACGGGCCTTGGGCAGAGAGGAAAGGGCGATAAGTGTCAGCGACAAAAACAGGCAGCCCATGGCGAATCCGCGTAATAAGACCGCCGGGAGCATATCTGCTATTCCGCTCTGTGGGCCTGAGTTTGCCAGTAACCACATGGCCAGCATGAAACCTAATAATCCAAAGGGGATGGTGCTTATTGGGGAAGCTCCCCGTGCTTGTATCACAAAGGCAGCAACGCCCAAGGTAAACAGAAAGGCAAAACCACTCTGAACCAACATGCCGCCGGCTTCTGTGGCCGTAAGCCCAAGTACACCTATGCTGAATCCCGAGATCAGGCTGGCACTGCCGAATAATGCCGCTCCGGCTATCAGGCTGACTCCAAGCCCGAAGGAAAAGTCACGATATTGAAACACGGACAGAGACAACATGGGGGTGACCAGACGTCGCTGCCGGACAAAGAAACCCAGCAGCGACAGGCTTCCCAAAAGTAACAACGGGCCTATGTGAGCTGAGTCAAACCAGTTCCAACGATTTCCCTGCTGCAGTACATACATGAGCGGAAACATTGCCAACGGTGCCAGCAACAGGCTGGGGAAATCCCCTGGTGTATGGCGGCGCCTTGCTTTTCGTCCGCCATTTGCGGTGGTGGGCAACAGCTCGAGTGTCAACAGAGCCATCAGTGCCAGAGGCACAGCAGCAATAAATAGCCAATGCCAGGAGAGGCTATCTATCACCCAGCCTTGACCACCGCCAATAAAAGTCGCAGGGGCCACTACGGCACCACAGGCAAAGATGGCTTGCAGCGAGGGTTGGTGTTGTCTGAGACAATGGCGGAATAACATACTTTGAGCGTTCACCAGTAACAGGCCACCGGCAGCGCCCTGAATGAGTCGCAGCAGATAGAGCCAGGAAAGCGCCGGCTGCAATGTCATCAACATGGCCGTCAAGATTAACAGCAACAAGGTGAACTTGAGGCACACCAAGGGCCTGACATTACTCAGTAACCAAGGCGCCAGCAAAAAGCAGCTCAATCTGGCTCCCAGATAACAGATTTCCAGCATGTTGAACTCGTCCAGGCTTGCCTGAATATCACCCATGAAATCCAAGCGTCCCATGTTCAGAGCAGAGCCCAACAGGGCATCGACCAACACCGCCAGCAATAGTGCCAGGCTCAGTTCCCAGCCTCTGGCTTTCATTGTGTGCTTCCTGTTATCAGAGTAACTCTGGCCGATAGCCCAGGCAGTAATGCTTGGTTCTCCGGCATGGCATCGAAACGGATTTTTACCGGCACTCTCTGGACTACACGGACAAAGTTACCTGTGGCGTTATCCGGTGGTAAAAGGCTGAAACTGGCTCCACTGCCGGGAGCCAGGCTATCTATGCTGCCTTGAAGCTTAAGCTCAGGAAAGCCATCAACGGCTATGTGCACTCTTTGTTTAGGTTGTAGCTTGGCAATCTCGGTTTCCTTGAAGTTGGCTACCAGCCATAGTCGGTCGACTCCGACCAGATCCAGCATGCTGGCCCCGGGTTGCAGGTAACGGCCCACCCTGAGTTGGCGATTGCCAACGACTCCGTCGCAGGGAGCCAAAACTCGGGTGTTGTCCAGATCCAGTTGGGCCAACTCCTGGCTGGCGGTAGCTTGCTGTAGCTGTGCTCGGGCGCTGGATTGTTTGGCAGTCAACAAAGCCAGTCTCTGGGTCTGGGCCGATATTTCCGCCTTGGCTGCGACCAAAGAGGCTTCACTTCCGGTAATGGCGGCGCGGCTTTCATCTACCAAGGACTGGCTGACCGAGTGACTCTTGAGCAATCTTAGATGACGTTCGTGTGTCTGGCGTGCCAGTGTTTTCTGGGCATCAGCGGCTTCGGCTTTTGCTCTGGCTTGGGCGATCAGGATTTTCTGCAGCCGCAACTCTTCTTCCAGGCTGGTCAATTGGGCCGAGGCGGCGGCAACACTGGCCTGGGCCTGAGCCAGGCGGGCAAGGTAGTCTCTGTCATCAATACGAAACAGTAGCTCACCGGCCTTGACTCTTTGGTTGTCATCCACCGCAACTTCCACTACATAGCCGGCAACTTTGGGGGCTATCGGGATGATGTCACCCTGGATATAAGCGTTGTCAGTAGTTATCTGTTCCGCCTGATGCCAGCAATAAGCGCCAAAAGCCAATAGCAAACAAGAGAGCAAGAGTATGCCGGTTAATTTGGATTTCATAATGGGTTCCTCTTTTTGGTAATCACGGTTACCAATTGCTCGAAAGGATATGGTAACGTATATTACCAAGTCAAGTGTTTGTGGATTGTTTGAGAAGTGGAATATTAATATGTCTCAGTTAAACAATAGGTTAAGTTCTGATGAGCGTAGAAAGGCAATATTGGCTGTGGCCAGTGAGCTGTTCTTTGAGCTGGGTTATGCCGCGACCAGCATAGATGCCATCATTGACAAGGTTGGTGGCTCCAAGCGCAGTATCTATACCGAATTCGGCAACAAAGAGGGTCTGTTCAAGGCTCTGGTAAATGACTGTGCCAGCGAGATGATGGCAGCCATGAGCATTCCGGCTTCAGAGGAGCAAAAGCTGGAACCCTTGATGCGACAGTTGGGGCTGAGGCTGCTGGAACTCTATAGTCGCCCACAGATGCTGGTGATGTACCGCACAGCCCTGCAGGAGTCCCAACGTTTTCCGGAACTGGGACAACTCTTCTTCGAACAGGGGCCAAAACGGGCAGTGCAACAGCTGGCGCAGTTACTGGAGGCGGCTGCCAAACGTGGAGAACTCAGGGAGATTGACTGTCATCTGGCAGCGGAACATTTTGTTGGTACTTTGCGCGACAATCTTTATTTCAAAGTGGCTTTGGGACTGAGGCAACCTTTGACCGGCAGTGAGCGTGAAGTCTTGGTGGCTTCGATAGTGGATATTTTCCTTGGTGGTATTCTCAAACATTAGAGTCGGGACTATTTTGCAAATAGCGGCGGCTTATTGCACATTAGGGGTTCTTCAATGGCATCTGAGTTGGAAAGAGCATGCAGCTGTGGCAGATATTGGCGACATTCCTGTTGTTGGGCGCCCTGAGTGGCTGTTCCGGTCGTCCCGATCCTGTTTCCGCTCCGGCTACTGTGGCTAGGCCCCAAGACGGCACTGAGTCTGAAGCCAAGCGCTCTGAGCAAGCGCCCCTGTCACAGCAGCGGCTGCTGACGATGCAGCGAGAATGGCATGGGGTTCCCTATCGTTTGGGAGGCATGAGCAAGCGAGGTGTCGACTGTTCGGGCTTTGTCAGCCTGACTTACCGGCGATTGAGCGACATCATGCTGCCGCGCACAGTGGATGAACAGCGCAAGCTGGGGTTTGCGGTTAAGAAAAGCCAGCTCAAGGTGGGCGATCTTCTGTTCTTCAAGACTGGCTGGAGTAGCCGCCATGTGGGGATCTACATAGGCAACAATGAGTTTATGCATGCCTCTACCAGTCAGGGGGTGATGATCTCATCGCTGGATAACAGCTACTGGAAGCAAAAGTATTGGCAGGCCAGGCGCCTGCTCTAGTGTCGGGAGAAGGGAAATGGATAGCCTGTTACTCGCCAAAATAGCGACCGCCATCATAGCCGTGGTGGGCCTGTCGCTGGTGGCCGAGCGGGTCAGCCCCAGAGTGGCGGGTATTTTGTCCGGCTATCCGCTTGGTACGGCTATCGCGCTGTTTTTTATCGGCATTGAATTGGGTGAGCCCTTTGCTGCCGCCAGTGCCACCGCGGCCTTGTCCGGTTTTATCGCTTCGTTGCTGCTGATTTGTGGTTATGCCCTGGGTATTCGTCTCGGCGGCGAGCGGCCACTGCCGTTAGTGGCACTGCTGGGATCAGGGCTGGGATTGCTGGCCTTTGGCCTCAGTGGCTATCTTCTGAGTCTGTTGAATCTTAATCTCCTCGGCGGAAGCCTGGCGCTGCTGCTGGCGATTGTGCTTGTGGGTTTGGTGCTTGCCAAAATACCGGATGCCACAGTAGCCAAGCCCGTTCGCCTCAGCCCGCTGGTATTGCTGCTTAGGGCCGCGGCGGCCGCCATGATAGTGCTGTTGGTCACGGCAGCGGCCAAACTGCTGACGCCGGCTCAGGCCGGTATTCTGGCTGCCTTCCCCATTACGCTTTATCCGTTTTTGTTAATCATTCATCTGGCCTATGGTGCGCCGCAGGCGCAAACCATTATCAAGCATTATCCCAGAGGCCTGGGGTCGCTCATGTGTTATGTGATTGCGGTGAGCTGGCTCTATCCGCTGCTCGGCATTGCCTGGGGAACTGTGCTGGCGTTTGTGGTGGCGACCCTGTATCTGCTGGTATTGAGCGCCTGGCATAGGCTGAGAACCAAGCCTCTTGAGACTCCCGCCCCCGAGACGATAAAATGCTCCCGCTGATGGGGGCAGGAAAGCCTAATTGTGGTATGTTAGGCGCCACTGCAACACAAGCATTTTTGCCAAGGGGAACAGCATGGCCAAAGCCAAAATCGGGATAGTAACCGTCAGTGACCGTGCCAGCGCCGGAGTCTATGAAGACATTTCCGGCAAGGCGATCATAGAGACTCTCAATGCTTATCTCACCAGTGAGTGGGAAAGTGTTTATGAAGTGATCCCGGACGAGAGGGAGGTGATTGAAGCCACCCTCAAGCGGATGGCCGATGAAGACGGCTGTTGTCTAGTGGTGACCACAGGGGGCACAGGGCCGGCCAAGCGCGATGTTACGCCCGAGGCGACCGAAGCCGTGTGCGACCGTATGATGCCTGGCTTTGGCGAGCTGATGCGCGCCGAGTCGCTCAAGTTTGTTCCAACGGCGATTCTGTCACGGCAAACCGCCGGGCTGAGAGACGACACCCTGATTGTCAACTTACCGGGTAAGCCCAAGTCGATTCGTGAGTGCCTGGATGCGGTATTCCCGGCGATTCCTTACTGCATCGATTTGATGGAAGGCCCCTTCCTCGAATGCGATGAGACAGTGATCAAGCCGTTTCGTCCCAAGGCGAAATAAGCGCCACCCCGGTTTTTATCCTGCCGATACCCTTGGGTTTCGGGGGGCGGGTTTCGGGGTTTCGGCAATCGAAAGGCAAGCCAACACTGAATCTCGGCTTGCCTTTTCTTTTGCGGCCTTGGGGGATCAGAGGCCGAACACCACCTTTTCGCTCTTGAGTGAGCGCTCCAGCCCCAGCACCAGGGCGGCGGCTATGGCCAGCGTCAGCAAGCTGGATACCAACAGCTGCAGCAGCGGCAACTCCTTACCCTTGATAAAGGCCATCAGCGCCTGTTGCTGCCCCGAGACCGGCAACCACTGCAAGGTGTCCGGCGCTATGTCGTAACTGGCGGTCATTGCCAGGGCCAAGGGCACGAACAGCACTATGGTCAGATAGGACTGGGCTTCCTTGAAGGTCTTGGCCAGGAAGGACACAAACAGTTGCATGCTGGCGGCCAGCAGGGCGACCGGCAAGCCTATCACCAGCATCAGGGCAATAAACTCGGCGCTGATGCTGATGCTGAAGCCGAGCTCCTGCCAGGGCACCATGGGATAGGCAAACTTGGAGATCAGCAAAATCAGGATCAAGCCCAGCATGGCAAACACAGTTACCGCCAGCAGCTTGGAGATCACCAATTGCCTCGGGGTGACAGGGTGACTCAGCAGCAGTGCCAATGAGTTGCGTTCACGTTCGCCGGCACTGGTATCTATCGCCAGATTCATCCCGGAAATAAATACCGAGTAGATCATGGTGAAGATGGTGATTCCGAGGATCATTCCGCCCTTGGAGTCTGGCGTGGCCTGATCCTGCAATTGCACCTTAATCGGCTGCATTATCCTGGGGTCTATACCGCGGGCCAGTAGGCGCAGGCTGCCCATTTCGGAGGAATAACCCTGCAGCGCCCGCTCCAGACGGCGAATCGATTTCTGCAGCTTTTCATCCGAGTTGTCGGCTATCAGGATCACCTCGGCCCTTTCGCCTTTGGCCATATGCGCCCGATATTGCTCGCTTATCTGCAGTATCAGAGCGCCTGCCTGCTCGCCGCTGTCCTGATTGATCCCCTTCTGGCTGAGATAGCGCACCAGATCCGGCGCCTGTTCGGCGTTGTCTATGCGAATTTGCAGATCATCCGGGCTGGAGAGCTGACCAATCAGCACCACAAACAGACCGCACATGATCAACGGCGTGCCTATGGCATAGTAGAGACCGGCCATTACAGAACGCTTGTCGCGGGCGGCATCCAGCAGTTCCTTGCGAACCAGTGTCAAGAGTCGACTCATCATGCGGCTATCCCCTCATCCGTGCCTATCAGTTGTATAAAGGCATCTTCCAGTGACTCCTTACCGGTTTGACGGCATAGATCGGCCGGGCTGCCAACGGCCACCACGCGTCCCTGGGTCATGACAATCACCTTGTCACAGAGGGCGGCGACCTCTTGCATCACATGGCTGGAGAACAACACACAGTGGCCCTGGCGTTTGAGATCCAACAGCAGCTCCCGCAGTACCCGGGTACTCATTACATCCAGCCCGCGGGTGGGTTCGTCGAGAATAATATTGGTCGGTTGATGCACTATGGCCTGAGCCAGTGCCGTCTTCATCCGCTGCCCCTGGGAAAAGCCCTTGCAGTGGCGGTCGGCAATATCGTCCATCTTGAGTTTGCCGAGCACGTCGGCGGTTGCCTGCTTGGCGGCCTTGCTCGGCATGCCGCTGAGTTCGGCGAAGAAACGAATATATTCCCTCGGACTCAGGCGTTCATAGAGGCCGAAGGGATCCGGAAACAACCCCAGTTGCTGCTTGGCCGCCAGAGGATTGCGGCCGACATCTATGCCGTCGACTTCGGCTATGCCTTCGTCCGGTTTCAGCAGGCCAAACACAGTGCGCAGGCAGGTAGTCTTGCCAGCGCCATTGGGGCCGAGCAGGCCGGTAATCATGCCATCTTCGGCGCTGAAACTCAGGCCATCCAGGGCTTGAACCTTGCCGATGCGCTTACTCAGATTGGTTACCTTGATCATTTTGTTCCTCCTGGAATGGCTTCCACTGTGCTGGCGTTGAGATAGAAACTGCGACGCACATCTTTGTTGAGACACTCGCCATCCAACTTGTCCGGCGCCGTGCCCTTGACCAGCTCGGCGATCAACTCATTGGCGCAGGACTGGGCGGCAACACCATGGGTGGCATAGGGGGAGATCAAGTGCCTGGCGTTGCTCAACTGGGCCATGGCCAGCTCGCCCCAGGATGGCGGCGTGGCGGGGTCCTTGGCTCCGGAAAGCAGCAGGGTGGGGATATCGCTGGTTATCGGCTCGGCAAAGGTGGCCGCCGCGGCAGGGACATTCCAGATAGGGCAGCTTCTGTCGAGGCTGCTGAGCATCTCTTTGCCTATGACGCTGGCCTCGGCCTGTTGACGCTCGGCGGCGGTCAATCTGGGCCAATCTTCACCGCAAACCACGGCGGCGTGCATGCCCATGGCGATACCTGTGCTATCGACACTGAGAGCCATCAGCCCCAGCAGGGGTTGGTATTCCTCCATGGCCGCCCGGTGGATGGCGTAGGGCAGCAAGGCTCTGACCGAGGGGCTGTAGAGCGCTATTCTCAGGCTGCCGAGCAGCTTGCTACGGGTCAGGGTCAGCATGGCGATATCGCCGGTTATCGGATGAGGCACCTTCTTCATCACCGCATGTTGCCCCAGGCGCTCGGCCAGCTGGTTCAGTTCCTGACGCAGCTGTGGGTAGGTTTGAGCGCACAAAGCGTCCTGCTCACAATCGCTTAGCAGCAGATCCTGGGCCCGGCCAATGGCGGCACCTATGGCCAGCACACTCTGCTGCATAGGTACGACGCCATCCAGGGTCACTGTCTTGAGTACCTCTGGATAGTGGCGCATATAGAGCTGGGCCATACGGCTGCCGTAGGAGATGCCATAAAGGTGCAGTTTCTGATAACCCAGATGCCGGCGAACCGCTTCGAAGTCGTGCAATGCTTGCTCGCTGCCGTATTGGCTGATGTCGGCATCCAACTTAATCAGGCAGTTACGGGTTTCCTGTTCGACATCGAGCGCTTCGTCGTTATAGGCCAAGGTTTGTTCCAGATCCAACGCCGTACATTCAAGGGCGTTGGACTGGCCGGTGCCACGCTGATCTATCAGCAATATGTCCCGGTTTTGACGCACTTTGCTTAAGATCAGGTTGAAGGTGGCGGCATTTTCGATGGCCGACTGTCCCGGCCCACCTGAAATGGCCAGTACGGCTTCATCGGGGGCGGTATTCTTGATGGCCGGCAAGACGGCATAGTGGATTGCCAACTGGCGGCCATCGGGCTGTTGCGGATCCTCCGCGACTCGAATTGTGCCACAACGCAGACGTTCAGATAGACCGTCGATATAACAGCCTGTGCTGTCGGAAGCTGTCTGTGCCTGACTCAGAGGCGTCCAACAGAGCCCCAGTGCCAACAACAGCATGCTGGTTACGGCAGGCCAGTATTGTTGGCCAAAGTTCCTTTGCTTCATGCTTGTGTCCCTTTTTGGTATTCCTGCCGGATTGTGTTAGTTTAACTACTGTATCAATGTATTAATACAGTGTTTCAAGGCTAATGTTAGAACTATTGCATGTCAACCCCAGCAGCGGCGACCCCATCTACCGCCAATTGAGCGAGCAGATTATTCATCTGATCGTCGGCGGTCAGCTGCCCGAGGAAACCGTATTGCCCTCGGTGCGGCAGATGGCTGAGCATCTGGCTGTAAACCCCATGACAGTTTCCAGGGCGGTGCAGCAGTTGGTGGAGCATGGATGGCTGGAGCGGCGACGCGGCCAGGCAACCCGGGTAGCCCAGCGCCAGGCTCATCAGGGTCTATCGGCCGAGGCCATAATAACGCCGCAGCTTGAAGACTTGTTGGCAACGGCGCAGCAGTTGGGGTTGTCGCAGCAGGGGCTGCAGCAGCTGATAGTCAAATATTGGCCCCAAACCAAGGAATAACAGGGAAAAGTATGGAACAGCCAGCCGGGTCATTATTGTGTTTCACTAAGGTCGACAAGAGCTTCGACGGCAAATCTGTGTTAACCGCGGTAGATCTGCAGTTGGAGCCAGGGATGGTGGTAGGGCTGCTTGGTGCCAATGGCGCCGGTAAATCGACCCTGATGCGTATTGCGCTTGGGATCATTCCCTGTGACAGTGGCCTGGTGACGACTCTGGGACAGGCGCCGCAGCAGCTGGATTCAGGCCATAAGCAGCGTTTGGGCTATGTGCCGCAGCAGCCCTTCGGTTATGAGGGGTTCAGTGTCGAGCGGGCGCTGGCCATGCACAGCAGTTTCTATCCTCAGTGGGACATGGAGTTGCAGCAACAATGGTTGCAGCGTTTCGGTCTGGATCTCAAAGCTCAGGTGCAACGGCTTTCAGGGGGACAACGTCAGTCTCTGGCGCTCATTATGGCAATGGCCTATCGACCCCAGTTGCTGGTGTTGGATGAGCCAGTGGCCAGTCTGGATCCCGTTGCCAGACGTCGTTTTATGGCTGATCTGTTCGAGCTGGCGTTGGAATCAGGTTCCGCTGTACTGTTTTCATCACATATCACTTCAGATCTGGAACGGGTCGCCAGTCATCTGGCGTTGTTGAAAGCAGGGGAATTACTGCTGTTTAAGGAGATAGATGCGCTCAGGGAGGAGGTGCGTTTGCTGAAGTTCGCTGCAGACAGTGACATCCAGTTGCCTGAATCCATGCGGCTGTTGGCGACAACCCGTGCCGGCTGTGTGGTGGATGGTTATCGGGGGCAGGCCTTGCCCGGCATGATAGATGCCCGCCGCCTGAATCTGGAGCAGCTGTTTATGGAGCTGCATCCATGAGGCTGGCTTTTTTCCCTGCCTTATGGCTTAAAGATATCGGCAGTGTCAGCTTCCTGATAACGGCCGGACTGGGCTTGTTTTTGGCCCTGGTGATACAGTTGAGTGGGGATAGCGACAAGACCGGGATGTTCCAGGCAATGGCAATTCTCTCTGGATGTGCCGCCTTTGCCTGGCAATCCAATCGTCTGGCCGCCTGTGAATGGCTGGTATTGGTGCCGGGTTTTAAAAAGGCGCTACTGCTGCAGGCCACAGTGCTGGCGATACTGGTTCAGCTTATTTGTTTGGCGATTTCACCTGCGAATTTGGCTATTCAAGGTGTTGCCTGGAGCCTGGGGCTGGCGTTTATACTGGCATGTTTGCGCTATCCGAAGTGTTTTTACTGGTCGGTACTGCTGTTCTTGGGTTTGCCAATCAGCGAGTCTATTGCCCGTCTGTTACCCGCCTGGAGCTGGTGGTTGGCAACGACAGTGTTATTGGTCATGCTCGCCAGACAGTTACGCTTGCTTTGCTGGCACCCACAGGCGCGTAGCATCTATCTCAATGGGCTGGAGGCGGGTTGGGTTTTAGGCCCAAGGCTGGGGATATGGCAGCCGCTGCTGAGGTTGGAAGCCTGGCTGCATCCGGTCAATTTTTTCATCGGCCCCACCTTGAGCTGGTTGCTGATCCTGCTGCCGGGCAGCAGTCTGCTGTTGATACTTGTTAATTTAGGTTGGCATAAACAATTGCCGGTGATTTATATCGCCGGCCAGTTAGCCATGCTCATATGCTCCCTGGTGCACTGGAGTCGGCTGCAACGCTGGCGAGGGGCTGAGTTATTGCTGTTGCTGCCTGGGCATACTGGTCTTGCTGGGTTGACGACCGCATTTGCCCGCGGTCAAACCCGATTGCTGGCGTTGTTGGGGCTGATGTTAACCTTGATCCTGATGTTGGATTGGTTCGTCGGCGAAACCCATGGCTTAGCTGGAGTGCACCAATTGCTGGCGGCTCTCTGGGGCTCGGCGCTGCTCCTGGCGCTGGGAAGTATCAGCCACCAGAAAGGCTATCTGGCTGGCGCCATGCTGCTGTTTATTGTCAATTCTACTTGGAGTTCCGGCCTGGCACGGGGGTTACAACAAGGTTCGGGCAGCGTTGTTTGGCTGAGCTTTGACCTGATTATGCTGGTATTGGCGCTAGTAGTGTTTCATCGTTGTAGCCATAGATTATGGCGTACAGGAGTCGTTGAACCTTGATACCACAACTGGTCTGATCTCTATGAGTGGAGCGTGATACTGTACGAAACTAGAGCAAAAGCTCTTATGTTTACTTGAACCATGGGGTAGAATCGCAAAAAGCGGAACAGCTGTAAGCTAAAAAGGTAAACTGAGTTATGTCTCTAGAGCAGTACAGAATCACCCATCTCTTGCGTCAGCAGCTTGAAGCGCGTGCAGAGGATATCGCCCTGGAAGGCTTCGAAGTGGCTGCGCCTTGGGATAAGGTCAGCTGGAATGAATTTAACCGCATCAGTGCTGCTATCGCCGGAATCCTGATTGCCAACGGCTTTGAAGTTCAGGATCGCGCCGTGATCCTGTCCCATAACTGCCCGCAGTGGACTTGCGCCGATGTCGGCGTCGTTCGTGCCCGTGGCGTTGTGGTGCCGGTTTACCCTACCTCCACCCTGAAGCAAGCTGCCTATATCATCAATGATGCCGGCGCCAAAGTCTTGTTTGTGGCCAATAAGGCTCAGTATCTGCTGGCCTGTCAGCTAGAAGCATTGTGTCCGACATTGGAACTAGTGGTGGTGTTTGACAAACATGTTACTTTGGAAAAACTGCATCATCATCATTTGGATGTATTGCTGAACCAAGTTGTGACCGAAGAAGCACGCACTGAATTGGTCGCCCGCGAACAGAATGCCACTCTGGATGATCTGCTGACTCTGATCTACACCTCAGGCACTACAGGCGATCCCAAGGGGGTAATGCTGGATCAGCGTAACTTCGCTTCAGCCATGCGCCAACATTTTCAGTTGATCCCCTTTGAAGCGGATCAGGTCTCCTTGGTCTTTCTGCCTCTGAGTCATGTTTATGAGCGTGGTTGGACCTTCTATGTACTCAGTCGTGGTGGCAGAAATGTCTATCTCACTGACACTCACAGGGTGAAAGAAGCTATTGCCGCCGTTCGTCCTCATACCTTGTGTGTGGTGCCCAGATTCCTGGAGAAGGTTTACAGCGCGGTACAGGATAAAGTGACCCGGGCCGGAAATGGCAGTCGCAAGTTATTTGCCTGGGCACTGGCTGTAGGCGAGCGCCAGTTTGAAGTGATGCAGGGCCGGGCTCAACCCAGTAAAAAATTGTCATTGCAGTGGTATCTCGCTGATAAGCTGGTTTATGGCAAGCTCAGAGCGGCTCTCGGCGGTCGTCTGCGGTTGATGCCTTGCGGTGGTGCCGCCCTGGATGCCAAGGTCGCGGCGTTTTTCTCGGCTATCAATCTACCGGTGCTGTGTGGCTACGGCATGACAGAAACCACGGCAACTGTTACCTGTAATACATTGGAGAGCATAGTGACAGGCTCCAATGGCCGCTGTATGCCCGAAGTGGAAATTCGTCTCGGGGCCGAGAATGAGATTTTGGTTCGCGGCGATACCGTGATGCGTGGTTATTTTAACCGCCCCGAAGATACTGCCGAGGCCTTCGAAGATGGTTGGCTCAAAACAGGGGATGCCGGCTACCTGGATGAACAGGGCAATCTGTTTATCACCGACAGGATCAAAGAGCTGATGAAGACCTCCAATGGCAAGTATATTGCGCCGCAGCGGGTCGAGGGCAAAGTAGGCTGCTGCCCTTTCATCGAACAGGTGGCGGTGATTGCCGATGCCCGTAACTATGTGACGGCGCTAATCGTTCCTGCCTTTGAAGCTCTGGAGGTTTGGGCCAGACAGAAGGGGATCCGTTATGAGTCGCCGCTGGAGTTGATACGTCATAGCCATGTGGTGGAGCATTTTGAAGAAAGGCTCAAACACCTGCAACAGGAGCTGGCGGGTTTTGAACAGATCAAGAAGTTTACCCTGTTACCTGAGGCCTTCTCTATGGAGGCGGGTTTAATCACCCCGACGCTCAAGCTCAGACGCAAGATGATCTATCACAAGTATTCCCGCGAAATTAACGCCATGTATGGTGGTTAAGTCCGAAGAAGGCTGCTTAGGCAGCCTTTTTAATATCACGATTCTTTTAGGTTCAATCTTGGCTGTTGTAGTATTGGCGCCCAAGCTTGGCCTTGTTGCCAAGGTTATTTCTCAAGCAAGTAGTATATGGAAGGGCTATTCCAGTCGAGCAGGCTTACAGGCTTGTTTCTCCTGATTTTTTTATCGTTTTCTCTTGCCCCCGAAGACTTACGACCCAGGAGACACCTCAGCTGGATTACGGCGGCAGGCAAGATGGTTGAGCTATGTTCCATGAATGGTAAGCTGAGGTCTGCAAAGACAAGTGCGAGTTTTAATCAACAATAATAACAATAGGATACCCTATGGAAGCGTTAAGCCTGGATATTCAACCCAGATTCAATGAAACCGATGGCCTGGGCCATATCAATAACACTGTGCTGCCCGTGTGGTTTGAAGCCGCCAGAGAGCCTGTGTTCGAAATCTTCAACCCAGGTCTGGATCTGACTAACTGGAACCTGATAGTGGCCGGATTCACCATCGCCTTTAAGGCGCCCACCTATTACGGCAAGACAGTCAGGGTGTTGACCTCGGTCAGCCGCATAGGCAACAGTTCGTTCGAAGTATTGCAGCAGAGTTGGCAGGGAGAGCTGTTGACCGCCGAAGCCAAGACCACTCTGGTGCACTACGACTACAGTTGTGAGCAGAGTCGACCTATTCCTGATGAGATCCGTCAGCGTCTGCTGCCTTTGCTGCGGGAGTGAACCAGCACTTTTCGAGCTCAGCCACTATTGCCATTAGGCCAGCGTCTTCTACGTTGGCCTATTCTGGCTGCGGTATCGGTGAGGTGTCTGGTCAAAGAGTCCTTTGAAGGCAAAGATAAAGGCAGAGTCGAACTGATACCCCGGATGAGATCCGTCAGCGTCTGCTGCCTTTGCTGCGGGAGTGAGCCCGGCGCCGCTATCACCGGGAGTGAGTTTTAAGCTCAGCGTCCCTCAAGGGGAACGCTCAAGCGCTTTGCTAAGAATGATTGCCGAAGCGTTGGAGATACTGCTCTTGGTCGAGCAGTTGCAGTTTATCGACTACTTGCTCACGTATATCCTCCAGCTCTGGTTTGCCAAGCCAAGTAAACCAGATATCCAACCAGCGTAAGTACTGCTGTTGTCTTTGCTGTGGTGTCGCTGATGGCAAAATATCGGCAAAGTCGGCGGCATCTTCGTCATCACTGTCGAGTAGCTCGTTGGCCATTTCATAAGTCAGTAACCAAAAGTCATGGATTATCTGTTGGTTGGATTCAACCCAAACGCAGTAATCCACTATATGCTGATATAACAGAGGGGCATGGGCCTGACTGGCGGCGAGTATCTCCAGCGGCCGTTGTGCCTCCAGGGCCTGAGGGTGACTGCCATCTTGCAGATATTGCCACAAGGCTTCTCCCTGGGGTTGCGCCAATACCAGAGGCTTGAATTGGCGTAGCATCTGTCCGGGGCGATAATCCTCATTGTCGTCGGCATCTTGCTGCCACCCCTCGGCCGGGCAAGCCAGAGGGCCATCTGCCTGGCGTTCAAGTGATGCGCGTAGCGTATCTATTTCATCTTTGAGCCGAGCCTGAATAAAGTGGCTCTGTAATAGCGTCTCCAGACCTTCACTCTCCTGGACGTCAAACCAGTCGATAGCGGCAGGGAACATGCTGATAAAAAAGAGTTGCACCGGATCGTCAGTCTCCGTTGTGTGCCACTCGGTTGCCAGCAGTTTGGGACAACTCAGTAAACGTTCACTCAGCAGTTGTTTGAATTGGAGATATCGCTGCGGATTTTGCTTGAGGAAGTCGGCCAGAGCCTGAAGGCTTTGTATGCCGGTTTCATCCGAGTAGAAAAAGCCCTGGCGCAAACGGTCACTGTCACACCAGACAAAGGCTCGCAACATCTCCGGGCTCCAGCCATTGAGGTTGAGCAGCCTCGCCATGAATTGCTCATAACCATTGCTGTCTTCATTATCCCAGTTGGCAACCAGAAAGTGCGCCAACCGCCAGGCCTGTTCAGGGGCTCGCCGAGCCAGCAGGAATAGGGCCTCAACGCCAAAGATCCGGGTTTCATCCAACCACATGCTGTGCACATCGTTGTGCCAACGGGCGAAGGCTATCATGGCATCGGCGGTGGCCAGCAGTTCGGGGGTCAGGTGAGGGTGTTGCATGGCAATGGCGAACAGCAAAGGTTCAGAAAGGTAGAGGTCACACTCGTCACTGATGAGTGGCGGCAGCGTGAATACTTCGCCATCCGGGCCCAGGCTCAGGGCTTCCTGCAGTAGGCTGCGCAGTCCTGAATCTTGCAGATCATCGATCTGCAGACGGCGGTTGCCGCTGTCGGTCACGGCGACAAATTCGATATCGAACATCCCTTCACGCAGAATAGTGCTTTGCTGCAATTGATGTCGGTATTGAGTCAGGGCTTGAGCTATGGAGAGGGGAACTTGGGGATCCAGCGGGATAAGAGTGTGCTTTTTAAATGACTGCATCTTCCTGACTCAGTTACTGTGAGGGCTAGGCCCTTGAAATAGTGGCGGCGATGATAACAAGCCTGTTTGCCGGATACATGTTCTCATATTCAGAAGTTTGAAGGGGAGCGGCAGAGACCATTCCATGCAGAGTCTCTGCGCGCCCTTCACTGTTTACCATGGGTGACAGTTAGACTAGTCCCGCCATGGCATCTCTGACCCGGCGGGAGCCATCGTTGGCTAGCGCCGAGAGCAACTCGGCAGCATCTGGATAGTCGCCTTCCAGGCAATCGATCAGCTCGATTTTCTCATTGACAGTCAACTGAGTAATAAGGGGCGTCAGCGTGCCGTTTCTCAGTTGAGCGACAACCCAGTCACAGGGAGCTTCATATTCCCCCTTGCCGAGGCAAAAACGCAGCAGTCTCATCGGCTCAAGCCGTAGCGGCTCCAAGGTTTGCAGCAGCCAGCTCAGCGCGGCTTCCTGCAGCTCATCGCTGTCCTGGTATCTCCTGTCTATGTATCGTGTTGCAGGCCAGTCGCCGCGGCGCACCTTGTCGGCCATAAAGGCCCGCAATAGCTGCTTATCAAACAGTTCAAATCCCAATGGGTAGCCAAGCAGGAGCTGCAGCAGTCGCTGCCGGATTGGGGTGGGTAGTAGCCACAGGCACTGCTTGAGGTCATAACGCTCGAAGGATGAGTAGATACTCAGCTCATCAAGGACGAACAGGCGTTGCAGGCAGGCTTGCATGGCTGCCAGCGGCAATTCACCACTCAGGTATGTTTGCAGTCGAGCATTGACCAAGGCGACCCTGGCATCGACCGAGTACAGGGCCTTGAATGTCGCCAAGATCTCCTCGGCGCTGACACTCTCGTCAAACAGCAGCACCTCGCCCGGAACACCTTGGGGTAAGCCCTCCGGCGGTATCGCTTGGGTCAGTAATAATGCCTGCAACTCTTCACCCTGACGCCGAAGCAGGCTGACGTTGAGCCAGTCCCATCTGTCATCTTGGGCCTGCTCGCAAACCACAAGTTGCGGTGCGGCAACCACAGGCTGCTTTATGCCCTGCTCCAACAACTGGCAGCGGCCATCAAAGTCTTGAGCCAGTATCCGCTGCCAACTCTTGAGGTTGTCGCGAATAAAATACTCTAGGCAGAGTGACCACTCCCGCTGCAGCTCAGGGTGTTGGATAAAGCCTTGCCCGGGAAATTGCAGCTCCAGCAGTTCGAAGGCATTGAGCTTCTCTCTATCCGGCAGTCGTCTCAGTGCCTGCAGCAGTGTATCTGCCTGGCTCGATGAGGCTTGGGCCAACTGGCTCAGCTGCGCTAGCGCGCGCAGGGTGTTGGTGCCATCGCCGCTGCTCAGCGACAGTTGGAAGTCAAACACTGTCAGCAGGGCTTCACTGACGCCGAGTGATTGCATGCTGCTGACAAAGCCCTGGCGCTCGGTATCAGAGTCAAACTCAGGGTCGAAATTATCGTCACTGTAAGGCATGGCGGCATAATGCAAGAGTTTGAGTGGCGCCAGTTCCAGCAGCCATTGCCACAGGCGCCGGGCCAGTATGAGAGCCGGTGCTTGCGGCTCATTTGGCTGAGCCGAGGAGTGAGTGAAAGCCTGCTGCGAGGCCAGCAGGAAATAGCACAGCATGGCACCGCGGCGAAAACCGTCTTGTTTGTCGAGCAGTAGGTATTTGGGCTGGAAGTCACTGATGGGCTCCAGGGTCAATTGGCGGCCAACACTATCACGCCCTCTTCGATAGAGCTGGTCTTGTGCCAGTTGCAGCGCCTCAAGCTCACAAAGAGATGACTCGGGCCGACAGATAAACGCCTTGAGCGGCTTGGCATCGTCTGCGGCCTGCTTGAGCACTTGCCCGGCAAGCAGTTCCCAAGGGCTATTAGCGTTTAATCTCTCGCTCAGCGCCCGGCTGGTGGCGTCATGGCACCCGGCCAGACTATCCTGTTGCCAAAGGAAGGCCAGCAACACATAGTAGCCGAGCTCCATTTGGCTCAGCGGCCAGTTATCCGGGTTGGCAAGCTGCCGGTGTTGCCGGAACAAGGCCAGGGTCTTGTTCAACAAGGGGCGGTTGTAGACCTGGCGCTTGTCGTTCCATTGCTGCAGCAGTTTAGCCAGTTGCGCCTCGAGCAGCGCCTGCTCACTGGTGTCACTGAGGTTGCCGTAGCGCTGCAGATATTGGACATCATCGAGCAGTCCTTCATCGTCGACCAGGTTTTCGCGGATCTCTTCCAGCTCGGGTTTGCCAAGCCAAGCGAACCAGATATCCAGCAGGCGTAAATACTGCTGTTGCCTTTGCGGTAGACTCTTTGATGGCAAAATATCGGCAAAGGCTTCGACATCTTCTTGATCACCATAGAGCAGTTCATAACGGCTATCGCTGAGAATACTGCTCAGCTCTTCGGCAATATGTCGATTGGATTCTGCCGTAACGCAGTAGTCGACTATATAGTGATAGAGCCCCAGGGCTTTGGCCTTACAGGCGGGAATTAATGCTATTGGTTGCTGAGCCGCCAGCGCCTGGGGTTGGCGGCCATCATGCAGATATTGCCACAATGCCGCGCCTTGAGGTTGCGCCAGTACCAATGGCTTTAACAGACGCAGCAGCCTGCCCGGCCGCTCATCGTCCTCATCCTGATAGTTGTCGTCTTGCTCATCTGCGTCGGTTTCGACGCTTTCGGTTATGCCGCATCTGTAACAGGCCAGGGCGCCACTGGCCTGGCTCTCTATGGCGGCGCGCAGGTCGCTTACCTCCTCTTCGAGACTGACGCGAATAAACTGGCTTTCAAGCAGGGTATCCAGCCCCTCGCTCTGTTCAACTTCAAACCAGGCAAACTCAATCGGGTACATGCTGACAAAGAAATGCAGCACGGCATCGACTCTGCCGAGTGGGCGGTCTTCGGCGGCGAGCAGTTTCGGGCTATTGAGTAAACGTTCGCTCAACAGCTGTTTGAATAGAGGATATTGCTGTGGATTTTGCTTGAGGAAGTCGGCCAGAGGCTGATGACTCTGAATGCCGGTTTCGCCGCTGTAGAAGAAGCCCTGGCGCAAGTGGTCGCTGTCGCACCAGACAAAGGCCCGCAGCATATCCGGGCTCCAGCCATTGAGCTCGAGCAGCCGAGCCATATATTGCTCATAGCCATTGCTGTAGACATTGTCCCAGGCGGGGATCAGAAAGCGTGCCAATAGCCAGGCCAGTTCGGGTGTGCGTCTGGCCAGCAGAAACAGGGCCTCGACCCCGAAAATGCGGCTGTCGTCCAGCCACATGCGCTGCAGATCATTGTGCCTGCGGGCGAAGTCTATCATGGCCTCGGCGGTGGCCAGCAGTGCGGGTGCCAGGCGAGAGTGTTGCATGGCAATGGCGAACATCAAAGGTTCAGAAAGGTAGAGGTCACACTCGTCACTGATGAGTGGCGGCAGCGTGAATACTTCGCTATCCGGCCCCAGGCTCAGGGCTTCCTGCAGCAGGCTGCGCAGTCCTGGGTCTTGCAGGTCATCGATTTGCAGGCGGCGGTTGCCGCTGTCTGTCACGGCGACAAATTTGATATCGAACATGCCCTGGCGCAGAATAGTACCTTGCTGCAGTTGTTGCCGGTATTGCGCCAGTGCCAGGCTGATGGAGAGGGGATCCCGGGGATCCAGCGGGATAAGGGTGTGCTTTTTAAATGACTGCATCTTCCTGACTCAGTAACGGCTAAGGCCAAAGGCCTTTAAAAGGTGGTGGGATGATAACAAATACCGATATGGGGACGACCGCGCAAGAGCAAAAACCTGCGCTGGGTCGCCGGTGGTTTTGAATATTAACGGGCAGAGAGCAATGATTGACGCTCTGTTTGCTTTTGCTGTTTATAGTCCAGTGCTTCTTGGGGAACCTGACTGACTTTACCGGTTTCCAGCCACTTTTTTAAGCGGTTGGCATCGGCCAGATGGCTCAGCTTGCCGAAGGCGTCCAGTACCACAAAGGCGACTTCCCGCTTGGCCATTTGGGTCAGCATTACCAGACAGCGACCGGCGTCATCGGTATAACCCGTCTTGGAAAGCGAAATTTGCCAGCTTTTCTTGTTCACCAGGCGATTGGTGTTGTAAAACGCCAGATTATATCTGGGTTTACGAAACATGACGCTGAGGTTGGGCGCCGAGCTCAGCTCGCCTATCAAAGGATACTTTTTAGTCTCCTGCAGCAGTTTGACCAAGTCTCTGGCGCTGGAGACATTCTGTTCCGACAGTCCTGTGGGTTCGACAAAGTGGCTGTCCGTCATCCCCAACTCTGCCGCCTTGGCATTCATCGCCTGGATAAAGGCTTGGTAACCGCCGGGATAGTGATGTGCCAAGGTTGCGGCGGCGCGATTTTCCGAAGACATCAATGCCAGTGCCAGCGCCTCTTTGCGTTTTAACTCACTGCCGATACGGATACGAGATACCACATTTTGCATGACTTGGGTTTGGCTGACATCTACGGCAATTCGCTCGTTGAGCGGCAACTTGGCATCCAGCGTCACCAGCGCCGTCATCAACTTGGTTATTGAGGCGATAGGTTGCACCTGCTGCGGGTTGTCCTCATAGAGGACTTCACCGGTTTTCATGTCTACCAAGATAGCGCTGGCCGAGGCCAGTTGCTGTTCAGGAGAAGAAGTGGCTCCGGGTGCAGATTTGACCTGGAAGCACATGAAGCAAGTCATGAAGAACAGCAGAAAGAGTCTCATTGAGGGGCTTTTCTCTTATTATTGTGTTTATTAATAGGAAAAAAGTGTAATAGAGACTCACTCGAACACCAACTTTATTCTTGGTATTCCTTGAGAATTGCCAGCAATTCTTGCGGTAATTTGGCCTTGGTACCTTTGTTAAAATCGTACATGACGGCGACAGAGCTACCTGTAGTGGTAATGGCTCGCTGTGCCTTGCTGTACGCCTCGTAATGCATGGTAAACCTGTCTTCACCTATATCGCTGATTTTGACCCCTATCAGCAGGGTATCCGGGTAGGTGACTGGACGTTTGTACCTGGCTTGGTTTTCGCTAATCACCGGCCCCATCCCCTGTTTGTACATCTCACCCAAGGGAAAATGGCGATTGAAGAAGTCGATTCTGGCGCTCTCAAAATAGCGGAAATAGACCACATTGTTGACGTGTTGCAGGGCATCCATTTCGCCCCAGGCCACCGGGATTTGCGAGTGTTGTGGGTAACGCTGAGTAAAATCTTCCATATTTAAACGACCGTTTTATTTTTGTTGGCTCAGGATAACAACAGCGGCTCTCTGTCTCAAGAGGGGAACAACATTCCGTACAGGCGTTTATTTTCCGGGATAAGAAATAGGTGTTGTAAACAATAAGGGGAGCCATTGGCTCCCCTTGATTCATCAGTTAACTCGGGCGGTTATCAGTCAATCTTCAGCTCGGCGAAACTCTTCACCTGACGGAAATCACCTGTGCGTTGCCCGTCTTCACGCACCATCTGGCAGGTGAGCAGTCCGGCTGCAGCTGCGGCCTTAAGCTCTTCCAACATGTCTGAGACAAACAGTATCTGCTTCGGGCTGAGGCTTATGGTGTTAATAATGTTGCAGTAGGCTTGCTTGTCCAGTTTGCCGCCGGTGCGGGTATCAAAATGACCGTTGAACAGCTCGGTCAGATCTCCGCCATCACTGTGGCTGAACAGCAGTTTCTGGGCTTCCACCGAGCCGGAAGAGAAGCTGTATATCCTGAGTCCCTGAGCTTTGTATTCCTTGATGGCTTCAATGAAGTCAGGATAGATGTGGCCGGTAAATTCGTTCTTCGCATAGCCCTGTTTCCAGATCAGGCCCTGCAGTGTCTTCAGCGGCGTGGCCTTGCGATCTTCGGCAACCCATTGCTGGAGTATTTCTATTACCCGCGGCAGATCGGCATCCGGTTCCAATGCCATCTCCTTGGTGTCGCTGATACAGTTCTCTACCAGAATATTATCTTGATAGCGTTCCAAAAATTCCGGCAATGCCTTGGCCGAATAGGGGAAAAGCACATCCTGAATAAAGTTAAGATCTGTCGTAGTGCCGGCGGTGTCGACGACTATGGCTCTGATACCCATAAGGTGAATTACTCCAAAAAGTGCTGTTTTCTGTGCAGATCCTAAGCTTTATTGGCGCGCTTGACCAGCTTCTTTAACCCTTTGTTGCCCACCAATTTTACATTTTGGGCGGCATGACAAGCCCTAAGGCCGGATGCGAACCTAACAGGTATTAAGTGGTTGAAGCTGCATGTAGAAGTGATTTGCAACAGGCAACAAAAAGCCCGGCATATCGGCCGGGCTTTGAGGTGACAGGCGAATTATTTGGCCTGTTTTCGCAGTTTACGCTCTTCACGCTCACGCTTACTGAACATGCGCTCTACCACCACGAAAAAGAGTGGGATAAAGAAGATACCCAGGAAGGTTGAGCTGATCATACCACCCAGTACCCCGGTACCAATGGCGTTCTGACTGCCTGAACCCACACCTGTACTGACGGCCAGAGGCACAACCCCGAGACCGAATGCCAGCGAGGTCATCAGAATTGGCCGCAAACGTACCCGCACTGCGTGCAGGGTGGCATCGACAAGTTTGGAGCCCTGCTCATAGTATTCTTTGGCGAACTCCACGATCAGAATGGCGTTCTTGGTCGCCAGACCCAC
>Ga0114983_1000237_pt1 | contig 22857 bp, 14 predicted proteins | sample Shrwel_input2_RT_FD_87182 | JGI IMG/M metagenome (GOLD analysis project Ga0114983, IMG submission 87182) | Subsurface microbial communities from deep shales in Ohio, USA - Utica-3 well 1 S input2 RT | ecosystem: Environmental > Aquatic > Deep subsurface > Shale gas/oil reservoir > Produced... | reverse complement strand
TCTGCCGACCGACTGGCATCTTATTCGCAGTACCAAGGTGCCTTTGATGCTGCTCAGCGATAACCCGATCAAGAAGGCATCCAGTATTTTGATGGCTGTGGATCTCGATGCCAAGAGTCAGCAAAAACAGCGCCTCAATCAATTGGTGTTGCAACATGGTCGCCAATTGGCCGAGGCCAGTGGTGCCAAGTTACATCTGGCACATATTATTCGGGTACCTAAAGTGATCCGCGATCTCGAAGTGCTCAACCTGCATGAAATGGTCAAGTCGGCCTGGCGCAGACATCAAACCCTGTTGGAGCTGACGGGGCTTCCCAAAGAGCAGATCCATATCATTGCCGGCGATCCGGACCTCTGTCTGTATCAGTTGTCCTGCAGGCTCAAGAGCGACTATTTGGTGATTGGTGCCCGTCAGCGCCAGGGGTTGATGGGGCGGGTGATAGGCAATACCGCCGAGCAGATCTTGCGGCGTGTACGCAGCAATGTGCTGGTTATCCCAACCGATGAGGAACAGGCAAGCTAACAGCCTGCTTGCTCACAACCCCTTTTTACTGAGGGCAACCAAGGCCTCGGCGGCCGGGGTCAAGGGTAGGTTGTTGCGCCAAATCAGCCCCAGCTGCCAGGTGATTTCACTCGCCATAGGTCGATAACTGAGTGTTTGCTCGCCGAGCTTGTCGCAGATGGGCTCCGGCAGCAGCGCCAGCCCCATTCCGGCCTGCACCATGGCGCCGAGGAAGTCCCATTGACCACTGCGAAAAGCGATATTCAACGTGACTCCGGCCTCGCGGCTCAGGCGGGTCAATAACTTTGCCAGTGAAAAGTCCTCGTTGTAGAGGATGAAAGGATATTCGGCCAGATCCCGCCATTCTATCGCCTGCTTGCTGGTCAGTGGGTGACCTACCGGCAGGCAGACCTTTAGCGGATAACCTTGCAGCGGCGATGAAGACAACTGCTCTCCATGGGTGGTAGGCAGGGCTGTGAAGGCGATGTCCAGGGTGTCGGCCAAAAGCGCTTGCTCACAACCAAAGCCGCCGTATTCATGCATCTGTAACTCAACTGCCGGATAGGTGCGGCGAAACTCGGTCAACAGATCTATGGTTAGACTGCTCATCATGGGGCAGACCCCGAGGCGCAGGTGGCCGGATTTGAGGCCACTTAAGTTACTCAAGTCCTGCTCCATTCTGTGCCATTGACCTATTATCTGACAGGCGCTGGCATGAAATATTTCTCCGGCTTGCGTCAGCTCTACCTTTTGATTGCTGCGGATCAAGAGTTGTTGATCCAGGGATTCTTCAAGGCGCTGGATCATCTTGCTCAAGGTTGGCTGAGTCAGGTACAACTGCTCGGCGGCACGGGTAAAGTTACCGGTTTCCACCAGGGTCAGAAAGCAGTGTAAGGTCTTGATAGGTACGTTCATGCTCATTTGGAATTCTTGCTATGGAATTAATTCATTTTACTAATAGCTGTGGCGGCGTTAATTTGATCAGCGTCCCAAGTAAAGAGGAAATATCGATGAAAGCATATCAAGGTTTGTGGGTTAGCTCTCTGTGGCAAACTGCCACTGAAACTCAGGAACACAAGGCCAAGCCAGTCAAAGCCAAGTCCCAGAGTTTTTGGAAGCTGATGTTCCACAAAAAAGCCAAAGCAGTTTAAAGTGACCCGGCCCGTGCCGGGTTTCTTTTTGTTATTTTAACTATTTTGGCATAGTTATATCCTGCATGATGCAAGGTTATTGCAATAGTGGGTGCTCCTTGGGCAATTTGCCGCTGATCCACATTACCAGCCTATGTTTCATATTGGGGCCATCTTCCTTGTCTGATGGTAAAGGTCCTATCAGTTTATCCTGCACCAAGAGGCGATAGACGCACTCGACTTTCTTTTTCTCCGGCACTTTATCCCCAAGAGGGGCAAAGCCACGCTTGAGCGAGTATCCCAAACCTATCTCCAACGCCAGTTTCAACAGAGCCGCTTCATTCTTGTGTTTCTTCATCTGTATCGCTCCCAGCTTATCGCCCCCTGCTTGGGCTCGTTTCTAAACTAGCGCAAAGTGACTGAGATTACACTTAAAAATCCTTCGGCAGCCTCAGGTGCCCTTGTACCTTATTTGAGCATAACTTAAGCTGGTTGACGGAACGACAACTCAACTTAGGGAGAGTAGTGATGTCCAAAGTCAAATATCAAGCCAAGGCGCAACGCACCTTGACAGTCAAAAACACCTCATTCCAATACTACAGCCTCAATGAAGGGCCCTTGGCGGAAATTGCCGAGGTTGCCGCATTACCCAAGAGTTGCAAGGTGCTGCTGGAAAACATTCTGCGGCATCTGGATACCGACCATTGTGATATCGATGACTTGCAGGCGCTGGCCAAGGGGCGCGGCCGCGGCAGTCAGCAGGAGATCGCCTATCATCCGGCGCGGGTATTAATGCAGGATTTTACCGGCGTCCCGGCGATAGTCGACCTGGCCGCTATGCGGGCGGCGCTGGTGGCCAAAGGGCGCGATCCGCAAAAGATCAATCCTCTGTCCAAGGTGGATCTGGTGATTGACCATTCGGTCAGCATCGACAAGTTCGCCAATCCGGATGCCTATCGGGACAATGTGGCGATTGAGATGCAGCGCAACTTCGAGCGTTATCAATTTCTCAAGTGGGGCCAGGGCGCCTTCGATAACTTCTCCGTGGTGCCTCCGGGCACCGGCATTTGCCATCAGGTAAACCTCGAGTATCTGGCCAAAGGTGTCTGGCAGGGGCTTGGCGAAGAAGGAGCCACTTGGGTCTATCCAGATACACTGGTGGGCACTGACAGCCACACCACTATGATCAACGCCTTGGGGGTACTTGGCTGGGGTGTCGGGGGGATCGAAGCCGAAGCGGCCATGTTGGGGCAACCCATCTCAATGCAGATCCCGGATGTGGTGGGGTTCGAGCTCAAGGGGCAACTCAGTGAAGGCATTACAGCCACCGACCTGGTGCTCAGAGTTGTGGAGATGCTGCGCCGCCAGGGGGTAGTGGGTAAATTTGTCGAATTCTATGGTGATGGCCTGGATCAGTTGCCGCTGGCCGACCGAGCCACCATCGCCAATATGGCACCGGAATATGGTGCAACCTGTGGCTTCTTCCCGGTGGATGCGCAGACACTGGAGTATCTGCGCCTCAGTGGCCGAGATGAACAGACGGTTGCTTTGGTGGAGGCTTACACCAAGGCCCAAGGGCTCTGGCGAGAGACTGGCGATAGCGCCCCCGAGTTTGCCGATACCTTGAGTCTGGATCTTGCCAGTGTTGAACCCAGCCTGGCCGGGCCCAAGCGGCCCCAGGACAGAGTTGCCGTCAGTCAGCTCAAACAGGCGGCCGAAGATGCCATTCGTCTCTCGGGGCGCAGCGAGCTTGAGCAGGCGTTTGTACTCGAAGGCAGCGAGCTTGCCATGCACCATGGCGATTTGGTGATTGCCGCCATTACCAGTTGTACCAATACTTCCAACCCGGCGGTGATGCTGGCCGCCGGGTTGCTGGCACAAAAGGCGGTGGAACTGGGGTTGGAGCGCAAACCCTGGGTCAAGACTTCGTTGGCCCCAGGTTCCAAGGTGGTGACCCAGTATCTGCAACAGGCCGGATTGCAAACGGCGCTCGATAGCCTGGGCTTTAACCTGGTGGGGTATGGTTGCACTACCTGTATAGGTAACTCGGGCCCCTTGCCGGAGGCGGTCACCAAAGCGGTCAGCGAACAGAAGATCCATGTGGGTTCAGTGCTTTCCGGTAACCGTAACTTCGAAGGGCGGATCCACCCCTTGGTGGAATCCAACTGGCTTTGCTCGCCTCCTCTGGTGGTAGCCTATGCGTTGGCGGGAACCAGCCGTATCGATCTCAGTCGCGATCCCATAGGCCAAGGCCGCGATGGTAAAGCGGTTTTCCTTAAAGACATTTGGCCCAGCAATGCCGAGATAGCCGCCGTAATGGGCAAGGTGAGTCGCAGCCTGTTCCAGCAGCAGTATGCCGATGTGTTTCATGGCGATGATGCCTGGCGCGCCATCGACTCGGGCTCGGGCAAAACCTATGCCTTCGATCCCGCCTCCACCTATATTCAGTTACCGCCCTTCTTCGAAGCCGAATACGGCGGTAATGCCGACGACATTAAGGGGGCCGCGATTCTGGCACTATTGGGAGACTCTGTCACCACAGATCATATCTCCCCGGCCGGGGTGATCCCCAAAAACAGTCCGGCAGCCGATTATCTGCGCAGTCATGGTGTAGCCGACAAGGACTTCAACTCCTACGGTTCACGCCGCGGGAATCACGAGGTGATGATGCGCGGTACCTTCGGTAATATCCGTATCCGCAATGAGATGGTGCCCGGGCATGAAGGTGGTGTTACCCGGATGCAGGGCGAATCTGAGGTGCGCTTTATCTATGACGCTGCCATGGCCTATCGCGCCAGAAAGCAGGCGAGTGTGGTTATTGCCGGTAAAGAATATGGTACAGGTTCCAGCCGTGACTGGGCCGCCAAGGGTACGCTGTTGCTCGGGGTCAAGGCGGTCATAGTGGAGAGCTTTGAGCGTATTCACCGTTCCAACTTGGTGGGTATGGGCGTGCTGCCATTGCAGTTTCTGCCTGGAGAGACCCGTCAGACTCTGGGCCTGACCGGTGATGAGACAGTGGATATTCTCGGCCTGGATGGCGAGCTTAAGCCAAACCAGAAGCTGCAGGCGCAGATCCATTATCCCAATGGAGAGTCCAAAACCATAGCGCTGCTCAGCCGCCTGGATACCGGCATGGAGGTTGCCTACTACCGTGCCGGCGGTGTGCTGACCTATGTGCTGGAGCGTTTGGCCGCCGAATAGCCAAGCTGCTTCAAGCCAAAACCGCCTTTGGGGGCGGTTTTGGCTATTCCATAACAGCTGAGCACACATGGGATTTATTCGCCTTCTCTAGGAGCCGGGGATGGGGTTTGTTAGAGTAGGCGCAGTTTTTGGCGGCGGCTGTTGCGGGAAAGTGTGAAAGTTCCAGTCCGATAGCCAATCGCCGAGCTAAAGTACTGAGCCAAGCCCGAGTTAAAGCCTTTAGGCCAAGGCTGTAAAACCAAAGCTGTTAAACCAAAGCCGTTAAAGTGAACCGAGTCATCGATGAATCCATGCCCCTTGTGTGCCAACACCCAACCTAAACAGACAGTTCCCGCCAGGGTTGCCAGACGTTATTTTCTTTGTCCAGAGTGTCGGCTCATCTTTCTCGACCCTGTGCATTTGCTGCCCTTGAATGAGGAGCAGCAGTTTTACGATACCCACGAGAACAGCATTGACGATCCCGGCTATGTGGGCTTTTTGCAACGCTTGTTGACGCCGGCGATGACCTTTCTGCGCCCCGGTATGCAGGGACTGGACTTTGGCTGTGGCCCTGGGCCGACACTATCAAAACTCCTTGCCCGGGAAAGGATAGCGTGTGACGATTACGACCCGCTGTTTTTCCCCAATCCGTTGCAGACGCAGTATGACTTTATTCTCTCCAGCGAGTGTTTCGAGCACTTGCACAGGCCTGCCGCCGAGATAAGCGCGCTGCTGGCACGTCTGGTTCCGGGGGGCTATTTGGGCATAATGACAGACCGTTGGCAGAGTGAAGCCCAGTTTTATGACTGGCACTATACCCGGGATCCTACCCATTGCAGTTTCTTCCATCGTGCAACATTGGACTGGCTCTGTGAGACGTTTGCTTTGAACTTATGTTTTGTCGATGAGCGACGGATTGCCATTTTTCAGAAAAACTGAGGCATCAAAGTGAAGGGCTGGGAAGGGCAGGCAAGCCCCAATCCCTTTGGGGCTGTACCTTGAAACCGGGGCGCCTCCAGGAAGCAGCGACCCGGTTTTTCTCGCTATCAGTTGGCAGCGCCAGTGCTGAAGTTATTGTCCACCAGCGGCTGCTTGTTATCGGCCTGAGGCACATGGCACTGGGTACAGAAATAGTTCTGTCCATTGAGGGTGCCCTTGTCGTCGATAACATGGGACTTGGCCACAGGCGTTGCCTTCATACGCTTGGCCTTGCTCCAGTCATGGCAGTTCATGCAGCTGTTTTTCTTCAGGCTGATGGGGTAGTCGGCCTTGTGAGGAATGAGCGGCGGCTGCTCGGCGTAGTTACGCTCTATGGCGTTGCCACGCATTGGATAGGAAGGCATGGCATCGGCCGGGCGTACAGAGCTAATCTCTGCATCGCCACCGCCAAGAGAACTGACGTTAACCGGCTGAGCCGTTTCTGCCTGCTGTCCTGAGCAGGCGCTGAGTGCCAGCAGCATCGCGGCTGCGCTGAGTGTTTTTTTCATTGCTTGTTCTCCGCCTTGGTGGCAATTCGGTTGCAATCTATTTTGTTGGATTTGTCTTTGGCTTCACCCTTGGGTGAGAGCCGGGTTAATGGCGTATCAAACTCAAAGACCTTCTTGGCACAGACATCGATACAACGGCCGCAGAGGGTGCAATCGGTACTGGTTATCGTTGGGTTGCTTCCCTTGAGGGCGGGTTTGAGCACCTGCCGTTCGGGACACACGGTAAAACAGTCCATACAGTTGTTGCAGTCGTTGGCTCTTACCGCCTCGATATTGACCAGTCGCAGCTTGCCCAGCAGGCTGTAGAGGGCGCCACTTGGGCACAGGTGGCTGCACCAGGCGCGTTCGCTGACGAACAGATCCAGCAGCAGTATCGCCAGCAGCAGCCACAGGCCACTGAAGCCACCGAACAACAAGGCTCGGTAGGCCACGGGAACCGGGTTGAGCCACTCCCAGGCCAACAGGCCGGTCAGTGGGGGCAACAGCAGCACCAATACCAGCAGATAGTAGCGCAGCGACCTTGGCAGCTCGGGCAATCTGGGCAAGCCCAACTTGCGTCTGAGCCAGGCGGCCGTATCTGTCACCATGTTGACCGGGCAGACCCAGCTGCAGAACACCCGTCCACCCAGCAGGCCATAACCCAGGGCGACAATGGCGGCGCCGAGCAGCAGGCTCAGTTCCGGCAGATGGCCACTGGCCAAGCTCTGCAGCGTCACCAGCGGATCGGCCAGCGGTACTGTGTCCAGTAACAGACTGGCCGACAGGTTGCCTTTCAGCAGCCAGAGGCCAAACAGTGGCCCTATGGCAAACAGCAGCAAAACGCTCAGTTGTGACAGGCGTCTGAGCAGCAGGAACCTGTGTGCCTTCCACCAACCCAGGGTGGCGATGGCATCGGCGGCAAAGGCGTCTGAGCTTTGGTTTTTTCTTCGACTCATATTGCCCCTCCGTTACCCAGTCCAGGCAGCCCTTGATTGAGCATCTCCAGGGTGGTCTTTTCCGTGTCTATGTAAGTGTCGTGCTCGGCGGTCTTGCCGCTGGCGAGTTTCTGCGGCAGCACCTTGATCGCCGGTTCTTCCAAAACGCAGGCATGTTCACACTTGCCGCAGCCGGTACAGATATCGGCATGCACGGTAGGAATAAACATGGCGTGGTGGCCACTGCGCTCATTGCGGGCACGCTCAAGGGTGATGGCCTCATCGATGAGCGGGCAGACGCGGTAGCAGACATCACATCTCAGGCCTTTGAAGTTAAGGCAGTTTTTCTCATCGATCAGTACGGCTGTGCCCATTCTGGCATCCTCGATTTTCTCGAGGCCGGTATCCAGTGCCCCACTGGGACAGGCGCGGGTACAGGGAATGTCCTCGCACATCTCGCAGGGGATACTGCGGGCGCTGAAGAAAGGCGTGCCTGTGGCAGCCCCTTCAAACCAACGCGCCAGTTTCAGGGTGTCATAGGGACAGGCCTCGACACAGAGGCCACAGCGAACACAGGCCGAGAGAAAGGCGTCCTCGGCGAGGGCGCCAGGGGGACGTATCGCCTGGGGCGCCAGCGACTGGGACTTGGCCAGCGCTGATATCCCCAGCCCGGCCAACCCCATCACACAGCCTGCTTTGGCCGTGGTCGCCAGAAACTGGCGACGATTGATGTTATTGACACTATTGCGTTTGTCACCCATTACTGCTGCCTCACGCCTTCATCACTTTGACCGGACACTTCTTGTAGTCTGTCTCTTTGGACAGCGGGTCGGTGGCGTCCAGTACCAGCTTGTTGACCAATTGACGGGCATCGAAGAAGGGCATGAACACCACACCTTTGGGCGGCTTGTTACGGCCCTTGGTTTCAACCCGGGTCTTCACTTCGCCGCGAGGCGAGGCGACGATGACTTCATCACCACGCTTGAGGCCACGGCTCTTGGCATCATCAGGATGCATGAAGATCTGCGCATCCGGATAGGCGCGGTACAACTCGGGCACCCTGGCGGTCATAGAGCCTGTGTGCCAGTGCTCCAGCACCCGGCCTGTGCTCATCCACAGATCGTATTCGCTGTTGGGCTCCTCGGCGGCCGGTTCATAGGGCAGGGCGAAGATCACCGCCTTGCCATCCGGCTTGCCGTAGAACTGATAGCCTGAACCCGGTTTAACGTAAGGGTCAGAACCTTCAACGAAGCGGCGCAGGGTTTCCTTGCCATCCACTACCGGCCAACGCAGACCGCGGGTTTCGTGGTAGCGGTCGAACTGAGCCAGATCGTGACCATGGCCGCGACCGAAGGCGGCGTATTCTTCGAAGATCCCCTTCTGCACATAGAAGCCGAAGTGTTCAGATTCATCGTTGAGCTCGGCCTGACAGTCGCTGGCGGGGAACTTGTTGATCACGCCATTGGCGAACAGCACTTCATAGAGGTTCTTGCCGGCGTATTCAGGTTTCTTGGCGATCAGCTCGGCGGGCCAGACTTCCTCTACCTTGAAGCGCTTGGCGAACTCCATCAGCTGCCACAGATCCGACTTGGCGCCTTCGGGGGCTTTCACCTGCTGGTGCCACATATGGGTGCGGCGCTCGGCGTTACCATAGGCACCTTCTTTCTCGACCCACATGGCGGTAGGCAGGATCAGGTCGGCCGCCATGGCGGTTACTGTTGGGTATGGATCTGACACCACGATAAAGTTTTCCGGGTTACGGAAACCGGGATAGATTTCATCGTTGATATTGGGGCCGGCCTGCATATTGTTGGTACACATGGTCCAGTAACAGTTGAGCTTGCCGTCTTTCAGCATCCGGCTCTGCAACACGGCATGGAAACCCGGCTTGGGCGGAATAGTGCCTTCAGGCAGCTGCCAGGCCTTTTCTGTGATGGCGCGATGCTTGTCGTTGTTGACCACCATGTCGGCGGGCAGACGGTGGGCAAAGGTGCCGACTTCACGGGCGGTACCACAGGCTGAGGGCTGGCCTGTGAGAGAGAAGGGGCTGTTACCCGGAGTGGCAATCTTGCCGGTCAACAGGTGCAGGTTATAGAGCATATTGTTGGCCCAAACCCCACGCACGTGTTGGTTGATACCCATGGTCCACAGGCTCATCACCTTGACCTTGGGATCGGCATAGGCCTTGGCCAGCTCCAGCAGGCGCTCTTTCTCCACGCCGCTCATCTCGCTGGCGTATTCCAGAGTGTAGCGGCTGACAAACTTGGCGTACTCATCGAAGCTGATATCGCTGAACTTGCCGTTACCCGGATTCTTGGCTTTTTTCTCCAATGGATGATCCGGACGCAGGCCATAACCTATGTCATCCACACCCAGAGCAAACTTGGTGTGCTTGTTGACGAAGTCCTTGTTGACCGCGCCGTTTTGGATGATGTAGTTGGCGATATAGTTGAGGATAACCAGATCGGACTGAGGCTTGAACACTATCGGGTTGTCGGCCAAATCGAACGAGCGGTTCTCGAAGGTAGACAGTACATGCACCTTACCGTCGGGGTGGCTCAGACGGCGATCCGACAGGCGGGCCCAGAGGATGGGGTGCATCTCGGCCATGTTGGCGCCCCAGAGCACAAAGTGATCGGCGGCTTCCAGGTCGTCATAACAACCCATGGGTTCATCGATACCAAAGGTACGCATAAAGCCGACCACGGCCGAAGCCATACAGTGGCGGGCATTGGGGTCGATATTGTTGGTGCGGAAACCTGCCTTGTGCAGCTTGGAGGCGGCGTAGCCTTCCCAAATGGTCCACTGGCCAGAGCCGAACATGCCGATAGATGTCGGGCCCTTGGTGTTGAGCGAGTGCTTCCACTTTTCTGCCATCACATCGAAGGCCTTGTCCCAGCTCACGGGGGTGAACTCACCGTCTTTGGCGTACTGGCCGTCTTTCATCCGCAGCAGTGGAGTGGTCAGACGGTCTTTACCGTACATGATTTTCGACAGGAAGTAGCCCTTGATGCAGTTCAGGCCCTTGTTGACCGGGCTCTCAGGATCGCCCTTGGTGGCGACGACCTTGCCCTCTTTTGTGCCTACCAGCACAGAGCAGCCGACACCGCAGAATCGGCAGGGGGCCTTGTCCCATTTGATATTGTCTTTCTGCTCAGCGGCTTCGACGACTTTCACTGGCAGAGTGACTCCAACGGCCGTGGCGGCGGCAACGGCAGCGTTGGCTTTAAGAAACTCGCGGCGGCTTATGCTCATGGTGTTTCCTCACTCTTTATTTCTTTTGTTTGACTGACAGGCTCAGAATCGACCTGATGATAGATAAGACTGCTGGACAGTATCCCGGGCAGACGGTTGATTGCTTCGACGTTATCCAGGATCTCGCCCTGGCTTTCGCCTTCGAGGGTGACTACCAATTTGCCTTCTGGGCTGCTGGCGTGGACTTCGGCGCCTTCAAGGGCCTGGATGGCAGTGGTCACCGCCTCCAGGGTTCCCGGAGCGGCATGCACCACCAGACTGGTGACATGGTATTCCATCTCTGTTTGTTGCTTCATTGAGGCTCACCTCGACAGGTAAGGGCGACTGGCACGGCATGGGCCGAGTCACCGGAACTGAATCAAAGTCTAGACCTCATTAAAAATGTGGGTATACCTCTTGAGAGGTAATGAAAGCGATTGGCGATCCGGATCAACATTTTCAATGTGATCTGAATCCAAGTTTGAAATTTAAACAGATTAGCCGCTTGACTCCTGCAATATTAATGCAACGCCATTTTGAGAATAGTTCTTGTTTACTACCTAAAGTGGGTTATTCAATAGCCGGTCAGCTCCATATAACCCACGCCGGTTTGTGTGCCCTTGATGGTGATGGGCCCTTCCCAGTAGGGGATAGTCAGGTTCATGGCGGCATTGGGATTGAGGGCTTCCAGAGTCAGTGACAGAGACTCTCCCGGCAGCTCCAGTTGCCAGGCTACAGGGTAGCGACCGCTGGCCGTTTGTTGCCAGTTCTTGACGCTGAGGCTGATATCATCGAGCGCCAGCGGGTGGCCACTGCCGTCGGGATACATGCGCTTGCCGCTGAAAAAGGCTTTGTTTTCCTGCTCTCTGAGCTGAAACAGCATCAGGGCCGAGCCGTCATCGAGCCGTAAGGCGAACCAGTCCCAGCCCTGTTGGCCGCGACTGAGAAATTCTGAGCTCCACTCCCTATCGAGCCAGGCATTGCCGGATACCTGCAGCCATTGCTCCTTGTGGCGCACTCTGCCTTCGACCCGAATAAAAGGCTGGCTGTAGTAGTAAGAGGCCACGGTGCCGGCGGCATTTTTACGGCTGAAACCCTTGTCTCCCTGAGGCTGCAGCTCGGCTTGGCTATCGAGTTGCAGCTCGAAGGCAAAGTCCTCTTCGCTGACCTGTAAACTGGCGGGAAACAGCCCGCTATTGGGGCCACTTGCCGCCTGGCTTTGCCAGCGCCAGTTATCGAGCCAGACCCTGAGCGGCAAGCCCACGGCTCCGGCTTGAGCTCCCTGGGGATGGGCTGCTTTGCCTTGGGGCGCGGCAAGCGCGCCCCTGGCCCAGCGCTCGGCGCTTTGGTGACTGTTTTGAAAACTGAGTGCGCTGTGAGCCATATAAAGCTGATTCGTCGCCCAGGGAGAGCTGGATTCAGGTTCATCCGGGGAAAGGGCAATACGAAACTGAGTCCATTGCAGTCCGAGGGGCTCACCGCTTTGCGTGGTCAGATTGGCGGTCAGATACCACCACTCCTGGCGAAACCTGGGGTGGGACAGGTGATCTTTTGGAAACTGCAGCGCCGCACCGGGCTCGACTTTCGCATAGCCTTCGCTCGCTGTCCCCATCACCCGGCTCATGGCCCGTGAGTCTTGCTGCTGAGCCTGGTCTTGATGAGCCTTATCGCAGCCATTCAGCGCAGCGCCGCCCAGCAGTAGTCCCGCTAACAAGGGCGCGGCGACAGGCCATCGCATTGTAATCAATCGCATTAGAGCACCTCCTGTTGCAGGCTGGAGACCAGAGAGCGGCGGCTCTGCCAGTAGAGGGGAACTATCACCGCCAGGATGCAGCACAGCAGCGACAAAAGCACCACCCGGCCATAGGCCAGCCAGTCCCACTGCATGGCTATGGTCCAGCCGAAGGCCTGCAGCGTCACCTTATGGATAAGCAGGTAACCGAGAATCGCCCCCATGGGCAGGGCCAACAGACAGGTGAGCAGCACCACCAGCAGCATCTGCAACAGCAACATAGACAAAAGCCGGCCACGGGTAAGCCCGAGCGAGCGTAACATGGCGAGGCTCGCCTGGCGGGACTGGGTCAGCATCAGCACGGCACTGAAAAGCCCCACGGCGGCCACCAGTAAGGTCAGGGTGTTGAGTACCAGGGTTATGCTGAAGGTCTTGTTGAAGACCCGAATCGCCTCGTCGCGAATTTTTTGCTGGCTGTAGACCTGTATCGGGCTGAGTCCGAGCTCTTGAATAAGGGCGCGCTCTAGGGCGGCAATGCTTGTGAGTCCTGCCCCCTTGGCCCTTTCTGCACTTGTTGCTATGCCGCTCACAGCCAGGCTGACGGCTTCAGTTGGCAGCTTAAGCTCTTGCCAGAGGGATTGTGCCAGCAGGACCTCACCCTTGGGATTGCCATAGTCGTAATAGATGGCGCTGATGGGCAGGGTCAGTGGTGTCTTACATTCCTTATCCGGGCAGAGGCTGAGCTGGTCGCCTGGCGCCAGCCCCAGCGTCAGCGCCAAGGGCTCGCTGATAGCCAGAGCCTGGCCTTGGATCACAGTCTGCAGCGCTTGCTGTTGCTGGTTTTGGGCTCCTTGCACCTGTTCCTTGGAAGCAACTTGTTCCTGGAAAGTAACTTGGGCCGGGGTCTTCAGGGCCGTGGTGCGCGCGATAGAGTCGGCGTCCCGGCTGATAAGGTTTATCTCCAGCGTATTGCCGCTCCCCTTGGCATAGAAGGGCGCCTGCCAATGGTAGAAATGAGCCAATCCGGGGGCTTGCTGCTCAAGAAAATGCTCCAGATTTGCCATATTGCCGGCGCCCGGGCGGATATAAAGCTCGGCATGCAGGCGGGTGTCGAGCCAGCTTCTGAGGGTCTTGTCAAAGCTGCCTACCAGGGTATTCATAGCGATATTGGCACACAGGGCCAGTAGCAGCGCCATCATGGCCAGCGCCAGCGGTGCCACCAGCTCTCGGGTATCGGCGATGGCGTACTTGCTGAGTCCGGACGGAAACAGCCGCGCCAATAGCCCGAGTAAAGACTGCAACAGTTGCGGCAACAGCAGCGGGATAGCCAGGGTCAAGAGCCCCATTAAGCCCAAGCTGTGTTGGTGGGTTTGGCTCAAGGGGTAAAGCAGCGCCGTCAGGGCAAGCAGCGCAACCCCCATGAGAAACAGGCGTTTATGCATGCTTCTGTGTCTGTGGGCATGCCATTGGCTCTGGGTATTTTGCGCCAGGCTCTGATGACACAGCTCAAGATACAGGGGCACGCAGGCCAGCAGTGCGGCGATAAGTGTCAGACCGGCGCCTTCGGCCAGCCATTGCCAGCGCCAGTTCCCCGGCAGCAGAGTCGCACCATAGAGCTGCTCCAAGGTCAGCGCCACCATGGGCTGCAGCCACTGGCTGAGCTGCAGCGCCAGAATAAAGCCGCTGGCCGATCCGATGAACACCAGCAGCAACAACTCCAGCAGCAGCGCCAGCATCAGGGCGCGTCGTCCCAGGCCCTGCTTGAGTAACAAGAGCAACAAACGGCGGCGTTTCATCAGGCTGTAGCGCACGCCGTTGTAGGCGATAAACAGCCCCACCACGAAGGCCAACATCCCCATGGCGTTGAGATTCAAATGAAAACTGCGGGTGAGCGCGGTCAGGGCGGCGCCCTTGTCCTGCTCGCTGATATTCAGCTTGCCCAGCGGCAGTCCGCTTTGCTTGAGTTGTGCTTTGAGCCTTTGCGGCTCGCCAAAGAGGGCGATATAGCTGAGGGTGCCTTCGCGCTTTAATAGCTGCTGGGCCAGTGAGATATCCAGATAGAGGCGGTTGCCGAGCTGCTGTGAGTCGGCGAGCGCCAGCACTTCGAGCGTGCGTCCACCGAAGGACAGGGTTGGCGGCGCCTTGAGTCCCTGATGCAGGCTGTCACTCATGACAATGATGGACTCACCGGCGAGCAGTCTATTCAAGGGCAGATGGTTGCGGCCATTGCCCCTTTGCTCGAAGGTGCCGAGGGCGGCAATGATATCGCTGCCTTCCACTTGCCACTGGCGACCCTGAGCGTCGTCAACGACGCCGCTGATCACCGGCAGTGCCTGGATGCCGCTTTGGCGCAGTTGAAAATAGAGTGCTTCATCGAGGCTGGCCCCGCGGGCCTTGGGGGTGATAAACAGGCTGGCCTGTTGTCCCAGGGCTTCGCCCGCCTCACGGTAGCTGTTGATGGCGTTGTCGTTGGTGGCCTTGACGCCAATCAGCAGAGTCACCGCCAACACCACTCCCAGCAGTATGGCGCCGGCTTGCAGTGGTGCCTTGCGATAGTGGGCCAGGGTGACTTTCAGGGCCTGCCAAGCCAACTTGATTGTGGTCAGCGCCCCTGTGTCATTCATGAATGCGCCCTTGCTGCAGGTGCCAGCGGCGCTGCATATAGGCGGCGGCCGTTTCGCTGTGGGTGACCATCAGAATGGCACTGCCGGCATCGGCGGCGAGAGCGCACAAAAGCTGCATCACCTCATCACCGGCGGCGGCATCCAGGTTGCCTGTCGGTTCATCGGCCAGCAGCAATTCAGGCCTATGGGCCAGGGCGCGGGCAATGGCTACTCTCTGCTGTTGACCACCGCTGAGGCTTTCGACTTCCCGGTTCAACAGTGGTGTTAGCCCCAGTGCCTGCACAAGGTGATCGCACCAGGCTTGCCAGCCTTCACCGAGCAGCGACAGGGGAAAAAGAATATTGTCGCGAACATTGAGCGGCGTCAGTAGGTTGAATTGCTGGAACACCACCCCCAGATGGCGGCGGCGAAAGGCGCTCCACTGTTTGTCCTGCCAGCGGCTGCTGTCTTGACCTGCCAGCAGGATGCGGCCCTGATCCGGGTGCTCAAAACCGGCTATCAGATTCAGCAGTGTGCTCTTGCCGCTGCCACTGGGGCCGGTCAATGCCACCGTCTCGCCGGGTTTGATCTCCAGGCTGAGATTTTCCAGCACCCTGTGGGGGCGATCGCCGTCCAAAAATCCTTTGCTTACCCCTTCCAGCAACACCTGGCTCTGCATTTGAACTCCTGTGAACCGCAGTAATCTGCTACAGCATAACAAGTTTTTTCAATCGGTGAACTCGACTTTCGGCTGTTGTTGCCGCGTGAACCGAACTAAGTTCTGTTGCTTGGGATTAGCCCAAGATCAACATTTTTGCAGTAAACAGGGCGAGAGTCGGTTTTGGCCCTTGAGCCGGAGGCCATTTAGGCGCAAACTGTGTCACCTGCCACGAATAACGTGGCAATCCGTTCGGATGAAGGTAGCAGGAGAGTGGGGAATCGCCCCCACACCGACGAGGCAATTTCCACCGGTTAACCCGGTTGGAGGTACTCTTTCAGGTGCCGGTCAGCATTGACGGCGTGGACTGTTACTGGACGAGCCTCTGGAGAGACCGGGCATGCCCCGGCGCCGAAGGCGAAAGTGCCGGCTTAGGCCAGCGCGAAACGCTCAGGCAAAAGGACAGAGGAGAGGATGATTGCACCGCCTTGCCTCTGGTGAACTTTCGCTTTTGGCCTCTGCTGCCGCGGTTTCGCAGCCATTTCTTTTCCTCCTCCGTTTATTAATTTTGATGTTTAATAACTGAGGAATCTATGGATTTTCATGCACTTCTTACCCAGATAAACAGCATTGTCTGGGGACCTGCCACTTTACTCTTGCTGGTGGGAACCGGTATTTATCTGAGCTTCAGGTTGGGATTCATTCAACTGTTGCGTCTGCCGCTGGCGCTGCAGTTGTTGTTCAAACCCGCCAATGGCAAGGGGGAGCTCTCCTCTTTTGCCGCGCTCTGTACTGCTTTGTCGGCCACCATAGGCACGGGCAATATTGTCGGGGTGGCTACTGCCATCAAACTCGGTGGCCCCGGCGCCCTGTTCTGGATGTGGGTTGCTGCCCTTTTTGGTATGGCCACCAAGTACGCCGAATGCCTATTGGCGCTTAAGTTTCGTACCACAGATCGCCACGGTAATATCGCCGGTGGCCCCATGTACTACATAGAAAAAGGCCTGGGGCTCGGTTGGTTGGCCAAGCTGTTTGCGGTTTTCGGTGTTGGGGTGGCGTTTTTCGGTATAGGAACTTTTGCCCAGGTCAATGCGATTTCCGAAGCTATGACCATCGCCTTTGATGTGCCAGCCTGGATCACTGCTGTGGTACTGACCTCGCTGGTGGCTGCTGTGACCTTAGGGGGTGTTAAACGGATTGCGGCTGTGGCGCAAAAGTTGGTGCCCACTATGGCTATAGGCTATGTGGTTGCCTGTCTTTGGGTGCTGCTGAGCGCCAGTGAGGCGATCCCGGATGCGATAGCACTGGTGCTGCATTCCGCCTTCAATCCAGTGGCGGCGACCGGTGGCTTTTTGGGGGCCGGTATCGCCCTGGCGATTCAAACCGGGATTGCTCGTGGGGTATTCTCCAACGAGTCGGGTTTGGGTAGTGCTCCGATAGCGGCGGCAGCCGCCAAGACCAAGGAGCCGGTTGAGCAGGGGTTGGTGAGCATGACGGGCACCTTCTTCGATACCATTATCATCTGCACCATGACGGGTTTGGTGCTTATTCTTACCGGTGTCTGGAATGGCGATAGCGCCGGGGCTGGCATGACCAGCGCCGCTTTCTCCAGTGCTACCACGCCGCTGATTGGCCAGTATTTGGTAACCGTAGCGCTGGTGTGTTTCGCCTTTACCACCATTCTTGGCTGGAACTATTATGGCGATCGCTGCTGGAGCTATCTCACCAAGGGCCGCTGGATCCCGCTCTATCGCTGGTTGTTTCTCGGACTTATCGCCTCGGGCGCCTTTATCACGCTGGATCTCATCTGGCTGCTCGCCGACATAGTCAACGGCTTGATGGCGATACCCAATCTGATTGCCATTATAGGTCTGCGCCATCTGGTGCTGGCAGAAACCCGCAGTTATTTTCAGCGTCTGCGTGGCTGCAGTGATGAGGCCATGGCTCAGGCTGATAGCTGATAGCTGTCAAGGGATGCAAACAGTCTTCACACCGCCTTATCCTGGTTAACCTGGCAGGCGGTTTAAGGTTGTCACTATTTGCCGGCTCCTATTCGGTAGCCGCTGCTGATATATTACTGGGCTATCTGGCGGAAAGGGGCTGATAGCTCAGTGTTATACGCCATGTCAGCAAGAGTCTATTTCACGCCGTGAGTTTAGTTTGCTGTTAGCCGGCAGTGTATTATCCGGCGCTCGCCGATGGATGAATTTTATGTAAATTCGCGCAGAGTTACTTGTGTAACATTATGGCTAATGCTTAAATAACAAGATTAATTTTTGACCTGTAATCAGTTGGTTGTCTTCAGTCGCCTGATGTACTTCGGCATTGATTGCCCAAGAGGGTGTGCCTGACAGAGGCTCTGCTGTTGCAGAGATACAGGGATATAGTCAGAGAGGCAGATTTATGCCGGATAGCAAGACACTCAGGACTTTTCGCAGCCGCATTCTGTTTCAAATAGCTGTTCCCTTGATCATTATCATGACTGTGATCTCAGGGATCACCGGCTGGTATAACTATCAGGATGAAGAAAAGGCCTTCTTTGCCGATCTGGCCGAAAAAGCCGACTTTGCTGCCAAGCGGCTCGAATTTGAATTGTCTTTGGCGCAGCGCAATACCCAAACTCTGGCCTACAGCCTGGGGCATCTTGAGTCATTCGAGCGTCTGCAGCAAGCTGACAATCTTTATCAACTGCTTAAAGACAGATTGCAGCGCAACCCCAATTTTTATGGCAGCGCCATTGCCTTTCAGCCCGGATTTCTGCCCGGGCAAAAACGCTTCGCGCCCTATGCTTTTCGCCAGGATCTTTCTATTGCGATTATGGACATAGGTCAGGAAGCCTATGATTACACCAGCGGCGAATGGGGATGGTGGACCGAGGCGCTTAAGCATCCTGACGGTTATTGGGCTCCTCCTTATTTCGACGAGGGGGCCGGCAATGCCTTGATGATCACCTTCTCACAGCCTTTTGGCAGTGAAGCTGCACCTTTGGGAGTCATAACCACAGATCTGGCGCTTTCCAGCTTGCCGATTCGCTTGGGAATCGATCCCAAAAAGCTGTTGGTGTTGGATAACCAGGGGCGGCTCATCTATCACCCGGACAATAACCTTAGCCGCAATGCCAAATTGGAAGATTGGCTCGTCAATACCGCCGCTGGAAAGGAAGCGGCACAACATATCTACGCCGCCGACACTCCTGAAGTAGCACTGAGTGACCTCAATGGTGTGCAGTACCTTGCCAGTGTTGCCAGAGTGGCGCCACTGGAATGGCGGGTGTTGGTGATTACCCCACAAAAACAGTTGTTACGCGCTTTCCTTCAGGATTTCAGCTCGTTAACAATCAACCTGTTGTTGTTGGCCATATTGTTGCTGGTGACCAGTTACTGGAGTGCCAAGCGTCTCACCCAGCCCCTGGAGCAGTTGGAAGCCGGGATAGTGGATTTCAGCAAGGGATTGATAAAACGTTTACAAAAGCCTGAAGGCGTAGTGCGGGAAATTGCGACTCTCAGCAATAAATTCAATGAGATGGCTGAAATCCTCGAGGAGAGAGAACAGGCACTGCTCGACTCCCGAGGCAACAGATTTGCCAAGCTTATCGACGGCATGAGTGACAAGTCCTTCTATTGCTCTATGGATCCTTACGGTGCGATAGTGCAGGCCAGCGATGGGGTGGAGAAGGTGTTGGGCATCTCCCCAGAGGTGCTCAGGCGCAAGTATCAACGGCTCTTTTCCAGCAACAGCATCAACGAAGCAAATTGGCAGTATATGGAACAGGCGCTGGCCGGCGAGTCTGTGCCGCCGCATCAGGTGGAGTTGGCCGATGCCGAAGGTGGGCTGAGACGTTTGGATCTGTTTATGCAGCCCTTACTCGATGAGGAAGGCAAGTTGATTTCGGTGGAAATGCTGTTCAACGATGTTACCGAGCAGTTTTCCGCCGCGGCCTGGTCCAACGCAGTGCTGGAAGCGGCGCCAGAGGCGATGCTGATTGTCGATGAAAATGGCATGCTGGTGTTCTCCAACAGCCGTTGTCAGGAGCTGTTCGGCTATAACGCCGAGGAGATGCTCAAGCTCAACATAGATCAATTGTTGCCGGAAGTGGATCGTTTGCAGCATGCGGCCAAGCGTCATACCTTTGTGACTGACGGTAAGGATCGCATGATGGCCAAGGGCAAGGCGCTGCAGGCACTCAAGTGTAATGGCTCCCAGTTTCCGGTGCAGATAGGTTTGAGCCTGTTACCGGCCGATCATAAGGGCAAACGCCAGGTAGCAGCATCGATTCGGGATCTGACCGAGCAACTGGCGGTAGAGCGTAAAATTCGCGAGAGCGAGAGCCGTTTTCGCGGTCTGGTATCCAATATCCCCGGCGCCGTTTATCGTACCAGGGTCGATGAACAGTGGACCATGGAGTATGTCAGCGACAATATCACAGAGATAAGCGGTTATCCGGCCTGGCATTTCATCGACAGCAAGAAGCGCAGTTATGGCTCCCTGGTCATAGATGAAGACAAGCAGCTGTGTATTGACACCATAAACTCGGCTCTGGCCGAGCAGCAAGCCTTTGATGTTGAGTATCGCATTCGCCACCGGGATGGCAGCGTGCGTTGGATCCATGAAAAGGGTAAGGCCAGTTACGACGAAGATGGGAATCCTCTCTGGTTCGATGGTAGCCTCAACGACATTACCGACAGCAAGCTGGCTCAGGAAAAGATGGAGCAGTCGCGGGAGCAACTGGAAACCATCACTGAGTCTGTGCCCAGTACTGTGTATCAACTGTTTTGGCAAGGCCCGCAGCAACGCAGATTCACCTTCCTTTCCAGTGCAGCCATTGCCACTTTGGGCCACCACAAGAATGAGGTAATGGCCGATTTTGAACTGGTGGCCGAGCGGATCGTTACTGAAGATAGAGACAGTATTATTCGGCTGCTTTCCGGTGAAGGGGGGCTGCAGTGGATCAAAGAGTTTCGCTACCGTCATCCTTCCGGCGAGGTACGTTGGCTTGAGGCCGGTGCCAAAGGCAGTAAACAGCAGGATGGCATGCTTTGGAACGGTTATCTGACCGATATCAGCGGCCGTAAAAAGATGGAAACCGAGCTGGCTCAGAGTGAGGCCCATTTCCGCGACCTGTTTGATAACGCAGGCATAGGCATAGTCAATCTGGATGATCGCGGCACCATAATGGATTGTAACGGCCAATTCTGCAGTGATATGGGAATGAGCGCCGAACAGCTTAAACGTCGCTCGTTTGCCGAACTGATGCTGCCGGAAGACAGAAGCAAAGTCAGCGAGTTGTACGAGTGCCTGCAGCAGAGTGACGATCACAGTGTCAGCGGCGAGTGGCGCCTGCTCAGTGCCTCGGGCGAGCCTATGTGGATGGCTGTCAACGCTTCTGAAATTGAGGAAGAAGGTGATCGTGAACGCTCAGTGGTCATGAGCATTGCCAATATTACCCGCTTGAAACTCTTGTCCAATGAGCTGATGACGGCCAAAGATGAGGCCGATGCCGCCAACAAGGCCAAGAGCGACTTTCTTGCCAATATGTCCCACGAGATACGCACCCCGATGAATGCCATTATCGGTATGTCACAACTGTGCCTGCAGACCAAACTGGATAACAAACAGCGTAACTATGTGGAAAAAATTGAACGGGCGTCGCAATCCCTGCTGGGGATCATCAATGACATTCTCGACTTCTCCAAGATTGAGGCCGGCAAGCTGGATATCGAAGTGGTGCCGTTCCAGCTCGACAGTATTTTGGAAGATCTCGGGGATATGTTCTCGGAACGTGCCGCTGATAAACAATTGGAGCTGTTGTTTGCCGTGGCCCCTGGTGTGCCCAGTTATCTGGAAGGGGATCCGCTGCGCCTCAGTCAGGTGTTGATTAACCTGATGAACAACGCCATTAAATTTACCGAGCGTGGCGAAGTGATGCTGTCGATAACTGAGCTTAGCCGCGAGCAGGATGAAGTGATCCTGAGATTCGCAGTGCGCGACAGTGGTATAGGTCTGACGGCCGAGCAGCAGGCCAGGTTGTTTAAGTCTTTCAGCCAGGCAGACACCTCAACCACCCGTAAATACGGTGGTACCGGGCTTGGGCTGGCGATTTCCAAACAGCTGGTGGAACTGATGGAGGGTGAAATCGGTGTCGAGAGCCAGTTTGGCAACGGCAGTTGCTTCTTCTTTACCGTGCGGCTCAAAGTGGCGGAAAACGACAAGCTGAATGTCGAGCAGGAACTGGAAGGTATGCCCATTCTGGTGGTCGATGACAACGGCACCGCCAGAGATATCTTGCGCACTACGCTCGAGAGCATGGGCTTTGCCGTCGACTGTGCCCGCAGCGGCATGGAGGCGCTGGATAAGGTGAAGCGCAAGCCCTACAAGATGGCCCTGATCGATTGGAAAATGCCTGAGATGGACGGTATGGAAACTGCCCGGCAAATATTGCAGCTAAAGGAGCCGCCGCTGATCCTCATGGTATCGGCCCACGCCAACAGTGACTTTATCGAACAGTTGGAGCAACTCGGGATCAACGGCTATATCACCAAGCCGGTCAGTGCCTCCAGATTACTCGACGGCATTATGTTGGCGCTTGGACGTCAGGGGCATATTCCCGTCAGGCGCAAGGTACTGGATCTCGAATCGCTGCAACTGGCGGCTCTTGTTGGCAAACGCGTGCTGCTGGTGGAAGACAATGAGATGAATCAGGAGGTGGCGACCGAGTTTCTCGAGCAGGTAGGCATAGACTTGTCTATCGCAGAAAACGGCCAGATAGCGCTGGAGAAGCTGGCGCAGCAGCAGTTTGATCTTGTGCTGATGGACTGCCAGATGCCAGTAATGGACGGCTATCAGGCCACAGAGGCGCTGCGCAAGATGCCAGGGCTTGAGCAGTTACCTGTGGTCGCCATGACGGCCAATGCCATGGCCGGCGACAAGGAGATGTGCCTGAGGGCCGGCATGAATGATCACATTGCCAAGCCGATAGAAGTCAGCCTCTTGTATCAGGTGTTGTTGCAGTATCTGGGAGGGGGACAAGCCCCAGTTGCAGGGAATAATAACACAGGTATGGCCGATGGAGATGATTCTGAGGATCTGGTGAGCTGGCCGGAACAAGAGAGCCTGGATATCGACCGGGGACTACAACTGGTGCAGCATTCCGAGCGCCTCTATCGACGTATCCTCGAGCGTTTCCTAGGTAGTCAGGGCAATGTCGGCAAACGGATTCGCAAGGCGCTCAAGGAGCAACAGCAGGAAGAAGCCGTTCGGGCGGCGCATACCCTAAAGGGGCTGGCCGGTAATCTCTGCTCTGAGCCTTTGGTGGAAGAGGCGCGGCAATTGGAAGCCAAGTTGGCAGCCGGCGAAGAGTGTGAGCAAGAGTTGCAGGCAGTGGAAAAGCGGGTCGCCGTTATTGTCGACGCCATTGCGG
>Ga0114983_1000236_pt1 | contig 22885 bp, 18 predicted proteins | sample Shrwel_input2_RT_FD_87182 | JGI IMG/M metagenome (GOLD analysis project Ga0114983, IMG submission 87182) | Subsurface microbial communities from deep shales in Ohio, USA - Utica-3 well 1 S input2 RT | ecosystem: Environmental > Aquatic > Deep subsurface > Shale gas/oil reservoir > Produced... | reverse complement strand
TCTGAATCCTGCCAGCTTCGCAATGCGCGATAATTCTGATACACGAGATAGTGTCGACCACGTTTGCCATCGGGCATAATCAACGACACTTGCATATCAGTTCTGCCTGGCAGATCACTGCCATCGTAACGACGAACGCCCAATTGCTGCCAGTGACTGAAGCTCGCCTGATAACCTACACCCAGTTGGTCATTCTCTATCGACTCTGGTGCTTTAACCTGACGTCCCCAGGTTTGGGTGTCATCCCAGCCCGCTTGCTGCAGGTAGTTAGCCACAGATGCCAAACCGTCAGCGAAACTATTCCAGATATCAACCTTGCCGTCGCCATCGCCGTCGCTGCCATATTGTAGATAGGCACTTGGCATCAGCCCTAAAGGTCCCATGGCGCCAGTGCTGGAGCCCTTGAGCTCATTTGATTCAAGCGATTGTGACGCGAGGATTTTCAGTGCCGAGATAAACTCATTGTGATAAGCCTCTTTCCCCTCATAGGCCAGTGACGCTGTCACAGACAGCACAGGATAACTCCCTTGCTGATTGCCAAAATCCGACTCGAGTCCCCAAAGCGCCAAAATAAACCTGGGTTGCACCCGGTATTGTTTGCCCAGCCCAAGCAACAGCGGCCGATACTCTTCAGCCAATACTCGCCCCTTGACCACCATCTCTTCATTGATAATCCGGGGAATATAGTGTTCTAAATCCTGCGGTGGCTTCGGAATGGCTTTGTCATCATTGGAGGCCTTTTTAAACAGTTTTATTTGGCTGAAGGCCTTATCCAATGTGAGTTGATCTATCCCTTGCGTTGCCGCGTCCTGTTTTAATATATCAAGATACTGCTCGAAACTGCCCTCAGACGCCACGCAAACATTGGGCAGCGCCACACCCAGCAGTGAAATAAACACCAGGGAAAATCTATCCATAAACCGCGTTATTCCTTAAGCAGAGTGATCATCCAAGCCCTTGCTAACTCTCAGCTCCTTCAGCATATCCACCTGAGGCGGCGGCAATTGCAAATAATAGCCCTTTTCTGCCAGGTCTGCTTTTACCTTGTTAATATCAGCAATGCCCAGTTGTTGCCTTTTCTGCAGCGGCAATAGCATTACCAGTTGTGGCGGCCCAAATACCTGCATCAAGGAAGCAGGTACATCATCAAACTGGCCTTTCTTGTTAACGAATAAATAGGTGTCGGCTTTTTTCAGGCTTTTATAGACAGCACAGATCATAATTGTATCAATTTCCATGGGTTCAAACTTGCCACTCATCGGGGCACACTATAACATGGACGCCTTGGAATATAACGCTGTCACGCAATCTGACTGTTCATTTTCTGGAGAATGATGCCGGGATGCCAAAACCTAGTCTAGAGCTAAAAGGCTCTTCTTTTACGCTCTCTGTACTTCACATCAATACCCCTGATCTGGGCGCCCTTTTCAAAGAGCTCGATGGCAAGCTCGCCCAGGCTCCGCAGTTTTTTATCAATGCCCCATTGGTGCTTAACCTGAGTCAAGTTAGCGACACTGATATAGATCTCAAAGGACTGCGCCAGGGACTAACCGACAGAAAGTTGGTGATTGTTGGGGTAACTGCAACCGATAAGGCTCTCAATGAAGCCGCCAAAGCTCAGGGATTAGCCAGTATCAAGGCGGGAAAGCAATCAGAACTGCCACCGCCTCCCCCGAGAGTCACCAAGATAGTGAAACAAAACGTGCGTTCCGGGCAACAAATATACGCCAAAGACGGTGATTTAATCGTTTTTGGCGCTGTTGGGAATGGCGCTGAAGTCATTGCTGATGGTAGCATTCATGTATACGGGGCACTGCGTGGTAAAGCCATGGCGGGAGCCAGCGGCGATAAACATGCCGTGATTCTGGCCCAGTCCATGGAAGCTGAACTGGTTTCAATTGCGGGACAGTATTGGTTGACTGAAAACCTGCAGCAACACTGTACCGCCAAGAGTGGTTGTATCAGGCTCAGCGGTGAGTCATTAATCGTTGAATCGCTGCCCGGATAAGGCAGATGGAAAGGATAAAATAGAACATGGCACAAATTATTGTTGTCACCTCAGGTAAAGGCGGTGTGGGCAAAACCACATCGAGCGCGGCTATCGCTACCGGCTTGGCGCTCAAAGGACATAAGACTGTCGTTATCGATTTTGATATTGGCCTTAGAAATCTGGATTTGGTCATGGGCTGTGAACGCCGGGTTGTTTACGACTTTGTCAATGTCATCAACGGTGAGTCCAATCTAAATCAAACACTTATCAAAGATAAGCGCTGCGATAAACTGTTCGTTTTACCGGCATCCCAGACCCGGGACAAGGATGCCCTGACCCGAGAAGGTGTCGGCAAGGTACTCGATGATTTGAGCAAAGACTTTGATTACATTATCTGTGACTCCCCTGCAGGTATTGAAACCGGCGCCATGATGGCACTCTATTTTGCCGATATCGCCATAGTAACAACCAACCCTGAGGTTAGCTCGGTCAGGGATTCAGACAGAATTCTAGGCATGCTGCAAAGCCGTAGCCGCCGTGCCGAACAAGGGCTTGAGCCTATCAAGGAATATCTGCTGCTGACCCGCTACTCCCCTGCCAGGGTGAAAACCGGCGAAATGCTTAGTGTGGAAGATGTACAGGAGATCCTGGCAATAGAACTGCTTGGAGTTATTCCTGAGTCCCAGGCAGTGCTCAAGGCTTCCAACTCTGGCGTGCCGGTGATCATAGATCATGACAGCGATGCAGGGCAGGCCTATGAGGATACAGTGGCTCGTCTGCTGGGTGAAGAGCTTCCGCTACGCTTTGTCGCGGAAGAAAAGAAAGGATTCCTTAAACGAATATTTGGTAGCTAAATTATGTCATTACTCGATTATTTCAGAAGCAGCAAGAAAAGCAGCACCGCGGCAACCGCCAAGGAACGTTTGCAGATCATCGTTGCCCATCAACGCGGTGAGCGCGGGGCACCGGATTACTTTCCGCAGATGAAGCAGGAGATAATTGAAGTGATCCGCAAGTATGTGCACATCTCTGAAGAGCAGGTATCTGTGCAGTTGGATCAGAACGATGACAACTTGTCGGTACTCGAACTCAATGTGACTCTGCCGGAACGCCCCTGATTAAAGGGCAAACCCTTATAAATAATGCCGTTTCTGTAAAGAGACGGCATTTTCTTATCTGGTCATTGCCAATACAACTCGCTCTGCCAAACACTGATTGCAACCCACTCAAAAAGCTATTTAATGATGGTTTCAGTAAAAAGCAATTTTGGATAACGGCCGACAACACCCATAAAAAATCCGATGAGTCTGTATCATCGGATTTTGGATTTCAGTTTCAGCTTTGCCAGAGCAGCATTTGATTTATCCCTGGGGATCAGCGCCTGGCAACCGGCACTTCCAACATAGCCATAGCAGCCACACTGGATTCCAGAGGTTTACCTTCAAAACGAGCCTGGAAGCTGTACCCCTCAGGGCCAATTCGCTCAAGTGTCTTGGCCGGTACCTTGAACATCACCTTCAGTGTCTGCCCCGGCTTAACGCTGATATCTCTGATTGCTTGAGTGAACATCATTTCGTCTGACCAAGCCCAGACTCGCTGTTCCTTGTCATCCACCAACCAAAGATCCGCCGTCATCCCAGAATTGAAGCGAATCCCAATCGGGTATTCTTTGGGATTATGGATCTCCAGCATCACCTGCAAAGGTTGCTTGTCGACCACATCGCTAAATGTCAGCTTACCTTCAAACAGTGCCGGTGTCGGCGCTTTTTTGATGGTACCAAAGTGCAGTGTCAGCATTCTGAGTTCCTCCATCCCTGTCGGGCTCTTTTGAGGCACAGGCTGAGTAGTTGCGGCATTGGAGCCGCTGCAACCAACAAGTGCCAAGACCGCTAGCAAAGGCAAAACGGCGCGCATCAATTACCTCCTCCAAGTTTCTTGAAGATGCTTTCTTTAAGCTTGTCTTTCACCTTCTCGGTCTCTTCCTTGAGCTTGGAATCAAACAATGCCTGAGTATCGAGCGCAAATTTAGGTTCCTGGAATGAACCAGAAATCATCAACGGGATTTCAACACCGGCCAGATCATTCTTGCCTTCGCCGCCCTGTCCCTTGAGGCTACCGACCACTGAGGTTTTCAGCTTATAGTCCAACTGTTCACTGATAAGGTTGGCACTACCTGCACCCGCCAAGCGAATAAGTGGTGATGCCATAGCGAGATCCGGGTTGTTGGCCACACCATTTTTCAGACTGAAACTGCCGGTCAGACTGGAAAAGTCTGTCTTGCGTTCACCCTCGTCCTGAGCCGACAAATCACCTTTAAGCTTGGCTTGAGCACTGCGGATCATATATGGGATATTCACCCCATAGAGCGCACCATCACTGATTTCAAACTTACCGTTGGCATCCAAGTTCTGCTTGATATTATCCGGGATCAAGCTCTTGCCTTTACCTTTGACACTAAACGCAGTAGCTCCGGCAAGAATTTTCAAATCGGCCGCATCCTTGAGCAGAGGTTGAATTTTGACGCCGCTGAGCTGAGTATCAAAATTGTAGCTGGCGACCTTGTTGCGACCGTCAAGCTGCGCCTTGGTCATCAGTTTGCCCTGATACAAATCAGCGCTGAGCTGCTTCATATCCAGCACGCCATTGGTCAGAGCCAGATCCATCTGCCAGTTTTCAGTGGTCAAGCCGGCAACCTTAATGGCCTTAACAGCAAGATCCATGGCGAAATTGACCTGTTTCATCGCGCTCAAGTCTGGTTCACTGCTGGCCTTGGCGGCCGTTGCCGATTCAGTAGTTTTGGCGGCGGCTTTATCTTCTTCTCCGGCAGGCAGTAACTTGTCGAGATCTATTTCCCCCAAAGCCAACTTGGCTTTCACATCCGGTATCTTGCCGCCGAAAGCCACTTTAAGATCCCCTTTGCCTTCAATATCGGCCACCTTGAGACTGCTCAATACCAGCTCGGCGTTTTGACGATTAAGATCCAGTTTTACATCAGCATTCAGGGCGGCGCTCAGGCTTCCGCCGGGCATACTCTTGCCTTCAACGCGATTTTCAATGGCAAAGCCGGTGATCTCCAACTGCTTCATGTCCGCTGAAATCTTCAATTGCCCTTTACCCTCGCTGGCAATTTTCATCTCCGACATATTGCCACTGAACTTATAAGCCAGAGGCGCAAATTTACCCAGCGAAAACTCGCCCAAGGTCAGAGACTCAAGCACAAAGGTTTGATCACTGCCACTGCGCTTGTCGAGCAGATGAATCTGGGTATTGGTGATATTGATGCCACCGATATTGAGACTGGCCAATCCCTGAGCGCTGCCTTCGGTATTCTTGGGTTGCTCTTTGGCCGTCCCTGTGTCACCACTGAGCCCATCCAGACTGGTGCGGCCGTCTTTCTGGGTAATGAGATCCAGTTTCAAGCCATCGAGATTTAATTGAGCAATTTCCACTTCTTTACGAAACAGCGGCATCAAAGCGACTTCAGCGACAACCTGGTTGACCGCCAGCATCTGTTTTTCATCAAACCCATCCGGGTTACTCAGGCTGATACCGCCCAATTCAATTCCCAGTGTCGGGAAAAAAGTCCAGTTGAGATCCTGACTAATGACCAATTCACGCCCTGTCTGTTTTTTTACCGCATCGACTATTTGGGGTTTAAAGTCGTTGGGATCAAACAACAAGGTCAAATACACAACCAGACCGAGAAACAATACCGCGAAAATACCCAGTATCCACTTAACCACTTTCATAATAGTTTCCTTGTTCAACAATAAGGACTAAGGCGCTTGTTCAACTGATAAAGGCCATATTCAGGGGATTTTGACTAATTGCGATGCCATTATCGTCAGCATAAAGCATCATGCCGGGGGTTATCTGCACATCACCGATGCAAAGTGCACAGTTTATTTCTCCGGCCCCCTTGCGCTCGGTTTTAATGGGGACTGCCGCCAGAGCCTTTACCCCAAGCGGCATAGTTGTCAAGGTGGCAACGTCACGCACAGCGCCGTAGATCACCACTCCCTGCCAACCATGGTCAACAGCACTCTGGGCAATGAGATCCCCCATAAGGGCCTTGGCGGTAGAAGCGCCACCGTCCACCAACAGTACTTTACCCGTACCATCGGTTGCCAATAGCTGTTTCACCTTGGAGTTATCCTCGAAACACCTGACGGTAACGATTTCGCCCCAAAAAATCGATTTGCCACCAAACTGACAAAAGACAGATGGCAGCAACGTGAGATCATTTTCATAATGATCAAAGAGATCCGGTAACAAATCCAGCATATAGGCCTCCGTGCAAATACTGCTTTCTAGGTTAACGCCCTTATCCTGTCACCACAAGTTCCATGATAGCAGAACAGTTGTCTCCAGATTTATCTCATCCAATAAACGGTGAAATGCTTGAGTAATTTCAGAAATATACTATAGACTATTACAGGTGACAGCTTTGCGATCCCTTTATCCTGTCCCCCCTTTCGGGCAAAACTTCGTTTTAAGTGAACATACATGACAAAAGATCTCGATTTGCAGAGTGCTATTGCGGCACTCGATGCATATGGATATGAAAAAAAACACTCAACGGATCTTGAGCAAGCCAGAAACAAACAACAGATGACCCGCTATTTGAAGTCTTTGGACTTTAGCCTCAGGCGTCTGAAGCTTCTTCAGGAAGCGGTCAATGAATTGGTTGAAGAAACGCAAAACAACTTGCATAAACAGGAGCAAGTACAAACCTTTAAGACCAAGGTCATCAATTTATCCCGCGAACTCAACATGTCCTATGATGAAGTATTGGTCTATATGGCCAATCAGGGTAGTAAGTAAGGATGTGAGTTCAATATCGATTACAGTATTGTTCGATATACCAGAGTTGTTTGATATATCAGAGAGGCGCAGTCAATATCTGCGCCTCTCTTTTTATGGGACAAGGATGTGCGTTATCACCCCAGATAGTATTTCACAACTTATTTCACTTTTTGAATCCTATTGCATTATTGTTCGCTTGCTACAATTAACAAAAGAAATAACTGTCTTCCGCTATCGGTTTCACTTTCCAACCGAATACCACAAATAATCCCATGAAAAATATGAGCCTTTTATAGCACGCCCTTCCGTTTGCACTACACTTAAGAAAGTTGAAATCATCTGGATTGAACAAAACACGGGCTTCAGACTATGACTAATGGAGGACAGCAATAACCATGGGAAAGATGCTAGTGCCTTTGGCTCTATTGCTATTCTTGTTTATCTGGCTCAGCATGCCCAGACAGCCAAACTCCCCAGTTTTGCTCAACCAGACGCCGGTTCGCATCGCCGTATCCACCTCACTGCTTTCGGCCCCTGTCATTATTGCCGACAAGCTCGAACTCTTTGCCCGCGAAGGCGTCTATGTAGTGCTGCAACCACTTCAAGGAGGTGATCTTTGCTTCGAGGCTATGCTCAATAACAGGGCTGATCTGGCCACCAGCTCTGAATCCGTAGTGATGTTTAATAGCTTCAAGCGAACCGACTTCACCGTACTGGCAAGCTTTGCCGAATCGGATAACGACATCAAACTGTTAACCCTACATCAGAGCGGTATCACCACTCCGGCCCAACTGGAAGGTAAGCGCGTTGGCGTCGTCGCCGGCAGCGCCAGCGAGTATTTTCTTGATACCATACTCAACATAGCCGGACACCCGTCCTTAGCGCCGGTTCGGGTGGATATCCGCCCGTCCGCTTTAGCACCGGCGCTGCTTGCAGGCGATGTGGATGCAATTTCGGTTTGGGAACCATACGGATTTCAGCTATCGCAACATCAACCTGGCAAGATAAACGAATTTCCCAGCCGCGGTTTGTATAGCCTATCTTTTAATCTCATCAGTCGTAAGGGCGACAATCAGGCGTACTACGAACACCATGTGCGGATCCTCAAGGCGTTGAAACTCGCCAGTGAATTTATTGTTCTGCACCCGCAGGAAGCCCGTCAGTTGGTTGCCGAATATCTGCACCTGCCCACTGAAGAAGTCGTCGCCCTATGGCCAGACTATCTGTTTCGTTTGTCATTGGGTAATAGCTTGCTCAGCAATCTGCAATCACAGGCACGCTGGGCCATGACCAGCGGCACCATAGAAGCCCAGCAGTTGCCCGACTTCAGAAATGTTATCGCACCCGAAGCACTGGATCAGATACAACATATGTCATTGGTAGAACAGAGATGAAATTATCCAGCCGCCTCAATATCCTGGTCATTCTCTGTGTTACTCTGACACTGGTACTAGCGCTGTCATTGCTGCAGCAACGTCATTTCTCCCAGCAGACGTTCCAACAGATGCACAAACTGGTGGAACTGCAACTACACCTGGATCTGCTGAGATCCAACTTATGGCTGCTGCAACAATACAGGGACACCCAAGCGGTGGAAAACACCCAAAGGGATCTGCTGCGCCTGAACGCCCTCTTGACTACCACTCAGGTCGATGATGAGCAGCAACAACAGCTGTTGGCTAACCTCAAACGCCAAAGCAACAACATCAGCACCCTGTTGGAGCATTCTCTGCCCAAGCTGTCTCTGATAGCAGATGATCAATTGGTCAGTAGTATGTTGCTGTCAAGATATAATATGAGCATTCAATCCATGAGCGAAGACCTGTTTCGCTTTCAACATCACACCATGGACAGAGCCCGTGTGCTGCAGCTCAGTCATCTCTATCTCAACGGTGCCCTGCTGTTGGCCATAGCCCTGCTGGTGACCGGCTTTACTCTGCATACTCTGAGGCGTTTTCGCCGCCATTTGGGCAGTTTAAAACGCGGCATTCGCGATCTGGCCAAGGGCGATCTTCATAGCCGTATCAGACTGGAACTACAAGATGAACTCTCGGAGCTGGCCCATGAGTTCAACAATATGAAGCAGGCATTGATGGAAGCGACAAAGCGAAAAGATCAATTACAGCAGGAAGTAGAGGAACAAACCCAGCAATTGCAACTACAGCAAGATAGATTGCGCTATCTGGCAGATCATGACGATCTCACCGGCGCACTCAATCGCGGCGCCGCCACCACCGAGTTGGAACACGCCATTGTGCGTTGCCAGCGTCAACAGCTTAAGGCGGCGCTGCTATTCATTGATCTGGATAAATTCAAACCCATCAACGACAATTTTGGTCACAGCGCCGGTGACGCAGTGCTAGTGGAAATAGCCAAAAGGCTGAAGGAGACATTAAGACGCTCTGATCTGGTGGCCCGCATCGGCGGTGATGAATTTATCATCTGGCTGGAGCCAATAACCGACCGTAAAGAAGTCTGCACTGTGCTGGAAAAAATCAATACCCTCGGCCGCGATATCCCCTGGCAAGGACAACAACTTCAGGTTGGCCTGAGTACCGGCATCAGCCTTTATCCCGAGCATGGCGATACCCTGGCCGAGCTTATCAACGCTGCCGACAGTGCCATGTATCAGGCTAAGCAGGCACCTCTGCAAACTTCAAAGGAGTTTGCAGCAAAGAAGCAATACAGCTTTGCCTCGCCCTTGGCCGACGCCTGACAAAGCCTACCGTCTCATGCTCAGTCTCTGCGTCTTTCTTCAAGCAAACGGCCACAGACAGCGAAACCAGTTGAATCTCGGCAATCTTATCGCCAATAACAGCACCATGGCAGCGAAATAAAGACTGGGTTCGATGATTTCGGACTTAACCGACCAGTAATAATGCACAGGTACCAACAGGGCTATGGCATAAATACTGTAGTGCAGTTGCTGCCAACGCCGCCCCATCCGGCGCTGCAATGCCTTGAACGAGGTCAGCGCCAGCGCAGCAAGCAACAACCAGGCGCTGGCCCCCACCAAAATATAGGGACGCTTGATAATTTCACTGAGTAGCAGCTCCCAGGCAAACAGCAGATCCAGGCTGAAATAGCTGAGAATATGCAAGCAGGCCCAGGCAAATACCCAGAGTCCGAGCAAACGCCGGGTCTGCATCAACAACCCCAGTTTGAATTTTCTGGCCACAGGCGATACCAACAAGGTTGCCACCAAGGCGTTGAGTGCCCCTTTGCCGGTGAAATGGATAATATATTGCACAGGATCACCACCGGCGCTATCTGTCACCACTTGCAGAACCAAATAAAGCAGTGGCAAACCGGCGGCCAAATGCAACAACGCCTTTAACCAAGGCAGTTGCTTGGGAGCTAGACGCATCAATAATATTTCCTTAAATCCAGATCCCGGTACAGATGAGCAACCTGCTCGCCATAGCCGTTGAACATCTGGGTCGGGATCCGTTTGGCAGAGAAGATCCCGCCTTCGGCAATCCGCCGCTCTGTCGCCTGTGACCAACGCGGGTGATCCACCTTGGGGTTCACGTTGGCATAAAAACCATATTCATTGGGTGCCAATTGATTCCAACTGGTCGGCGGCTGTTTGTCCAAAAGCCTAATTTTCACGATAGATTTAATGCTCTTGAAACCGTATTTCCAGGGCACCACCAAACGCACGGGAGCACCATTTTGCGGCGGCAGCGTCTTGCCATAGAGGCCCACCGACAGGAAGCTCAACTCGTTCATCGCCTCATCGAGCCTTAATCCCTCCACATAGGGATAATGAATGCCGCCGCCCATCAGGCGATTGCGTTGCCCAGGCATCTGCTCGGGATCAAACAGGGTTTCAAAGGCCACATGAGTCGCAGAGGATTTGACTCCGGCCTTGGCCAGCAAAGCCGCCAGCGGAAAGCCGACCCAGGGGATCACCATGGACCAGGCCTCGACACAGCGCAAACGATAGTGACGCTCCTCCAGAGGAAGCAACTTGAGCAAATCGTCATAATCCAACGTCAAGGGGCGCTCGACCTCACCTTCAACTTTCAGCATCCAGGGATTAACCTTGAGGCCCTGACTGTTTTCGAAGGGATCTTGTTTACCTGTACCAAACTCGTAAAAATTGTTATGGCGGATCGCCTTATCAAGGGGGGTCAGGCTCCCCGGTAATTGAAACTCAGGGTTGCTGCGATAGTTGAGATTTGAGGTCACAAATGCCTCGTTCTCGCGCTTTTCACCAAAAAGGTCAAACAGGCCAGCCTGAACATGGCCGGGAATACTGGCACCTATAGCGCCGAGCCCCAACGCCTTGACTATGTTGCGCCGATCGCGAAACACAGATTCCGGCGTGATTTCAGTTGCCGGCAACTCCCAGGGCATCTTCCTGCCGATGCCAGGTTTAAATTTTTTATTACTCACTGTGACCTCTCAATAGCTGCAGTCAATTCAGTTTATAAGACCCAGGCAAGCAAAGAAAAATTTCCCACCCGGAATAATCCTGCGACTCCATTGGCTGAACATTGGCTGACAAGGGGTACAAAATGGGCAACTCTTGGCCATTTATCCTGAGTCTGCATGCCCTGGCCCTTGAAGGCTCTGACTCATTCTGCGACTCTATCCGGGTTTTCCGCTCCTCTTTTTGCACTCAAGGGACATGATATGGACTTGGCCACCACAATTTCCGCGCCTCAACTCATTGCCGCCGCAGCCGTATTACTGCTGGGTATCTTGCTTGGCGCCCTCTTTAATCAACGCATGACCCGTAGCCGCTGGCAACAGATTAAAGACCAGTTAATACTGCAACATGAACAAAGATGCAGCGAGCTCAGCGAACAACTCAGCAGCAGTCAGGAAAAAGCCGAATGGCTGGTGTCACAACTCGGTAAAGCAGAGGCTATTGCCGAGCGGGTGCCTGACCTGGAACAGCAACTCAAAGATGCTCAGCGCAAACAGTTGGAAACCCAGCTTAACCTGTCAAAATCCAATGCGATGCAGCAGACAATCAGCGCCCGCTTCGACGCCGAGCAACAGGCGCTCAACGATAAGATTGAACTGCTTGAACGCAGTGAAGCCCGCTTAAAAGAACAGTTTGAAAATCTCGCCAACAAAATTTTTGAAGACAGAAGCGAAAGGCTAAAATCCCAGAATTTATCGCAACTCGATGGCGTACTTGGGCCACTAAAGCAACAGCTCGAAGGCTTCAGAAGACAAATTCATGAATCCTATTCACAAGAACAGAGTGAACGTTCCTCACTGAAACACCAGTTGGAAGATCTCAAACAACTCAACCTGCGCATGAGCCAAGATGCGGTCAATCTCACCAAGGCGCTCAAGGGTGACAACAAGCAGCAAGGCAACTGGGGCGAAGTGATCCTGGAGCGTGTGCTGCAGGAAAGTGGCCTCAGACAAGGGCACGAGTATGATGTGCAACAGGATCTGAAAAATGATGCCGGCAAGCGCTTTAAACCCGATGTCATCGTCCACCTGCCGGCCAATAAGGATGTGGTAATAGATGCCAAGATGTCACTGCTCGCCTATGAACGCTACTACAACGCCGAAACCGATGAAGAGCGTTCCCTGGCGCTGCGTGAACATATCAACTCTATCCGCGGTCATATCAAAGGCCTGAGCCAGAAGGACTACCAGCAACTGCACGGCATCAAGAGCCTCGATTATGTATTAATGTTTATTCCGGTGGAACCCGCCTTCCTGCTGGCACTGGAACAAGAGCCGCAGTTGGTGAATTTCGCGCTCGAAAACAACATCATGCTCGTCAGCCCAACCAATCTTTTGGTAGCACTGCGCACCATCAATAACATCTGGCGCTACGAATACCAAAACCAACACGCACAAAGGATCGCCAGGCAAGCCGGTAAAATTTACGATAAACTCTGTGGCTATCTGGAAGATATGGACAAACTCGGGCGCGCGCTGGACAATGCAGAGAAGTGTTTCAACGGCGCCATGAATAAACTGGCTACCGGCAGGGGTAACCTTGTCCGCCAGGCTCACCAGATGCAACAGTTGGGCGTTGAAACCAGTAAACAATTGGATAAACAACTACTTGAAAAGGCGATGACAGAAACGCCCTTGCCAGTAGGCAAGGAGGTTGATGCCATAGAAAATACAGAGAAGGACGGCGAACTCACCTCCTGAATTCAGCCTCTCAAGTGAAACTGGCCATCAACAAGGAGTTTTAGATGCGCAGAGCCTTGACCCGAATCGCCCTCGCCGGCAGCGTTGCCTTGAGTGCATTGACAGTATCCATCCCTTGGATGCTGTTTCCCGGGATAGGCCATGCGGCCAAGGCACCTGCCGCTTTGGAGCAACAACGCCAAAGCTACCTAAAGGCCAGAGAAGCGCTGGACAAGGGCCAACTTGCCGATTATCGCAAGCTCAGGGCCCAACTCAAGGATTACCCGCTCAATATCTATCTGGATTTTCACGCCGAGCTCGATGACATAATGGCGCTTGCAGGCCCAGAAGCACAAAAGGCGATAGACAAATTTGAGCATTCGCCCCTGCATGGCAGCGCCCGTCACAGGTACCTGCTGCGAGCCGGCGCCGACAAACGCTGGCATGACTTTCTGGCCATCTCCCCGGAACTGCCCCGAGCCACTGAGCTGCAATGTTACTTTTACCGGGCCCAGCTTGGGCAAGGGAATAAACAGGTCGCCTGGGATGGTGCCCGTCAACTCTGGCTCTATGGTCGCTCCCGTCCCAAGGAGTGCGATCCCCTGTTCAATGCCTGGAGCAAAGCCGGGCTTCGCTCACAGGAGTTGATCTGGTCGCGAATGTTGCTGGCCTTTGACGCCGGACAAAACGGTCTGCTGCAGTATCTGGGACGCAAAGTCACCCAACATCAGAATCAGGCCAAACTGCTGCAGGCGGTATACAAAGATCCCAATCGCCTTAGACACATGAACCAGTTTGATGGCGCGGCCCCCATCTACAGCGATATCGTTTCTGCCGGACTCAAGCGCCTGGCCCGTAAAGATCTTCGTCAGGCGGTGCGTTTGTACGTTAAGTATGAAAAGGCCGGTAGATTCAGCGACTTCCAGGGGCGACAACTGAACCGTTATCTGGTCAGGCGAGCGCTTATCGTCGAGGACGAAGGGCTTAGGGATCATATCGACACTATGTTGCCGCTGCTCGAAGCCGACGATCTGACCGAGCGCCGTTTGCGCTGGGCCATTGCCGAGCAAAATGACGCCGATATCCGCCGTTTTCTCCCCTTACTCAGCGACCAAGGCCGCAACGATGCCCGCTGGCGCTACTGGCATCTGAGAGTCAATGGCCGGGACGATGCTGTGCTCGAAGCGCTCAGCAAAGAACGTAATTTCTATGGTTTCTGGGCCGCCGCCGAACTCGGTATCGCCCCCAATCTGGCGCATGTGCCGACTCAACCACAGGCACAGATGCAGGCAAGGCTTGCCGATGACAAGGCGCTTGCCCGGGTATCTGAGCTGCTGGCGCTGGATAAGTTGGTCGATGCCAGAATCGAATGGAGCCAAATGCTCGCCCGCCACAACAAACAGATGCGTGCCCAGTATGGGGTCTATGCTCAACAGCAAGGATGGGATGCATTGGCGGTTGAAGCCAGTATTCAGGCCAAGCTCTGGAATGATATGGAGATGCGCTTTCCCTATGCCGCCGATCCTTTCTTTACCCAGGCAGGTAAAGACTTCAAGGTCAATGTCAATGAAATTCGCGCAATCTCCCGCCGCGAAAGCGCCTTCTACCCCTACGCGACTTCGTCAGTGGGTGCCAGAGGCCTTATGCAATTGATGCCAGCCACCGCCAAGCAAACCGCGAAACAGTTTAAACTGGCGTTCAACGGCAATCGCAGTTTGTACGACCCGGCCATCAATGTGCCACTCGGCAGTGCCTACTACACCAAGCTGCTGGAACAGTTCGACAACAATCGGGTACTGGCCGTTGCCGCATACAATGCCGGTCCACATAGGGTAAAACGCTGGTTGAAGCAGAGCGATGGCAAACTGGATGTGATGAGCTTTATTGAAACTATCCCTTTCAGCGAAACCCGCGCCTATGTGCAGGCGGTGTTCACCTACCGGCAAATTTATGAACTGCGTCAACAGCAAACTCGGCCACAGTTCAGCGAAGCAGAACTAGACCGCCGCTATTGAGGCGGCGGTGAATTGGCACTGAGTCAAATTCCCAACACTTTGATATTAAAGAGCTTGTTCCTAGACGTATTTTTCAGCGCTCAACGCTTTAGTGGGGTAAATTGACTTGTTATCTTGGCCCCATAATGGGAATAATTAGCATTCATTTAGCTAACTCCGTTGATAACTACATGGATCTTTCCCCTCCGCGGCACATTGCCTGTGAATATCAGCCGCTTGTCTGTCCCCGAACTCTGGCCATTCAAGGCTATGAAGCCCTGGCCCGCTTTTACGATCACCAAGGAGCCTCCTTGGCACCTAATCTGGTATTCGACTGGCTGCATAGAGACAGCCGTGCTCTGGCGGCGGTAGAACTGCAAGCCAAGCTGTTGCAACTCAGTCAGGCGCCCAAGACTCCCAGACTCAACCTCAACCTGGATCCTCACGCACTCGATAGCAGCAACTGTCAGTACATGATGCAGGCACTGGATAAGTATCAGCAGCAAACCGGAGGCTTGACGGTGGAGCTGATAGAAAACACCTGCGTCAACGATGCCGACAAGGCACAAACATTACTCAAGGAGCTGCACCGGCGCGGGATCACCGTAGCGCTCGATGACGTCGGCGCACCCCATGCCATGGTGTCGCTACAACTGTTGACCGCCGTAGACTGCATCAAGCTCGACCGTCACTGGCTCAGTGCCATCCAGATACCACTCATGGCTAAGCTTCTGGAAAACTTGCTTAATTTTGCCAAGTCCTGCCAAAAAATAACTATACTCGAAGGAATAGAAACCGAGCAGCACCTGTCTCAGGCTCTGGCTTTGGATGTGGATTTGGTGCAAGGTTTCTACTTCAGACCTCAGTTCATCCAAACCGAGCCGGAACTGATTTCAGTGACCATCTAACAAGGAAGCCAATGTGTCCAGGAGCCAGATAACCCAGGTACTGCAGCAGCTCGAGCAAGTTTTGATAGGCAAGCCCAGGGTAATACGGCTGGCACTGGCCTGCATTCTGGCTCGCGGTCACCTGCTGATTGAAGATCTGCCGGGCATGGGCAAAACCAGTTTATCCCACGCGCTGGCGCAAACCTTAGGCCTGAGTTATCAGCGGGTACAGTTTACCAGCGACATGCTGCCGGCAGATATTCTCGGGGTTTCCATCTTTGATAAGCAGCAATCTGAGTTTGTATTCCACCCTGGCCCCATCTTCAAACAGATGGTGCTGGCCGACGAAATCAACCGCGCCAGCCCCAAAACCCAGAGCGCCTTGCTCGAGGCGATGGCAGAGCGGCAGATCACTGTCGACGGTGTGACCCACAGGCTGCCGCATCCTTTTTTTGTGGTCGCCACCCAAAACCCCACAGACCAATCAGGCACCTTTCCACTGCCGGAATCCCAGCTGGACCGCTTTATGATGCGCCTCTCCATTGGTTATCCCAACCAGGACGCCGAGTTGGCCATGCTCAAAGGACAGGAGCGCAACCAGCCCCTGCCCCAGTGTCTGAGTGCGCTCGAGCTGGATCAACTGCAGCAGGAGTGCGAACAGGTGGCCGCTTCCGACGCCCTGCTTAACTATATTCTGGCGCTGGTGGAGGCTTCCCGCAACCAAAACGAAGGCTATGGCCTTTCCCCCAGAGCCACCAAGGCGCTGCTGGCGGCTGCCAAGGCCTGGGCCTATATCCAGGGGCGTCAATATCTGGTGCCCGAAGATGTGCAAGCTGTGTTTGGCGCCGTTGCCGAGCACCGCCTGCGGCATTCGAGCCAACTTCAGGGCGAGCAGTTATCGGCCAAGTTACTCGGCACCATTAATCCCATTCGGTAACAACGAGATGGCCTCTGTGACCTCCCTCTTCTCTGCGCGGCTCAACCGCTGGTTGTCACGGCGTATTCCCGCCGCCAAAGAGCAACGTTTGAGCCACAGAAGCATCTTTATTCTTCCCAGCGGCTTTGGCGTTATCTGGCTGGCGCTGGTACTGCTGCTGTTTCTGTTCGGCACCAACTATCAAAACAACCTGGTGATCGGCCTGGCCATAGTATTGGCCAGCGTGTTTCACACCTGCATCATTCACAGTTACCGCAACCTGGCGGGATTGAGACTCAATGCCCGTAAGCCTCCCCAAGCCTACGCCGGTGACAGCCTCTCCTTCCCTGTCACCGTCAGCGCCGACAGAAGCCTGTTTCGGCTCGGTTTCAGCTACCCGGGAGAGCGGCAAGTCTTTATCTCCTGTGTCGATAACCAGGAGCAGACGGCTTTGGTGCCCATGCAGCCAAGGCCCAGAGGCCTTTGGCATCCAGGTAGACTCAAGGTGGAGTCCTGCTATCCTCTGGGGCTCTGCCGCGCCTGGTCTCATCTGGATCTCGACACCAGTCAATGGGTGTTTCCAGCGCCTGTGGTCAGCACAGCTAAACTGGGCCGCTGTGAACACGTCCCCGAATCCCAAGACAGTGGCGAGTGGCTCAGCGGCGTCGATGAATACGCCGGGCTTAAGAGCTATGTTCCGGGTGAATCGCTCAAACAGGTGGCCTGGAAACAGTGGGCTCAGGGCCGAGGCATGCTCAGCAAGGAGTTTGCCGAGCCTCAGGGGGCGCCCTTGTGGCTGGAGCTTAATAGCAAGTTAACCGGCGATGAGTTGGAAAAGCGCCTGGGTGAGCTGAGTTATCAGGTCAATCAATTGGCCCATTCAGGCCAAACCTGGGGGCTTAAGTTAGCGGGCAGGACCATAGCGCCTTCTCAAGGCGAACCTCAGCGTCAGGAATGCCTCAAAGCCCTGGCGCTCTATCCGGCAAAGGCTGAAGGTACCGGCCGATGAAAGCCGCTCGCTTGCAAACCGCGCTCAAGGAGACCTCGGAGGAGATCATCGCCCGCCGCACCTTGCTTTGGCTGCTGATCACCAATCTGGCAGTGCTGGCGCCGCTTGCAAGCAAAATCACCCTGGGAACCCTGGGGATCTGCGCCATCTGTTTTGTCTGGCGCTTGGGGATCTATCTTGGCAAGGTCGCCAGGCCCCCCAGAGTGCTGGTGACTGTGCTGGCCATTGCTGCGGCGCTGACGTTGGCGCTGGTGAGTCGCGAACTTGGCCTGCTAAATGCCCTGGTCAACTTGTTGATCCTCGGCTATTCCCTCAAATATATCGAAATGCGCAGTCGCCGCGATGTCAAAGCCGTGGTACTGGTGGGCTACTTTCTTATCGCCCTCACCTTTATCGACCATCAACAGATGCTCGACGCCCTGCAACTCTCGCTGGTGGCTGCGCTCAACACCTGTGTGTTGGCAAGCCTCTACCACGAACAGGCCTCGTTCAATCGCCAACTGAAACTAACCCTGATGCTGCTGGCACAGAGTCTGCCGCTGGCGCTGCTGCTTTTTGTGGTGCTGCCGCGTTTCAGTCCGCTTTGGATGGTGCCGCAGATGAAAAGCAGTACCACAGGGCTGTCCGATGAGCTTAGCTTTGGTGATATCTCGCGCCTGACCAAATCCAACGAGCTGGCATTTCGCGCCAGTTTCAAGGGTCAGATACCGGCTCCCGAAGACAGGTATTGGCGCGCACTGGTATTGGAAGAATATGACGGCAAACGCTGGCAGCAGTCACGGGGAATAAAGGCGCTGCAGCAAGACAGCTTTATCATGAATAGCCGCCCCGAACCCGGCGTCCCCAAAGGGCCTTTTATCGATTACAGCATCATAGCCGAGCCGAGCGGCCAGCATTGGCTGTTCGGCTTGGATCTCGCCTACAGCATGGATCCACGCCTGGTGAATCTACCGGACTTTCGCCTCTATGCCATAAGGCCGGTAGAACAAAAGTTGCAATACCGGGTGATGAGCTATCCTGATGCCCCGCTGGATAATCGCTTGAAAGCGCCGCTGCGGCAGCTCAATCTGAGCCTCCCCGATGAAATCAACCCCCGCAGCCGCAAACTTGCCGCCGATTTTGCCCATCGTTACCCGCAAGCCGAGCAGCGCTTGACGGCCATGATGCAGTATTTCAACAGTCAGCCGTTTTTCTACACCCTGACGCCCCCGCCGGTGGGGCCGCAGCAACTGGACGACTTTTTGTTTGAAAATCGTGCCGGTTTCTGCGTTCACTACGCCTCAGCATTCACCTTCATGGCCAGAGCCACCGGCTTGCCCGCCCGCATCGTCACCGGCTATCAGGGCGGCGAATACAACCCGCAGGCCGGTTATCTCAGCGTGTATCAATATATGGCCCACGCCTGGAGTGAGGTCTATCTCGAAGGCAAAGGTTGGGTACGTTACGATCCCACCGCCATGATAGCGCCCGAACGAATTGAGCAGGGTTTCGACTCCCTGTTCAGCCCTGAAGAAAGCTATCTTTCCGACCGTTCTTTCGCCGGGGTTAGGGCCAGCGACTGGTACAACAGCCTGAGACTCAGACTCGCCAGCCTGGACTACTACTGGAGCGTCTGGGTGCTGGGTTTTGACAACGAGCGCCAGCAACAAGTGCTCTCCAAGCTGCTGGGAGAAGTGAGTATCGGCCGTCTGGCAGCCTTGGTCCTCGGGGTGATGACCCTTACCTTTATCGCCATTATGTTCAACACTGGCCTGCTGCGGCTTAAAAGAGGCCCGGACAGCATCAACCGTCACTATCTCAAGGTATGCCGCCAGGCAGCCAGACTCGGGCTGCCAAGGCCAGCTTCCTTGGGGCCTGTGGATTACGCCGCGGCGCTTGTTGCGCGCTGGCCGGCGCTGACAGAGGAGATAGAAAGCTGGACCTCACTCTATATTCAGCTCAAGTATCAAGGCGCTTCCAAGGAGTCGGCAATATATAAACGCCGCTTTATCCGTCAGTCCCGCACTTTGTGGTTCAAACTGCTGAAACAAGATTTGCAACCCGATAAATCAAGCACCTAGAATAGAGCACCAAAGCAATAAACGGCCCAAAGCCAGGTAACCCTGCTGCCTATGTTTACTCTTATCCAGTCCAACAAGATGGAATTGCTGTCGGCCACCCTGGCAGACCGGCTTCGCGATGGCGTGCCCGGCATGTCGCCGCTTAGCTGCGAGCAAATTCTGGTGCAAAGCCCCGGCATGTCCACCTGGCTCCGCCTTGAGCTGGCACGCCACAATGGCGTGGCGGCGGCGCAGGAGTTTCCGCTGCCGTCCAGCTTTATCTGGCAGCTCTGTTATCTGCTGCTCGATGACGTGCCCAAGGAAAACCCCTTTACCAAGGCGGCGATGACTTGGAAACTGATGGCGCTGTTGCCCTCCCTTCTGGATAGAGACAATTTTGCACCGCTCAGACATTATCTGGGCGACGATGTCGAGCTCAAACTGTTTCAACTCAGCGGCCGTATCGCCGATATTTTCGATCAATATCTGGTATACCGTCCGGAATGGATCCTCGGCTGGGAGCAAAATGAATCCCCGCTGGAGATAGCGCCGCAGCACGCCTGGCAACCCGAGCTTTGGCGCGAGTTGGTGCGTTACAACAATCAGGAATTGCAGCAGAGCCATTACCACAGGGCCAATCTGCACCAAGCGCTGATAGAAACGCTGACAGGCGGCAGCGATCATGCCTTGGAAGACCTGCCGCCCAGATTATTCGTGTTCGGGATCTCCTCGATGGCGCCGCAAACACTGGATGTACTCTATGCGCTCGCCAGTCGCATCGAAGTAGTGATGCTGAGCCTCAGCCCCTGTCGTCACTATTGGGGCGATATCATAGAGCCCAGGGCGCGAGCGCGAATGGCGCTGGCTTTTGAGGGCAAGAAACAGTTGCCCGAGCTCTGGGAAGACAAGCTGGAAGTGGGCAATCCCATTCTGGCCAATAACGGCCGTCTCGGCCGCGAGCTGCTGGATATGGTGCTGGAGCTGCCACCCGAGCGGCTGGAACTGGAAGAGCTGTTTCACCCAGGCAACACAGATACCCTGCTCGGCGGCATTCAAAATGACATTCTGGAGATGGAAACCTTAGGCGAGCCTCTGGGGCCGGATGTCAGCAAATACCTGAATATCGCCCGGCGCAGGCCCTTGGCCGCCACCGACGACTCCATCACACTGCGAAGCTGTCACAGCCCGCTGCGGGAAGTGGAAACCTTGCACGATCATCTGCTGCATCGCCTGCGCAGCGACCCTTCGCTGGCCGCCAAAGACATCATGGTGATGCTGCCCGATGTGGCCGCCTACGCCCCCTATATTGATGCGGTGTTTTCCGCCAAGAGCGGCGATCATTTCATCCCCTATGCCATAGCCGATCGCGGCGCGGCCCAGGAATCCCCCTTAATTGCCGGTTTTCTCAACCTGCTGGCGCTGGACAAGAGCCGCTTTGGCCTGACAGACATCATCAGTATTCTCGAAGTACCTGCTGTGCTGGCCCGCTTTGGCATAGCCCAGGAGGAGCTGGAGCAGCTCAAGGGCTGGCTCAAGGCCGCCGGTATTCGCTGGGGCCGCGACAGTCACAACCGCGAAGAGCTGGGCTTGCCCGGGTTTGACAAACACTCCTGGGCCTTTGGGATCCGCCGCATGCTGCTGGGCTATGCCCTGGGTGATGATGCCGAGCTGTATCAGGGCGATCTGCCGCTGGCCGGTATTGAAGGCCAGTCGGCGCAAGCGCTCGGCAAGCTGTTGAATTTTATTGAAGCGCTCGATGACTTCAGGGAAGAGCTCAAGCAGCAAACCCCTCCGGATGAGCGGGTGGCGCAGCTTAACGCCCTGCTCGATGCCTTTTATCTGGCCCAGGAAGACGATGCCAGGGAAGAGATCAACGACATTCGCCAGGCCATAGACAGATTCGCCGAAGAGCTGCGACTGTCGGGCTTTAGCGGGGTATTGCCGCTGACAGTGGTTTGGCAATGGTTCAACTCAACCTTGAGTGAGTCCAGGGTCGGTCAGCGTTACCTCGCCGGCAGCGTCAACTTCTGTACCCTGATGCCGATGCGCTCCATCCCCTTCCGCCAGGTGTGTTTGCTGGGAATGAACGATGGCGTCTACCCCAGGGTGCAACATCCTGTGGGGTTCGATCTCACCGCCCATGAAAAGCCAAGACGCGGCGACCGCTCAAGACGCCTGGATGACAGATACCTGTTTCTCGAAGCCTTGCTGTCGGCCCGGGATCAGCTCTATATCAGTTACATAGGCCATAGCGAGCGCGATAACAGTGAACGTATTCCCTCCATGCTGGTATCGGAATTGCTGGAATACATTCAGCTGTGTTACCGCCCGGACGAGGCGCAATTTACGCCGTCATCAGTGCCCACAGATGCCGATGAGATTGCCGCCCTTGGCGATCTGGCGGCCGATGCGCTGATGCAGCGCCTCATCATTCAGCAACCGCTGCAGCCCTTCGACGCCCGGCTCTACAGTGACAGCGAGCTGCCCGGCAGTTTTGCAACCCAGTGGTGCCCCCGGGAGATGTTTGCCGCCCAAAATCCTGCGCCCTTTATTGAACATGAGCTGGGCGAGGAAACCGGCCTCAAGGAGCCGGAGCTGGAACTCTCGGCGCTGATCCGCTTTTTCCGCAACCCGGCGCAGTATTTCTGCCAGCGGGTGCTGCAGCTGGACTTGAGGCTGGATATCGACAGTCAGGACAATGATGAGCCCTTTGAGCTCAACGCCCTGCAACGCTATCAGCTGCAGCTGCTGATGATGCAGGATGCGCTGGAAGACGAGCGCGGAGAGCTGGATGAAACCCTGCTCGACAAGCTCAAGGCCGAAGGTCTGCTGCCGATGGCGCCGTTTGACGATCTGCTGCTGGATCAATACCGCCGCGATATCGCCCCGGCGGTGGAGCGCACCCGTTTTCTTCGCGCCGAATTGCCCAAGCCGGATGCCGTTGAAATAGCGCTCAAGCTCGAGGTCAATGGCCGCGAGTTGCTGCTCTGTGGCCGCATCGAAGACTGCTACCCCAAGGGGCTGGTCAACTTAAGGCCGGGTACCACCAAGCCCAAGGATCTGTTGAGCCTCTATATTCGCCATCTATGCCTCAATGCCGGCGGCATTCACAGGCACAGCTATCTGC
>Ga0114983_1000234_pt1 | contig 22957 bp, 14 predicted proteins | sample Shrwel_input2_RT_FD_87182 | JGI IMG/M metagenome (GOLD analysis project Ga0114983, IMG submission 87182) | Subsurface microbial communities from deep shales in Ohio, USA - Utica-3 well 1 S input2 RT | ecosystem: Environmental > Aquatic > Deep subsurface > Shale gas/oil reservoir > Produced... | reverse complement strand
GCAATCTGGACCATGAACAGGTGGTGTGTGATCTGGCGGTCAGTCAGGAAGGTGACCAACAGGATCTGACCGTTGCCGAACTGTATCCGTCTTCGGCCGGGGCGGTGCACCGCGTGCCGATGGCCGGTCGCTTTGATTGGCGGGTGGTTAACCGGCTGGCCGCCATTATCCGTGAACGGCACATAGACATTGTGCACAGCCACGGCTATAAGGCAGACATTCTGGGGCTGCTGGCAGCCCGAAAGGCCGGTATTCGCTGTGTCAGCACGCCTCACGGCTTTTCCGGCAAAGTCGGGTTCAAGCTGGGCCTGTTTATCCGCATAGGCACCCACATGCTCCGGTATTTCGACGCTGTGGTGCCTCTGTCTGAGGAGTTAGTGGCCGACATGGCCCGGTTCCGGGTTCCGGCGGAGAAGGTGCACTTTATTCGCAACGGAGTGGATCTGACGGAAATCGATCAGGCACTTGCTGTATTGCCCGGCAGGGAGGCTGAAGAACAGCCTGAAAAGATTATCGGTTTTATCGGCCAGATGATTCCGCGAAAGGGCATCCCCGACCTGCTTGAGGTCTTCGACACACTGTACGCAGGCGATGCGTCATTGCGTTTGCAACTATTGGGGGATGGCCGACAAAGGACTGAACTGGAGCAGCAAGCCGCCAAACAGGGCAGTGCTTCAGCGATTGAATTCCTCGGGTTTCGGGGCGACCGGCTGGCCTTGCTGAACCGTTTTGATCTGTTCGTGATGACGTCGTCCCTGGAAGGTATTCCCCGTTGCATGATGGAAGCCATGGCGGTGGGGGTGCCGGTGGTGGCGTATGACATCCCGGGCGTCGATCAGTTGATTGACCATGATAAGACCGGTCTGTTGGTACCTTACGGCGATAAAAAGGCGCTGGCGGCGAGTTGTCAGCAGCTATTGACCGACCAAGCGCTGGCCCAGCGACTCACCCGGGCTGCCAGGGCGAAAATCGAAGCTGAATACTCCGCCGGCCGAATGGCCAAGGAATATATGGCGTTGTTCGCTGAGTTGTTGGGGCGTGGATCTCCCACAGTTTCTGTAGCCAAAGGAGCAGGCTGACTATGTGTGGACTGGCAGGCTTCTTTCGTAATCTCGGCACGCCGGAGCGGGATCGTCACGAGCAATGGTTGAAGGCCATGGGCCAGGCCATGGTGCACCGTGGCCCTGACGCCGGGGCAGTGTATCTGGATGATCGCATAGGGTTGTGTCACCAGCGGCTGAGCATTCTCGATCTCAGCGAAGCCGGCACCCAGCCGATGGTATCGGCGTCTGGCCGGCATGTGATTGTGTTTAATGGTGAGATCTACAATTTCGCGCCGTTGCGTCGGGAGCTGGAGCAGATGGGTGTTGTGTTTCGCACCCGAACCGATACCGAGGTACTGCTGGAGCTTTATGAACGTCAGGGCGAAAAATGCCTGGAACGCCTGAATGGCATGTTTGCCTTTGCGATCTGGGATCGGCAGGCCGGAGAGCTGTTTATGGCCCGGGATCGCCTGGGCAAGAAACCGCTGTATTACTGGTGCGGCGAAGGTCAGATGGCTTTCGGTTCGGAGCTGAAAACGCTGCTGGAATTGCCGTTTTTCAGGCCGGTGTTGCGACCGGATGCAGTGAAGGATTTCTTTGCCTATCAGTACGTACCGGACCCGAAAACCATCTATCAGGATGTCTTCAAACTGGAGCCCGGCTGCTGGCTGAAAACCAATGGCCTGACGGTCCGGCATGGCCGGTACTGGAACCTGTCGTTTCAGCCGCTGGCGGGCCGTAGTGTCGAACAGATTGAAAACGAGCTTTACGGCCTGATTGATGACGCCGTGCGACAGCGCATGATCAGTGACGTACCGCTGGGGGCTTTCCTCAGCGGTGGCGTTGATTCCAGCGCCGTTGTGGGTTTGATGGCTGGGCACGCGGGCCGGCCGGTCACTACCTGTGCCATCGGCTTTGATTCCGAGAAGTTTGACGAGGTTCACTATGCCCGTCAGGTCGCCGAGCTGTTCCATACGGATCACCACGAATTCACCGTCAGGGATAATGTGGCCGACAGGCTGGAGAGTATTGCCCGGTATTTTGATGAACCGTTTGCCGACCCGTCCTTCGTGCCAACCTGGTTTGTTTCACAGCTGGCTCGCCAGCAGGTAACAGTGGCACTGGCCGGCGACGGTGGTGATGAGAACTTTGCCGGCTACCAGAAGTATCAGACCGATGCGCTGGAAAACCGCCTGCGCCGGCTGTTTCCCGGGATGCTCCGGCGTAACCTTTTTCCCCTGTTGGCCAGTATGGCCGGACAGGTAAAACACCCCCTGACCAGCAAAGCGGAATCCCTGCTGGGCACGCTCGCGGTGGAGCCCGATGCCGGTTTTTATCTCTCCAACTGTTGTTTTCGTCAGTCGGTCTGGGACCGGGTGGTGAGCCCGGAGTTCGAAGCCAGAACCCGGGACTACGACCCTGCGGATATTACCCGCCAGCATTACCGGGAAGCGCCGGCAGAGGATCACCTTTCGCGAATTCTTTACGCCGACCTGAAAACCTACCTGCCCGGCGACATTCTGGTGAAAGTGGATCGTATGAGCATGGCCAATTCGCTGGAAACCCGCGCGCCCCTGCTGGATTACCGGGTGGTGGAATACGCTGCTTCTATTCCTGCCGAACTGAAACTGCGCGGAAAGGAAGGCAAGTCTGTTCTCAAAAGCAGCCTTCGACAGTTATTGCCCGACGACATTCTTTATCGCAAAAAAATGGGATTTTCGGTGCCCCTGGCCCAGTGGCTGCGACACGAAATACGGCCTTTGGCGAATCAACTACTGACGGACCCGGACGGTGGGCTTGCCCGGTGTTTTGATATGACGCAGGTGAAAAAGCTCTGGCAGCTGCATCTGGATGGCAATAACCGCCATACCCAGGAGCTCTGGAGCATGGTGACCTTTGCGATGTGGTGGCAGTACTACGGAGGGGATCTGGCATGAATAGACCTCTACGGGTGTTACACCTGACATTCAATATGGGTATCGGCGGCACAGAACAGGTGATTCGTCAGTTGGTCAGCGGTATGGATGCCGGAGAAGCGAGTAATGAAATTCTGTGTATCGATGGTCAGGTTGGCCCGATGGGTGAACAGCTCCGCGAGACGGGTATTCCGGTAACCTCCGTGGCCCGGCAACCGGGGTTTGATCGAGCGCTGATCCGGGCCATTCGCGGCCGTTTACGGGAGGGTGGTTTCGATATTGTCCACTGCCATCAGTACACCCCCTGGGTTTATGGCTGGTTTGCAGCGCTTGGTACGCCCGCGAAGGTGGTGTTTACCGAACACGGGCGTTTTTACCCGGACCGTTATCGCTATAAAGCCGCGCTGATAAATCCTCTCATGGCCCGGACGACATCATCCATAGTGGCCATTTCGGCTGCTACCCGGCTGGCGCTGGCCCGATACGAATTCATGCCCCGTTCACGCATTCGCGTGGTCTATAACGGCATTGAGCCACTGCAGCCTGATAGCGACACCGTGCATCAGTTACGCCATGAGCTGGACCTTCCTGAAACCGCTTTTATTGTTGGCACGGTTTCACGGCTGGACTCGATAAAGAACCAGGCAATGATGCTGCGGGCATTCGCCCGCTTTCTGGAGGACTGTCCCAGTGCCTGGTTACTGATCGTGGGCGATGGCCCGGAGCGGGACAATCTGGAAGTGCTGGCTTCGCACCTGAACGTCAGCCACCGGGTGAGCTTTACCGGTTTTGTCAGTAACCCGGTAAACCATCTGGCATTAATGGACGTGTTTCTGCTGTCATCCCATTCTGAGGGTACGTCCATGACCCTGCTGGAAGCGACGAGTCTTGGCATTCCTGCTCTGGTGACCTCCGTGGGTGGCAATCCGGAGATAGTCAGTGAAGGCGTGAATGGTTTGCTGACACCACCGGATGATGGCCGCGCATTTGCCCGGGCAATGATCGAATTGTGGAAAAAGCCCGCTTTACGCAAACAGTTGGGGCAGGGTGGCCAGAAACGCTTTGGTGAGCGCTTCTCCCGTGAGGTCATGGTAGCGGCCTATCAGCAAATCTATCGGAACTGCATAAAGGGAGAGGCCTGAGCTTATGGCTTCTGTCAGGCAGTCTGTTATCTATTCGTCGTTATCCCGCTATCTGCTAATGGCTATTGGGCTGTTGTCGACAGTGGTGGCGGCCCGCTTGCTGACTCCGGCAGAGGTGGGCACCTGGGCCGTTGGCAGCGCTATTGTCATGATTCTGAGTGAGTTCCGGTTGCTGGGAGCCGGCATTTATCTGGTTCGTGAACCCGAGCTGTCCGAAGGAAAGATTCGTAGTGCATTGGGCGTTACCTTCCTGATTTCCTGGGTACTGGGGGCCTCGGTTGTGCTTGCGTCTCCGGTCGTGGCGGAATTTTATGACATAGCTGGTCTGCGCTGGCTGTTCTATCTGTTATCGGTGACATTTTTCCTGGCGCCGTTTGTGAGCATCCCTTACGCATTATTACAACGTCAAATGGATTTCGGCCGCCTGTTTATCATTACGGTATCGGGCGCAACGGTCGGGTTCATCGTAACCATTGCCTGCATTCTTATGGGGTTGAGTTACTATTCCATGGCTATTGGTTTCACTTCGAATGCCGTTGTCCAGTTGCTTCTTGCCAATGTGTTGAGCCCCGAGCGTTACTGGCGGCCGGTGTTCCGGGGAATACTGCCAGTGATGCAGTTCGGCGCTTACAGCTCAGCTTCGAACATGATGAAGAAATCGCTGCTGACGGTACCGGATATGATCATCGGCAAACTCGGCACCACTACCCAGGTGGGGCTGTTCTCGCGGGGCCTGGGTTTTGTTGAATTCCTGTCAGCGAGCGTCCAGCAGGGGGTGAGCCCCGTGGTACTGCCCTATCTGTCGGAGAAGGTCCGGGTAAGGGCCGATGTGGGTGAAGCCTACCTGAGAGCGGGCGTGTTGCTGGGCGGTTTGCTTTGGCCGGTGCTGGCTGTGGCAGCGGTGAGCAGCTTGCCGGTCATTCGTTTTTTCTTTGGTGATCAGTGGGACCAGGCTGCACCTCTGGCTTCGGTGCTGGCGATCTGGGCGATGATGCGCTGTGTTCACAGCCTGGCGCCAGAACTTTTGCTGTCCACTGGCCACGAAAAATTGCTGATGTTCCGGGAACTGGTGCTGCTCGTGGTATGTGTCACCGGGGTGTTGGCGTTGTTCCGGTTTGGTCTGGTCTTTGCGGCCATGGCGTTTGTGCTGGTGGGGATCGTAGACATCATCCTGACCGGGTGGATAGTTGCCCGAAAATTCGGGCTCTCCATCAACCGATTGTTGACAGCGTGGTGGCGAAACCTTGCCCTGGCTGTGGTGTGTGCTTCTACGGCATTTATTCTGGATGCCCGGCTGGATTTCACCGAGGCCGCTCCGTGGCGAGTGGTTCTGATCCTGGCTCTGACCATTACCCCGATCTGGTATGTCGGTCTGGCGGTTTTGCGCCACCCGTTGTGGCAGGAGGTTAATGTTTTGCCAAGGGTTTATAAGGTTTTCGTCCGTGAAAAACGACTCCCGGTCAGTTGGGTAAACAAATATCACAAGATTCGATACCGCGCTTCGTTGAAGCGGGTCTTGGCCCGTTTTTCTCAGGCGCCAGCGATACCTTGCCAGCCCGAAGCGGATGTTGAACTGCACATGCTGACCAGCGCCCGGGATCTGGATATGGCGCTGGCTTCTTTGAAGTCGCTGTTGCGGTTCCGGCCCGCCTTGGCAGTGGTGGTGCATGGTGACGCGACCCTGACTGCAGACCATGGGCGCTTTCTGAAAGCTCAGATTCCCGGTTGCCGGGTGATCCTGCTGGAAGAGGCTGATCGTGTGATCGGTAAAGATGCAAAGCTTGCGAAACTGCGTGCACAAATACCCGAACGGTTTTTTCTGGGGGCAGAATACGGGCGCCAGCGAGCAGCCTGGGCACTGAAAGTGTTTGATTTTCACGCCCTGGCTCAGACGGACAAAGTGATTGTGTTGGACTCGGACACCTTGTTCATCCACAAGCCTGTTGAGTTGATGGACTGGATGGCTGGCAAGGGCGAAGTGGCGTTTTACAGCATTCCTTCTAGGCCGAATTTTCGTATCGGTCCGGGGGATGGTCGAGACTGCTTCCCGGAACTGGAGTATCCAGAGAAGTTCAATGGCGGGCTGTTCGGCTACTCTCGATCAAAAGTGACGACGAAGTTATTGATTGACGTGGTGGAAACACTGTTGGCCCATCCGGAGCTGAACGTGTACGGCGATGAGTGCATTTGGCGGCTGGTCCTGGGGCATGTGTCGGCTCAACCTTTGTCGTTTTCAAACTATCCGCTGATCACCAAGCCGCGAAAAGAATCCCGAAAATGGCTGGAATCAGAGTATGTCCGGTATGTGCATTTTGTTCTAAAGCATAAAGGTGGGCACTACAGGCAGGTCGCGCGCCATGTGCTGGCACAGATGGAGGTGAGCCATGAAGGAAAATAGAGCGCCGGATGTCACCGTGGTTATACCTACTGCGGGCGAGCAGGGACGAGTTGAGTCCTTGTATCGCGCTATAGCAACAACATTCAGGCAACAGGGCGTTAGTGTAGAAACAATAGTGGTGCTCAACGGTAATCGTTATTGCCCGGACCTCCGGGCAACTCTTGAGCGAAACAAAGCCATCCGGCTTTTCTATCTTCCCGTTGGTGACCTGACCAAGGCTATTGCCAAGGGCCGTGAGGCCGTCACTGGTCGATATTTTTGCTTTCTTGATGACGATGATCAGTTGCTTCCGGATACCTTGAAACTTCGTGTTTCGCTCCTTGATAAAAGCCCCGACGTGGATGTGCTGATATCAAATGGTTATCGGGGCGACAAAGTGGACGAGGAAGCCGTTATGTTCAGACATTTCAGGAGTAGTGCCGCGAATCCCTTGAAGGGGTTGACGCAAGGTAACTGGCTGGCTTCTTGTGGTGGATTGTTCCGTACGGAAACGGTCGGAATTGATTACTTTGCCGATGTTCAGAAGTACTTTGAGTGGACTTGGGTAGCGATCCAGATGTCATTGGATAAAAAACTGATTTTCGACGAAACCCGTGTATTTATTCAAAGCGATACACCGGGCTCGTTATCGAAGTCATACGCTTATGTTGTTGGTGAAATTGACTTTATCCATCGTGTGCTTACTGTTTTGCCAGTCCCGAAAGAGTATCGAGGACATCTGCTCGGCAAGCTGGCAGCCAAACATATTGGCTTTGCCAATACTGCGTTGGCAGATGAACGCAAAAGGGAAGCTCTTTTACACTATTTCAACTGTCTGAAAACGGGGCGAGCCGGGCTGGCCTATCTGCCATGGTTGCGAAAGATATCTCGAAAGTAACATAACGTAACTAAATATAATTCTTTATTCCAAAACGATCATGACACCCCTTGGCGCTCTGGCGGATTGGCATCAATACTGTTAGGTGACGCAGTATCTCTAAAAAAGGCAACGAGGTCGCCATGCGCAAGATGCAGATGGTTAAGCTATTTCTGGTGATGCTTGCCTTGGCAGGTTGTCAGACCATTGGCGATCCGGCGATTGAGGATCTTCCACCCACAGCAGCGACGCCTTCGACTAGTGAAACTGGCCTAGTCTATGCCCGTTATTATGACGGCATTTCTGGTTCTAATCTGGATGGATTGACCTCTTCGGATATATTTCCTGATCAGCCTACTGAAAGGGCACCGCTCGACCAACTGGCGAGTTTGAGTAAACGAGGAGATAACTACGGTACTTTTGTGCGTGGTTATATTATCCCTCCGGCCGACGGTGATTATGAATTTTTCCTGGCAGCTGACGATGAAACTCAGCTTTCTCTCAGTAGTGATTCCTCGACTGAAAACCTGGTCCAGATCGCTCATGTTCCGAGCTGGACCTATCCGGAAACGTATACTCAATACTCTTCACAAAGGTCTGGCCTGATTCGTCTGGACGCCGGTGCCCGGTATTATTTTGAATTGCTGCATAAGCAAGGTGTGGGAGGTGACCATTTCAGTGTTGCGTGGAGTGGACCAGGAATCTCACAGAAAATCATCGGCGGAGAGTCTCTGGCTTCTTGGGCGCCGTCCGGATATTCAGAATCGGAGGACGCAAAGGAAATCTACAGCCTGGGGTACAGGGTCGGCTTTTTTGATGGTGAAAAGGACCTTAAGTTTTCGCCGGCTTATCCGCCACAAGATCAGGATCAGGATGGCATTTATGATAACTGGGAAGTGTATTACGGCATGGATCCGAATGATCCGTCTGATGCCTCGTCAGATAGTGACGGCGATCTGCTGACGGCCCGGGAGGAGTTTCTGCTAGGTACTAACCCGACCAACCCTGATACGTCTGGTGACGGCCTTTCCGATGGCGAGAAATTTGCCTACGGCCTAGACCCACTTGATCCTGATGATATCTATACCGAAATCGACGGTGAAACGGTGAATTTATATGAATACCTTTATGGGGAGCCAGAGATTATTGGGCTTGAGTTCATGGATGGCTTTACTGGTCATTATTTCAGCGGTAATCGCTTTGACAGTTTTGTCTTTACGCGTACAGATGACGCTATTGCGTTTGATTGGGGCGGTGATAGCCCCGATCCCTCTATTCCTTCCGACGGGTTTAGTGTGCGCTGGTTTGCACAGGTTCATCCGCCCCATGAAAGTGGTACCAGAAGCTACCGACTTAATCTGAGAGGAGATGATGGCGTAAGAGCCTGGTTAAATGACGAGCAAGTGATTGATGGCTGGAAACCGCAATCAGCCACGACTTACTCGTCAACTGTGGAGTTGGACCCTGAGCAGGCGCCTTATGAGCTAGTGGTTGAGTACTTCGAAAGCTATGGTAGTGCGACCGTGGAGTTCTGGTTAACGGATCCGCAAACCGGCAATGTGATCGATCAGCCCGGGCTGTTTCAGCGTCCGTCACTGGAGCTGACTGATCAGACTGCACTGGTCGATTCCGATCAGGATGGCATTCCGGATGTCTGGGAACTGAGTTATGGCCTTAATCCCTGGCAGGACGATGCCGCAATCGTGCACAACGATCAGGACCTGACCAGTCTTCAGGCATACGAGATGGGGGTTCATCCCTGGACGCTGGCGGAGGTGAGCGAGCCGGTAGAGTCCAATGGTGCACCGCCGGTCACTTCCACGCCGGAAACCAGCGAAGGTTCTGTGACCCTGAGCTGGACCGCCCCGTCTACCCGTACCGATGGCAGCTCTATTTCCCTGAGTGAAATTGATCATTACCTGATTCGTTATGGTCAGAACTCTGAAGTACTGAGTGAGGAAGTAGAGGTTCCGGCTGACGCGACCAGCCGTTCGTTTGAGACCCTGGCGACGGGCACGTGGTATTTCCAGATTCAGGTGGTGGACACTTCAGGATTGCTCAGTGTGTTCTCTGATGTTGTGTCGATCAGCGTTGATTAACCAAATCGCGGATTGGTTTGAAGCTGGCAGGCCTATTCAGCTGTCAGTTTTTTTACTTTCTCAGCCAGGTCGGCAGCGGTATTACGGGTATCGAACAGAGACCGGTTTCTGTAGCCGGCAAACGGTGGTTGGCTTTGTGAACTTTCAACCAGCGCCAGTAAACGTTCGCTCAGCGCGTCGGTTTCATCAAAATCAAAAAGCTCCCCCAGACCATGTTCACTGACCATACGGCCAAGTGCGCCGTCTTTCGGCGTGATGTTCAGAATGGGACGGTTAATAGCCAGGTAATCGTAAAGCTTGGAGGGAACCTGGCTGCGGGTTGCCGGTTGAATATTTACCACCATATCGGCCCTGGCCAGGGCCTGCAGGCATTGCTTATAAGGCCGGGGAGGTTCAAGTAGCAGGGTGCCATTGGCTATCAGCGCCTGGTAACGGGCCGCGAGATCATAATCCAGTTGGACATCGCCGATCTGACGAAAACGTATCTGTTTTTGGCTGCCGGCCAGCTTCTCGTTGGCGACAGTAATGGCGTCCAGCAAGGCGGCTGGATCACGTACGCCGTACAGAAATCCGGCATGGCAGAGAGTGAACCAGTCATCCTCTGCATGGTGTTCACCTGACGGTTCCAGCGCGCCGAAATCCGTCAGATCGTAACCGTTGGGCATGACAAAGAATTTATCCGCCGGCTGTTCGGGGTAGCGTTCGAGAAACTCCGCTCTGAGTGGGTCTGTGTTCAGCGAAACCACGTCAGCTTTTTCGACAATGCGCTTCTCCCAACGATGGGCCCAGTTGTCCAGCACAGCTCCCTTGGAGTGGTGGAACGGGTTGTTCATCCAGGGATCACGGAAATCAACAATCAGCGGCTTGCCGGTGAGCCGGCTGATCAGGTAACCGACGATCAGGTCGGACCAGGGAGAGCCAGTGGCGAAAATAATGTCGATATTGTTTTCACGAACCACACGACGGCCCCGCATAACGGCTGGCAGTATCCAGGGACCAGCCTGATCGGGGAAGTAACAAAGGTTGTACACGAAATCTTTGAGCTTCTGCAGTTGGTTCCGCGACGTGTTTTCCGGTTCGGCGGTTGAGCGGAAGGTGCTCTTCTGGGCAGGTGCCGGGGCGTTCTGGTTCTTGCCAATCAGCTGCTTCAGCCGGCTTCTGCCTGCCAGCAATACGTGGAACAGGTCCCGGCTGGCTACCCTGTGGAGCGTTTCCCCGTTCACGGGTAGTGGGATATGGCGGAGGGCGGAGTCGGCCTCACTCAGCTCGGCTGCCGGTGTCGTCAGCACATGGCATTCGCCGCCCTGCATATGTCGCAGGAACTTGATAGTTCGCATGCAACCGGGCACGCCGGTGCTGATGGTTGGCGGAAAAAAATAGGCGATGAACAGGAGCTTCCGCCCTTCAAGATCTGCTACTGACGATGTGTATTTTTCTGGTTGTGCCATTTTCAGGCCCTTAGCTCTCTGTCAGCCCGACAACATCAATCAGGCCGTCAACCTGCTGCAGCAGGCTGCGGATTTCCATAAACGAGGCATGGCGCACCAGAACGCAGGTGATATCGGCGGTTTGCAACACCTGGAGCATGTTTACATGCTGGATATTCGGCGCCTGCAGGGCAGGAGGGAGCTCTCTGACGTTGGGCTCGACCACCTGAACCTGACAGCCAAGCCGGGCAATACCCTGAGTGATGCGAAGCGCGGGGCTTTCGCGCAGATCATCAATGTCCGGTTTGAATGCTACCCCCAGGCAGGCGACGATGATGTCCCCTCTTTGTTTTTCGGGGTGCTGACGCTCAATGGCTTCCACAGCCTGACGGACGCGGTCCATTACCCAGTCCGGTTTATGATCGTTGATCTCGCGGGCTGTTCGTATGAGCCGGGCCTGTTCTGGCGCGCTGTGCGCAATAAACCAGGGGTCTACGGCAATACAGTGACCACCAACGCCGGCCCCCGGTTGCAGAATATTCACGCGAGGGTGTCGGTTGGCCAGCCGGATCATTTCCCAGACATTGATGTCCAGGTGATCGCAGACCAGTGACAGTTCATTGGCAAAAGCGATGTTGATGTCCCGAAAACTGTTTTCGGTGAGCTTGGCCAGTTCCGCCGTGCGAGCGTGAGTGGTAACGCATTCGCCCTGTACCACTTGCCGGTAGAGCGCCATGGCAACGTCAGCGCAGGCCGGCGTAATGCCGCCAATTACACGGTCGTTTTCCACCAGCTCCCGGACCACCTGTCCCGGTAAAACCCGTTCCGGGCAATGGGCTACGCGAATCTGGGAGTCTTCACCATGGCGATGAGGGAAGGTCAGGTCGGGCCTTTCTTCAGCCAGCCACTGGCAAAGACTTTCGGTGGTGCCCACTGGGGATGTGGACTCCAGCACCACCAGGTTGCCGGGTTCGAGTACCGCAGCAAGAGAACGTGCGGCGGCTTCTACAAAGCGCAGATCCGGTACCTTGTCATCCTTGAACGGAGTGGGCACTGCAATCAGAAAAGCGTCTGCGGGTTCCGGCCGTGTGGCGGCTCGCAGGTAGCCCTCGGTGACAGTGGCTCTTACCACAATATCCAGAGAGGGTTCGACTATATGGATCCTGCCCTGATTAATGGTGTCCACGGCATGCTGATTGACATCCACGCCCAGCACCTCAATGCGACGGGATGCGAAGACTGCAGCCGTAGGCAGGCCAACGTAGCCCAGGCCCATGACCACAATGCGTTTGATGGTATTCATGAACAGAGTCCTTCTACGCTGCGGGAACAGGTGGGGCTGGCGGCAAGAGCGTCGATAATGCGTTGACAGGCCTTGCCGTCGCCGTAAGGGTTATGGGAGCGAGCCATGCTTTGATAGGCAAAGGGATCGGTAATAAGGCGGCTGACTTCACTGACTATTCGATCAGCGTCGGTTCCCACCAGTGTCACCGTACCGGCGCTGACAGCTTCCGGTCGTTCGGTGGTCTCGCGCATCACCAGTACCGGTTTGCCCAGAGAGGGTGCTTCCTCCTGAATACCGCCGGAGTCGGTGAGAATCAGATAACTCTGGTTCATCAGGTACACGAACGGCAGGTAGTCCAGTGGTTCGATCAGGTGAATGGCCGGGTTATTGCCCAGAAGCCTTAATACCGGTTCGCGAACATTGGGATTGAGGTGCACCGGATAGACAATTTCTATATCGGGATGCTCTCGCGTCAGAGTGACAAGAGCCTGGCATATGCGCTCAAAACCCCCACCAAAGCTTTCGCGGCGATGGCCGGTAACCAGCACCAGCTTTTTATCGGTATTGATAAAAGAGAACTGCCGGCGCATGCGTTCCCGAAGAGCGCTATCGTTATCGATACGGCTTCGCGTCATTAAAAGGGCATCGATCACCGTGTTGCCGGTAACGTGAATGTGACTGTCCTCGACGCCCTCGTGTAGCAGATTCGTACGCGCAATTCTGGTGGGCGCAAAATGCTGATTGGCCAGTGCGCTGGTGAGTTTTCGGTTGGCTTCTTCCGGCCAGGGCGAATACAGATTGCCGGTCCGCAACCCGGCTTCCACGTGACCAATGGCAATATGCTGGTAATAGGCCGCCAGACTGGCGCCAAGAGTTGTAGTGGTATCGCCGTGCACCAGCACCAGGTCTGGTTTATCTCTGAGAAGGATCGGCTCGAGACCCTGAAGAATACTGCTTGTGAGGTTGCCCAGGGATTGTCCCGGCTTCATCACGTTCAGGTCGTAATCTGGTGTCAGATCGAACAATTCCAGAACCTGGTCCAGCATTTGGCGGTGCTGTGCAGTCACGCAGACACGCGCTTCAAAACCCGGATTCCTGGCCAGAGCAAGAGCCAGGGGCGCCATTTTGATGGCTTCCGGGCGCGTACCGAAAATGGTGAGAACTCTCATATAGAACCTTCCCTGGAGAGCGCCGAAATTTCGTTATTGTTACATCATGTTACACAATGTTTCCGTGGTCTGTACAGTTACTGAGCAAAATAATTCTGAACCGCAGTAACTGATCGTGCACAGGGTAGTTACGGGTGCTAGACTCATTACATGCCGTTACATAATGTTACTATTTGCGGCCCACTGAGAATGGAAGGGGTGGCTATGAAATTCTCGCGCATTCGCTCTACAAGCCTGGCTCTGGTGCTGGCAGGAGTATGGATACCTTTAGGCGGGCAAGCTGAGGTGATTTTTAAACAGAGTTTCGATGATTTGCCAGAGTGGCACAGTGGCCTGGAAGAGAACGCAACTTGGCGGTCACCGGCAGGTTTGCCAGATCGGGTTCAGTATTCGGATATCCATAACATTCCCGAGGGATACTTTGCAGTTTATCAAGATCCTAGCTGGGCTCCTTCACTTGGCCACCCAGATCGACATGAAAGCATAGAGATCCTCGACAGGAATGCAGGTAAGGCCAGGGGTGGTACGGGAAAGTCAATGGTGAATTGGAGAGATAGTTATGATCCTGGATGGAATAGATTTAACTCTGACAGCTTGATGTTAGTAAGGATAGGAGAGCAAGAAGAGGTTTATGTTGAGTTCTGGATCACGCTCTCAAAGGAAATGATTGAAAGCTTTTACGAAAATAAAATGGGTAGTGCGAAAGTTTTTCGTGTTTATTCATTTACCGGAGATTGGGAGGAACCATTTGACTATTTTGGTGGTGTGTCTCACCCAAATTTAATATGGGTATTAACCGGTGGTACCAGTTATGGCATCAGAAATTTCGTTTCGCTTTATGGTTTGGATAGTGACGGTGCTCCGGAAATGCCAACATCTCTAATTGGGAATGGTGATTATACCCTGAGCTACCTAACAAATACAAAAGGAATGGGATTTGACGGGGAAGATGTGTACCTGGAAGATAAAGTGAATGGCGGTCTTATTACACCCGATAGATTTGATACAGCGACAATTGATCAAGTTTTTGGCGGGCCAGGATCTTGGACAAAAGTTGCATTTTATGTCCGTATGAACTCATCTCCGGGCGTTAATGACGGAATACTTGCCCAGTTTGTTGATGACAAGAGGATTTTGTACAGTGACAGGGTCGCGTGGACCAGGTCAGATCGTGAACGTTCCTTGTGGAACGTAGTTGGTTTGGGTGGAAACGACCACTTTAATAAATACCCAAATGAGGAAATGCGTGAGAACTGGTATGCCATTGATGATGTAGTTATAAGAGATTCTTTGCCGAATTATTTGTCATCTGCCTCCGAAACCTATCCACCTCAACCACCATCTAACATATCAATACAATAAATAAGGATAAGTTATCCATGCATACCGCTAAAGAAGTCCCTTTCTGCCAGTAAACTGGAACTACGAGGTCGACAGAGAGGGGTATTTCTGGCGTAAACACTGCCACAAAAGCCCAATCAATCCCAACGCAAGCAAAGCGAAACTGGATGGCTCAGGAACATCCAGCGGCCTCCCGTCTGGATAAGTTGGTGGGTCAAAGTCAGGATAGGTCTTAAGGGGTTGGTTTAACCAGGGACTGTCTTCTGGGTCAGCCGAAGAGAAATAGAGTTCCGACCAATTATCCCTCCACTGGTTCGTGTGGAGTCTCGCAGCGTAAGGGGCACCCCCGGTCGGCCATAGCAAAAAGCGGAAATCGATATAGCCAGGCTCTCCGGTAACCTCGTTTATTCCATGGCCGCGCACGTCGTAAAGGCGTTCTGCGCCATAGTGGTAGCCTCCAAGCTTCAGAGGGGAAGGCGAAGGGTCATACCAGCTAAAGGTTATATCGTCAGACTCCAATCTTCCACCAATAACAGCGTCCAGTTCAGTATCCGCAAACAATAATCCGGAACCCTGAACCGTATACCACTCTGATTCAGCAATCTGTGCACTCGCTGTAAACTCAAGCTCATAACGAATTATTGACGCAGTAGCGCTGGTCGCGAAGAAGTATAAAATGAGTGTGAGAGTCGGCTTATTAATCATTACCAAGTCCTTTTATTTTTCTGACAGAGTTAACACGCTCACTGCATATATTGGGCCAGCCCTTAACTTTCGCATCCGAAACGCCCCCATTCATCGGTCCTTGTAAAATTTTTTGACAGATTCCTAAGAGACCAGATCCTGTAGTAAATGTGATACATAAAACCTGAAGCCTATGGGAAGGTCTGTGTATTCGGGGCCCGGACTAATGGTGGAAATTAGAATATTTTCCCAATAGCGTAATTCTATTCCATCCTGTGTTACTGGTTTTTAAGGTAGAGCAGGTAATGATCGACAGTTTTTATTTTGCAGATCATATCTAGTGTAGAGCCTGCGTCAACTTGATTATTGGGATTAGAACGTATTGATTGATGCATTTTTTTCTTATCCCAAATACCACTATCAATGGAGTCCGTTAAATTATGTAGCGTATCGTTATCGTATAGATGTTGATAATTAAACCAGCCCAACCTTGGGGGCTGCTTCCCCAAGATTTTAGAAAACTGCTCCCCAGCCACTCTGATTACTCTAGTTAGTTCTTGAGCAAGAATTGGATAACTGGCTGGTATTAATGTTGCCGCCATAGGTTGACCCAGTAGTATGGGATTACGTTTACGAAGAATGTATCTATTAGCTTTATTATGGACTCGGTGTTTAAAGTCAAGCTGCCTAATAAGATCTGTAAGATGTTCGTCAGCGAATGGTATAGTGTAACCCACTGTACTACTAGCTGATTGGGCTTGTTTTAGTATGTACTGTCGTGCGCGATGTGACATATTAAAATCTTCAATAGTTCGCAGCCAACTCCCGGAAGTAGAATGTTGTTGTATGATCGCTTCCAATACTCTGGATTTTGTTTTGGTTCGGTTAACATCTAAGATTTCTTGGCCTTCTTCTGAAACAAACCAATGTGTTTTTGGAGGTTTACAATAGCGGTCTATTGCATGATTTATTTGGTTTTCAGATATTAATGAGTTGTTAACTAGCGAAAGTGATGCGGCAATTTTCTGTAAACGAGATCCCCAAGCCATTAAACCGTAATGACCTCCTAAAAGTTCACCGAGCACACCACTCATTATAGGGTTTCCATCCCATCTTTGGATATTTTGTGAAGCTAAGTACCAAATTGGGAAAACGCAAAAACCAACCTCTAACAGCATACGCTCTATTAGGTCGGTATCGAATTTGCAGTTTTTAACGTCAACAAATATATGATTATGCCTCTGGTTTCCGGATATAGAACGAGCGATTGATATTTCGCGACTGTTAAGATCGCCATGAGAATAACAAGCAGAAATGTTTGGTTTAGGGCCAACAAGCAAGGTTCTTGAATCCCAGCCTGCCGACATCATGAGAACTGAACGATGCGCTCTTTTTAGGCCAATCTCCAGCTGGTCAGAAATTTCCTCTAAGATTTCATTATGGCTTTTGTATTGGGATGTCTTAGGAACTGATCTATGTGAAGTTTCCATTCTGGAACTAATAGTGCAAACGGAAACGTACAAATTTGGAGTTGTTTGAAAAACATTTTCATAAAAAGTGCTTGAACCTACCGTAAATCCTGTATGAAGGTATTGCTGAATGCTGCTCCAATCCGGTTGGGTAACACCTAAAGCCAGATTTTCTAGCCGATTTGAAATAGCTAAGGAAGAACCGGATTTTCTCCAATACGCAGTACAGGTGCCAAGCCTATCAGATTTTATAAGGAGTTGATTTTTGGACGAGCCGTACTCTATCAAAGTCCCGGAGGGCATGTTTCCGTCATCGAAAGGATGCTGGGTAGCTTCTCCAAAAAATATAGAAAAGCCATCTGAACATTTTTTCAGTTGAATATGATTATCACAAATATCTAAAGTTTCGAGCGTCAAGTTATCGGTTTTATATTCTACTTTCCCATTTATATCTCGAGTGCCATTTATTTTTATAACGAATGAGTTAGGAACCATTTTAAATAAATCCTTGCTATTGTCGTCGAATAACACACCCAGGTTTTTGACGATACGTTCGAGGATGGTCTCCGTCTTGATAAAAAATAAAGGTTGTAATTTTTGCAATTAGAAAAAATTGGTTTTAAAAAACTAACCATCTAGCCTTGTCTTGAGCCATTTTTTTTCCTTACTAGGTCTACAATTTAATGCACTTATTGTAAATTTTTTGCTGATTCGAGAAAGCAGATTGATGAGTGATAAAGCGGGGGCTTCATTTAAGTCAGCAACCTTCTCTGTACTCAGTGCTAAATCAGTAAGCCTGAACCGGTATGAATGATGCGGACCATAGTTTTGCAAAAGAATTACTTGAACGCGTGTGAATTTTCGCTCAGGGCTTTCCATAAGTAGCTTCTTGAGGTTGTCGGACCATTCCAATGCCTTGTTCCTGTACGCTGTTTCATGAATAGGATCAAAAATGGCAGCTTGGTACATGAGCATGACTTTGCGAATGTCTTGAGCTGTCCACGTGTCGTTAGCAAATTCCATTTGCTCTGAACGCATGATAAAAGGATCTTCATTTCGGACCATCCATCGAGTGTAATGTCGTAAGCTGGCTAATGCATATTGGTAATTGAAATCATATTCTTTTTTTTCATTCTTGATATTAATATAACGGCTAATGCTGGTTAAAAGTACAAGGTAAGACCAGTTTTGTTCTATATCTAGTAAATTTCGTGAACCTATATCGTCACTAGGGTGTATTGTTCCCTTAATGACAGTCTCTACTTGTTCTAGCCATTCTCCTTCCGGATCTATTATGCTTGCGTCAAGTAAAGTATTTATGTAATTTCCCGTTCCTCGATTGAAAAGATAAGTGTGAGGCGTAACTTTTTTTCCTTTAAGTAATGACGCAATTCTGGGTAGGTCATATCGTTTCAAGCGCATCAGTTGTTCCAGTAAAGTGTTCGTTCCCTCATGCAACGTCATAATCCATCGAGCAAGGTCTATAACAGCTACTTTTGACGTCGTACAGCCGGTTAGAAAGTAATGGTAAAGTAGGCCCGTGCTGTAGCAGTGTTCTTCGGCTGGACCACCTCCAGTCTGCCCCGGGATGCTGCTGGTATCGTTACGCTTTGAAAAAGTCCGGTGGGTAGCGGTATGTGCTGAGAGGTAATGATCGGTATGCCAGAACAGCCCATGATTATACTCTGCGCGATCTTCGTCAGTGTGGTACATGTCGATATCTGTTACATGCCGGGCCAGGTCGTCCATTAGTTGGAACCACCGACGGTCTCCGGTCAGTGCGAATTGTCTGGCAAATCCGTAAATAGCATCGTATTGGTTGTTGTAATGGGAGACTAGTGGTGGTTCTCCTGGCTGCTGATAGAGCGTTTCATGGTCGGCAAAAATATCTCCGAAGTTGCGCCAACCGTATTCATCGATTATTTCCCGTTTAGCAAAGAAGTTGCTCTGGCCATCCAGACCTCCCTGGATCAGTTCGTCCAGCGCGTCTTTATCTACGTCGGCTTTAAACCAGGGAAGCGCATTTGCTGATTCGTAAACCGACGCATCGATTGTTGGCGTGATCGGGCAGTACGCCCAGGCTAAGTTGTTGGTCTCACTATGGTTAAACAGGCATCGAAGTGTTTTTCGTTCGCCTCCCTGCAATTCATAGCACCGGTTGTTTGGTTGAGGAGGGAACAGGCCGGCTATCGCTGCGCTGTCTTTGTAGCTCAGACTGCTTGGGAAGTTTTGCCAGAACCCCGGCATGACGATTTGAATTCTGCTATCGCCATGGATCGTTAATTTCGGGTTGGCTCGCTTCCCAGTGTGCTCAGTCTGGTTCGCTGTTCGCAGTTTGTAGCCCTGGAAATGGGTGGTCAGGTTTCCACTTTTGTCAATATGATTGAGGCTATTCCAGTTGTGACCACCACTGGAGTCCTGATAGAGCCACAACTCACTTGAGCTCAGTTGGTAGTCAGGATTATGCAGAAGGTCAGGTTGGAGCGTGACGGCCTCACTGGAAGTTTCAGTTATGAGTTCCAGGCTTTGAAAGTAAATGGAACCTTTGTCTCCAAGATCCCATAACCCACCGTAATGCTTGGCCCGGTTCGGATTGTGGATTCTGAATTCAACGTCTGCCAGGCCGGTTTCCAGATAGATGCGGAGTTGGCAATGGAACCGACAAAGGGTGGATTGGTCTGGCTCTTGCTGCCAGCGGCCTTTCAGTAACGCCTCGACGTAGACCGCGCCATTTTGGTGAAGCTGCCAGTCACAATCCGCAATGGCGACCCCGGGCGCTTCCGCTCGCGAATTGAGTTGAGCTCGGGTGAATAATACTCGGCCACTACTATTTGAGAACTCCCAGTTTGGCTGCGAAGTGGTGAGCAGATAGTTGCCAGCCTTAGTTCGAACTATCCAGCCATTCCTTGCTCTGACAAAACAGCACTCTGTTGTTTCACATGGTCCGTAATTATCCAGTGACAATGTTTGATGCTGTCCCGGTTGCAAACTGGTCAGGCATTCTGCCTTTACCCACCGGATGCTGCCATCGTGCCAGAGGCAAAGTGGGGTAAAGCTGGCAGGTATCGGCTCTTGAGAAGCCAGGTCTAAGAGTCTAAGGTGAGCGGTGTCGCGCAATTGACTGCAAGGCAAGGGGATACCGAAAGATAGGGGCTCTCCAGTTCGAGGGCAGCCAGAATATTCTTTCAGATCAATAGTAATTGGGTCCATTTTCCAACCTGTGTACAGCTCCTTCTGAAGCTTTCAGCATAGTCATTCTTGGGTGTAACGCAAAGTTACATTTCGCGATTCCGGTGTATACCGGAAGCTATGAGAACAGTCATAATATAAACGTGTTATTTTTTAGCCGGTTTTAGTGATTTAATAAGCCCAATGGAACGGGATGATAGGTAAAGATAATCAATAAAAAATATTCCCGCCAGTTCATAAAATCTCTTAGGTTTGTATTTAGTTAGGAACATCCGTTTAGCCGACAACATAGAGGCTAAAATTATAGTCATCAATGCAGAGAACCCCATGGGGGTATAATTTTTAGTTGCCAGGAAAAATAAAAATAGAGCTGATGAGGTTGAAAAAGCTAACGTCATCCAAAAGGTGTAATCCCTAATAGATTTATTGATAAACCTGAAGTAATTCTCTGAGTGCCATATTTGCCTTTTTATAAAGGTATAGAAATTAGATGGATTTCCTAGATGAATGACTGATAGTTCGGGGACTATTTTTATAATGTTTCCGGATTCCCGTAATCTCACAGAGAGATCTGAATCTTCCCCTGAAGTCATTTCCTCGTCGAAGCCACCGACAGACCTGAATGATTCAGCGCGTATAAAAATGCATCCTCCAAGCAGGTCTGCCTGTATCTTTGGATGCTCAGGATTTTCCAACAACCATAACCTTTCCACCCAGTTCGCATTGTTTCGAGCTTTATAGGAACCTCCGCACACAAGACTTCTGTCGGTCTCAAGTAGATTTACGCCTCGTGAGATCCAGCCTTCATCCACGATGCAGTCAGCATCCAGAAAAACAAGAATTTCCGAGTTGGATAACCTGGCTCCTAAATTCCTCACAGCCCCAACGTGACCTTCTTCGAGGATCACTACCTGAGAAACCAGAGTTTTCGAAATGTCAGCCGTGCTGTCGGTTGAGTTATTGTCGACTACAATTATATCCAGAAGATTTTTGGGGTAATCAGTTTCAAGCAATGCTGTTAGCGTTGCTTTAATGTGCTTCTCTTCATTAAATGCGGGTATGATTACCGAGACTGATGGCAGATTTTCTGGTTCTGACGTTGACATTGATAGAGTTCTCTTTCGGACTGATATCCCTTACGAGCAGGGCTCTGATTCTTGTTCCTTTGCGTCCAATCTTCTGACCACACTTCTGAATTTTCCGTTTTCACCTCTTGAAATGTAGTCTGTCGGTCGGATCGTCACGTTCATTTTCTGGCCGGTCCTTGTTTTAAAGTTGTTCGTCAGGATCTGTATATGGTCAGCCGAAGGTTCGCTTTCAAATACTGCGTTGATGGTGCAGTGATCGAGGCTATCCTGAATAATCTGGGCTTCCAGAAGACCTTGAAGTCCTTTGAAAATATGATCCAGCCGACCCACGCGCCGACCATCGGGCATTTCGAGATAGTCATCGAGCCGGCCAACGATTTTTTCAAGCTCATGGCAGGTCGAATGGCCCGTTGCTTCCCTGACTGCCACGGCCGAATCACCAATCTCGTATCGCAAAAGGGGCATGGCGCGGTTGCTCAGGGTGGTCGCTATTAATCTGCCTTCGGAAGCTGGCTCATCATTCTCATCCAGCACTTCAGCTATACCTAGCAAAGGACTGAGACGGTATCGTCCGTTGCTTTCCTGTCCAGCAAAAAGCATGTATTCGGCTGTTCCGTAATAGTCATAGACCGGGCATTCAAAGATGGATTCGATTTTTTCTCTCTGCCACGACAGCAGGGTTTCGGAGTTGGTGAAAACCGCCTTCGGCCTGAATTCGGGGTTTATTCCCGTTTTCTGGTAGTGGGACGCAAGGTCTGAAATCGCCGAAGGATAGCCAATGAGCTCCCTTGGGTTAAAACGTTTTAGTGCTCTCGCGTACCACGGGAAAGTCCTGCTGTTCAGGTGGTAACTGGAGAAGATCATCTGATTTTCAGCTCGGTTGTAGCGAGCGAACGGTGGTGACAGCTGGTCTGCCGGTTGAATCATTCGGCCAGCAAATGTTGCTCGCGGAGCTCCGAAGGACACGCCGTGGGATTCTTCGTGATCCACCAGAAGTGCCATGGCCAGTTTGTAGGTGTACTCATCAACCTCCAGTGTCAAAGGCGTGCCGGTGCTGCCACTGGTGTGTTGGAGCATGTAGGCTTTGCTAGAGCCTGACCTAAAAGGTGTTGGGTCCTCACGCAGGGTCGCCTTTTTGAGAATTGGCAGCTTTCGGACATCTTCAACGGACGTAATGTGTTGTTCGTGCAGCCCGTAATCCGCAAACAGTTTTTGATAAAAAGGAACGTTCTGTCGACAATGTTTCACCATGGAGTGCAGGTGCTCTGCTTGCCAGGCTTCTGCTCTTTGACGATTCCAGCTTCTTGATTGTCTGGTTAAAGCCAGAATGTCATGGAATACACCGGTGTATCGCTTCCGGTATAGGTGATAGCCATAGGCTGAAACCAGAAGATTCTGGAGCCAGGCCGGTGAGCCATAATAGATGCTTTCTTTCACTGAACCTTCGCGCATGTCTGCCTGAACCTGTTCGGTTGCTCTTCCCTGAGCCGGTTGCGTAACAACCTGGCGGGATTGCCTGCCACGATGTCCCCACTTTGGGTCGGGTTTATAAGAACGCTCCCTGCTGCAATGATGCATTTCGTTTCAACGGGCGCCATTACTATGGCCTGATTGCCTATCCAGCAATCACTTCCAAGGCTGATCTTTTCAAATACGCCACTTTGTTCTTTTATCGGGCGGTCAATATCGCTGAACCCATGCTGCCGACTCCCACTGAGTACATGCACGCCACTGCCAAGCAGCGTGTTTTCTCCGATCCGGCACATGCCAATGTTGCATTGAGGGCCTATGTAAACGCCGCGGGCAATACTGGTATTACGATGGGACAGAACGGTCAGAAATCCTATGGAG
>Ga0114983_1000232_pt1 | contig 23124 bp, 23 predicted proteins | sample Shrwel_input2_RT_FD_87182 | JGI IMG/M metagenome (GOLD analysis project Ga0114983, IMG submission 87182) | Subsurface microbial communities from deep shales in Ohio, USA - Utica-3 well 1 S input2 RT | ecosystem: Environmental > Aquatic > Deep subsurface > Shale gas/oil reservoir > Produced... | reverse complement strand
TTTATAATCAGATTAAAAATAGTGATCAAGATATTATCTATGTTATGAATAAAATTGATAAAATATCAAATAAGCAATTAGTTAATAGGCAAAAAAATTACAGTCAAAAAGTCGGTAAGGAAGTTGTGCCGATATCTGCGTTAAATAACAAAAACACAGATAATTTACTAAAAGAAATATTTTCTAAATTACCTGAGGGTCCTCAGTATTATCCGGAAGATATGATTACAGATCAGATAGAAAGATTTGTTTTCGCGGAAATGATCAGAGAAAAAATATTTTACTTAACCCGGGAAGAAGTTCCCTATGGTGCGGCAGTATTAGTTGAAGAAGTTAAAGAAAGAAAAAATAATGATTATTATATTAGGGCCAATATTTATGTAGAGAAGAAATCACATAAAGGAATTATCATTGGTAAAAATGGAAAGATGTTAAAGAAAATTGGCCGTTCTGCCAGAAAAGAAATTGAAGACTTAATGCAGACCAAGGTTTATCTGGATCTCTGGGTTAAGGTTTTAAAAGATTGGCGTGAAAAAGATAATCTGCTCAAAAGAATGGGTTATAAATAAATTTATTGCAGGACTATGACAAAGTTTGTAGAATATTAATATTGATAAAGCAAAAATATAAGAACTTAAGGAGTGGTTTTAAAAATGGCGATCAAACCTCGTGATATGGCTAAAATGATTGACCATACAAATTTAAGTCCAACATCAACAGTGAACGATATTAAAAAACTATGTGAGGAAGCAAAAGAACACGAATTTGCATCAGTGTGTGTAAATCCTATATATGTTCCCCTGGCTGCAAAATTATTAGAAAAAAGTTCAGTTAAGGTCTGTACTGTCGTTGGTTTTCCTCTGGGAGCAAATACTACTGAAGTTAAATCCTATGAAACTAGAAATGCGATTAAAAATGGGGCCCAAGAAATTGATATGGTAATGAATATTGGTGCTTTTAAGTCTGGGGCTTATGAGATTTTCAAGGCTGATATAAAAGCTGTTGTAGATGCTACTAAAAAAGCAGGAGTTAGCTCTGACATTATTGTGAAGCTGATTTTAGAATGTTGTTATTTAGATAAAGAAGAAATTGTAAAGGCCTGTGAAATTGCAAAAGAAGCTGGTGTGGACTTTGTAAAAACTTCTACAGGATTTGGTGATTATGGAGCCAGGGTAGAAGATGTAGGTGTTATGCGCAAAACAGTTGGAAGAGATGTTGGAGTTAAAGCATCTGGTGGAATTAAAAACTTTGAGCAGGCTTTAGAAATGCTTGATGCAGGTGCAAACCGTATTGGTGCGAGCTCCGGAGTAACAATTGTAACAGATGATGAAGAATAACTGGGAGTTGAATTAAGTGGCAACTTTTGAGACAGAGGCATTGGTCTTAAAACAATTTGATTTAGGTGAGTCAGATCGTCTGATTACTCTATATACCAGAGAAAAAGGAAAATTAAAAGCAGTAGCAAGAGGAGCTCGGAAGGGGAATAAATCTCGTTCCGGTCTTGTTTTGCCTTTTAGTTATCATAATTTTACTTTATATCAGGGGAAATCACTGGCTAAAATAAATCATATCGAGTCTATTGCAATGAACTCTAAATTAAGAGAAGACTTAGATTATATGGCTTATGCCAGTGTTGTTTCTGAATATATAGAGCGGGCCGGGCTGGAAGATGAAGCCGATCAGGCTCTTTTTTCTCTTTTAGCTGTTATTTTGGAAAAAATGACTCAGGCTGAAAAGGATGAACTACTATTTTATTTAACTATTTTTAAGGCTAAACTGCTGCTTCTACTGGGAGTTAAGCCAGAAATTGAAAACTGCACAGTCTGTGGAGAAAAGATTGATCTTAAAGGTTCAACTCCAGTCAGTGTAGAAGAAGGCGGTTCAATTTGCAAAGATTGTTTTAATGATAACCTGTATAAATATAATCTTTTTTCCTTAAATGAGATGAGAGTTTTATATAAGATTACCTTTGCTGAAATTTCTCAATTAAAGGGAGCTCAATTCCCCCAGAAAATTTTAGAGAAAATTAATGATCTGACAGAAAAGTTTTTAATTTATCATCTGGATTTGAAACCAAAATCATTAACATTTCTTTATACTATGAGGAAAATGAATAATTGATTAAATTTGAGCCTTGTCCTAAAGGATAAGGTTTTATTTTAATGTAAAATATTTAAAAAGAGTACGAGAGGAAGTGTATTTATGAATTTCCAGGAAATTATTTTTTCGTTGGATAGATTTTGGAGTGAGCAGGGATGTGTAATTGAACAACCCTATGATACTGAAGTGGGGGCCGGAACAATGAGCCCATCTACCTTTTTAAGATCACTGGGAGGAGAAGCTTGGGATACAGCTTATGTCCAGCCCTGTCGCCGTCCTACTGATGGCCGCTATGGCGATAATCCATATCGACTGCAGCGGTATTTTCAGTATCAAGTAATTATGAAACCATCTCCTGATAATATTCAGGAAATATATTTGGACAGTTTAAGGGCTCTGGGTATTGAGCCTGAAAAACATGATATTCGTTTTGTAGAAGATAACTGGGAGTCACCGACTCTTGGAGCCTGGGGCTTGGGCTGGGAAGTCTGGCTAGATGGCATGGAAATCACTCAGTTTACTTATTTTCAGCAGGTCGGTGGTTTTAAGGCAGATCCTGTGACAGTAGAGATTACTTATGGCTTAGAAAGAATAGCTATGTACTTACAGGGAGTTGAAAATGTATATGATTTAACCTGGGTTGAAGGGGTTAAATATCAGGATATTTATCATCAGAATGAAGTTGAGCAGTCGAAGTATAATTTTGAGGTTGCAGATATTGACAATTTATTTGATTTATTTGATATCTATGAAGCAGAAGCAGAAAACTCTCTGGCAGCAGAACTGCCGTTAGCTGCCTATGATTATACTCTAAAATGTTCACATACATTTAACCTTTTGGATGCCAGAGGAGCGATTAGTGTAACTGAAAGAACTAGATTTATCAAAAGAGTTAGGAAACTGGCTCATGCATGTGCAGCCAGCTATTTAGACTCAAGAGAGCAGGAGTGATAATGATGGCAAAAAATCTAATTTTTGAAATTGGAACTGAAGAAATGCCGGCTGCTTCTATGCAGAGATTTAGAGAAGATTATCTAAAGACAGCAGCAGCCGTCTTTGAAAATAATAATTTAGAATATAAAGTGATGAATGTCTATTCAACTCCCAGAAGACTTGTACTTGCGGTTGGTAAACTGGAAGAAAAGCAGGAAGATCAGCACGAGATTGTTAGGGGTCCAGCAGTAAATATTGCTTTTGATGATGACGGTAAACCTACTAAAGCAGGAGAAGGATTTGCCCGCGGACAGGGAGTAGAAGTAGATGAACTGGTTGAAAAAGGTGATTATCTCTATGTTGAAAAAGTGAAGAAAGGTAAAAAAACGGCTGAAATTCTGCCTGGGATTTTAAAGAAAATTGTTGAGCAGGTACCTCTGCCCAAAGCCATGCGCTGGGGTAGTGTGAAAATGGAGTTTATTCGACCAATTAAGTGGCTTTTAGTTTTATTTGGTGAGGAGAAGCTTAACTTAGAAATAGCAGGAGTAAAAAGCTTCAATTACAGCATTGGTCACCGCTTTTTAAGTAACGGTCAGGTAGAAATTAATAATGCAGAAGATTATTTTTCCGCTTTAAAAGCTGCTTCAATCATTGTAAAGCAGGATGACAGAAAGAAGATTATTGAAAAGCAAATTTTCGAACTTGATTTATCAGCTCAGCCAGTAATTAAGGAATCATTATTTGCCGAAGTTATTGATCTTATCGAGTATCCAACAGTTTTTAAAGGTAGTTTTTCTGAAGAATATCTAAATCTGCCGCCAGAAGTTCTAATTACAGCCATGGAAAAGCATCAGCGGTATTTTCCAGTAATGGCTGATGACGGTCAGCTGCAGGCTGAATTTATTGGAGTTCGTGATGGAGGAAGTGATTATCTTGAAGAAGTTATTTCAGGAAATGAGATGGTCTTAAAAGGGAGATTGGATGATGCTCAATTTTTCTTTGCTGAAGATCAGAAATATGGATTTTTAAATAGAATTAAAGATATTAAGGATATAGTATTTCAAAAAGATATAGGAAGTGTATACCAAAAAGTGGAAAAATTGCAGCAGATAACTGCCAGACTGGCTGAGTTTTTAGATTATGATGCAGCAAGCAGAGAGATGGCAGTTAGGGCAGCTGAACTCTGTAAAAATGATTTAGCTACAGAAATGGTAAATGAATTTGCTAATCTGCAGGGGTTAATGGGTAAGGAATATGCTCTGCTCGAAGGGGAAGCTGATGAATGTGCAGAAGCTATTTTTGAACATTATCTGCCGCGTTTTTCTGGTGACAGTTTACCAGAGACCAAAAGTGGTATTGTACTTTCAATGTCCGAAAAATTATTTAATTTAAGCAGTCATTTTCTTTTAGGAAATATTCCAAGTGGTTCCCAGGATCCCTTTGCTCTTAGAAGACAGGCAACAGGTCTGTTGAGAATTATTCTAAATAAGAGACTCGAAATTAATATTGCAGAGCTAATTAAGTTTTCCCTGGAAATTGTTGCAATTAATCCAGATAATCTAGATTCTGCTGCTTTTGAATTAAAAGAATTTATAAAGCAGAGGTTGGAAAATCTGCTGGCGGAAGAAGATGTCCGATATGACATTATTAATGCTGTAATCGAGGTTAATGATCAAAATCTGTTGGATTTATATCAAAGAGCACATAAATTGATGGCATTTAGATCTGAAAACTCCAGCCTGTTTGTTGATTTGATTCGCGGTTTAGTACGGGCGAAAAATATTAGCGAAAAAGCTGAAAATAAATTTGAAATTGAAGCAGGATTATTAGTTGAAGATGAAGAAAAAGAACTATATAAAGCATTTAATCAGAGAGAAGCAGAAATTAACAGATTTTTTGCTTCTGGCCAGTATCAAAAAGGGTTTTATCTGTTGGTAGAACTAAAAGAATATATTGATGATTTCTTAGACAATGTAATGGTTATGGTTGATGACAGCGAAATCAAAAACAATCGCCTGGCTTTATTAATCCGTATTGCAGAGTTGATGTCAGAGGTAATGGATATTGAAGAAATTGCTCTAGACTAATTATTTAAGTGGGGTGAAAATTATGAATGAGAAAAATGTTATTGCTTATGCAGTTTCAGATTCAACCGGTAAAACTGCTAAACATTTAATGGAATCAGCAGTAGGACAATTTCCGGATTATGATGTAAAAATAAAGTCATTTTCATTTGTCCGTACTCTCAATAAAATTGATGAAATTATAGAAAAGGCAAAAGATGAGAATGCAATTATTGCTTATACTTTTGTTAAAAAAGAGATGAGAGAACATTTAAATAAAATAGCAGCAGAAAATAATTTAGAATATATAGATATGATGAAAAAACCTCTAGAGATGATTTCTCATAGACTAAATGTAGATCCTAGAGAAGAATTTGCCTTAAAATATAAATTGGATGAAGAATATTTTAAGAGAATTGAGGCCATGGAATTTACCCTTAAATTTGATGATTTAAATGAGTCTAAGGGTATTGCAGAAGCTGATATAGTCCTGGTTGGAGTCTCCAGAACCTCTAAAACTCCACTTTCTGTTCATTTATCATATTTGGGCTATAAAACTGCCAATGTACCACTGGTACCGGAGGTAGAAGTGCATTCTTCAGTTTTAGAAGATAATGCTGATAAAGTGGTTGGTTTAACTATAGATCCAGAAATGTTAAATGATATTCGAATTGAAAGACTAAAAAAAATGGGTCTTGGTGATGATGCAACCTATGCCGCCAAAGAAAGAATTAATGAAGAATTCGAATATGCCGATTCAATAATGGAAGAAATCGGCTGTCCAATAATTGATGTTACTGACAAAACTATAGAAGAGACTGCTGTTGAGGTGCTGTCATATTTCAATGATTAGGAGCTGATATTATGTTTTCCAGAGTTGAGCAGCTAGAATGGGAAAAAGCTAAACTTTCAGATTTTGCCTGTCTGAGTTCAGAAAGCAGAGGGCGATTAAAAGTAGAGGCTGATTCTGATATACGTACAATTTTTCAGCACGATCGAGATAGAATTATTCATTCTAAGGCCTTTAGAAGGCTCAAACACAAAACTCAGGTATTTATTGCCCCAGAGGGAGATCATTATCGCACTCGTCTAACCCATACTCTGGAGGTCTCACAGATTGCAAGAACAATTGCTAGAGCGCTCAAATTAAATGAAGATTTAGTAGAAGCTATTGCCCTGGGACATGATCTGGGGCATACTCCTTTTGGTCATGCTGGAGAGGCTGCTTTAACAGAAATAACAGGAGCAGAGTTTAATCATAATTTGCAGAGTTTAAGAGTTGTTGATCTGCTAGAAAAAAGAAGCAGCGGCAGCAGGGGTCTTAATTTAAGTATTGAGGTCAGAGATGGAATTTTAAACCACACTGGTAAGAATAAACCATTTACTCTAGAAGGACGAATAGTTAGAATTGCAGATAGAGTGGCCTATATTAATCATGATATTGATGATGCACTAAGAGCTGGAATTATAGTTAATGATGATCTGCCGGTAGATGCAGTTTCTGTTTTGGGAAAGTCTCATTCGCAGAGAATAGATGTAATGGTCAGAGATTTGATTAACTCCAGCTGGCAGCAGGGATCGATAAAACGATCAGTAGAGATTAAAGCCGCAACTGAAAAATTAAGGAGTTTTCTTTTTGAAAATGTTTATATTGGTTCTAAGGGTAAGAGTGAAGAAGGGAAAGCAAAACGATTATTAAAATTACTTTATGAATTTTTTATGGAACATATTAATTATATTCCAGATGAATATTTAGAGTTTGAAAACAGTCATAAACAGGCTGTCATTGATTATATTGCTGGAATGACAGATCGTTATGCCATTAATCTAGGCAGGAAGTTTTTTATTCCTACCCCATGGTTCGACACAAATCGATAAACTTTAATTTGCTTTTACAAATAAATGCAGGATAAATATTTTTTTTAGAGAAATATAATTACAATAGTCAATTATTTTTGAAAGAAATATATTTAAGAAAGAAAATTAAGGTCAGGGTGGATAAATTGGCCAGATATTCAGATGAATATATAAACGATTTAAAGGAAAATGTTGATATTGTTGACTTAGTTTCTGATTATCTCGAATTGAAAAAATCAGGTAATAGGTATAAAGGTTTATGTCCTTTTCACAGCGAGAAAACACCATCATTTTTTGTTAACCCGGATAATAATTTTTATCACTGCTTTGGCTGTGGAGCCGGTGGTGATTCGATAAACTTTGTGATGGAAATAGAAAATTTAACCTTTGTTGAGTCAATTAAAATGCTGGCTGAAAGAACTGGAATGGAGCTGCCGGATCTAAGTGATCAGCAGCGTCAATTTTATAAAGAACGGGAACAGTTATTCTCTCTAAATGAATTGGCTGCTCGTTTTTATAATTATCTTTTAACAGAGACTGAGATGGGAAAAGGAGCACTTAATTATTTAAAAGAAAGGGGCTTTAACAAGGCTGATATAGAAAAATTTAATCTTGGTTATGCAGCTGATGAATGGCAGTTTGTGCTAAATTTTTTGCAGAAAAAAGGTTTTAATATTGATTTAATTAAAAAAGCCGGTTTGATCAGTGAAGGGAAAAACAATTCTCATTATGATAAATTTAGAAATAGAGTTATTTTCCCAATATTTAATAATAGAGGAGAAGTAATAGCTTTTGGAGGTAGAATTTTAGAAACTGAAGCTAGTTATGGGCCAAAATATTTAAATTCTCCTGAGACTCCAATATTTAGTAAAAAGAAGAATTTATATGGCCTACATTTAGCTAAGGATTCTATTAGAGAGGATAACAGCTGCATTATTATGGAAGGTTATACAGATGTTATTCAGGCTCATAAAAATGGTTTTAAAAATTCGATTGCTTCCTTAGGTACTGCTTTCACCGAAGAACAGGCAAAATTGATTCATCGATATGCAGAAAATGCTTATATTGCTTATGATGCTGATACAGCAGGTAATAAGGCTACTTTAAGAGGACTTGACATACTAAGCAGTACTGGCATTAATGTTAAGGTTATTCAATTAAAAGAAGGCAGTGATCCTGATCAATTATTAAAAAATGAAGGTAAAGAACTTTTTAATAAATTTATTGAAGAAGCAGTAAATTTAATTGATTTTAAAATTAATATGATCATCAAAAATAAAAATCTTTCGGAACCAGGAATTAGAAAAAAAGTTTTAAGGTCTATTGTTGAACTCTTAAGTAAAGTTAAGGATAATTTAGAAAGAGAAATATATATTGAGAGAGCAGCAGCTAAAACTAACTTTAAAGCTGAGGTGCTGGCTGCAGAAGTGGATAAAGAATTTAAGGAAAATAAAAGCAGGAATTATCAAAGAAATAGAGAAAAACAAAATAAACAAGTAGAAAAAAAGTTTGATTTATATTCGCAATTATCATATTATCAAAAAGTTGAAGAAGAAGTTCTTGCTCATTTTATCAGTAATCCTGATCTACGGGAAGAACTGGCAGCTCGGATTTCTAAAAATGATTTTAATGGGAGAACTTCACAGCTGGCAGAATTTCTTTTTAAAGGTAGTGTGATCAGTAATTCAGTTCAATTAGATAAAGTTAAGAATAATTTAGGTGATGAGTTATTATCTTACTGGTCAGAAATACTTGTTAAACAGGATAACACGCTAAGTAAAGATCATATTTTAGAACTGGCAGATTATTTAAGTTCGAAGAGAGTTTCAAAAAACAAAAAAAAATTATGCAGTCTGCTCAGCCGAAAAGAATTAAGTTTAGATAAATTAAATCGTATTTTATTAACTTTTTATAGTTTAAATTACAATATTGAAAGGAGGGACTAAAGTGGCTGAAAAAGACATAAGTCCAACTAAAATAGATGAAGTTAAGGATCTTGTCAATCGCGGAAAAAAAGAAGGGGAACTGACATATGAAGAAATTATGGACTCCCTGGAGAATATTGATTTAGATTCTGAAGATATAGAAAAAATATATGACATTTTTAGTGAAATGAATATTGAGATAGTTAATTCTAAATTAGAAGAGGAAGAAGAAGATGAAGATGATCCAAATAAGGGTCTTGATCTTAGTGTTCCCAAGAGTGCCAGTATAGATGATCCTGTCAGAATGTATTTAAAAGAAATCGGTAAAGTTGATCTTTTAACTGCTGATGAAGAAGTTGAGCTTGCCAAAAGAATGGAACAGGGTGATAAATGGGCCAAACAGCAGTTAGTTGAGGCAAATTTAAGACTTGTAGTTAGTATTGCTAAAAAATATGTTGGTCGCGGAATGCTTTTTCTTGATTTAATTCAAGAAGGTAATATGGGACTAATGAAGGCAGTAGAAAAATTTGATTATACTAAAGGTTTTAAGTTCAGTACCTATGCTACCTGGTGGATTAGACAGGCTATTACTCGTTCTATAGCTGATCAGGCTAGAACAATTAGAGTACCGGTTCATATGGTAGAAACTATTAATAAGTTAATTAGAGTTTCACGACAACTCCTGCAAGAAAAGGGAAGAGAACCAAAGGCTGAAGAGATTGGTGAAGAAATGGATATCTCAGCTGAAAAGGTAAGAGAGATTATGAAAATTGCTCAGGAGCCTGTTTCTCTAGAGACTCCCATTGGAGAGGAAGAAGACAGTCACCTTGGTGATTTTATTGAAGATGAAGATTCTCCAGCGCCTGCTTCAGCAGCATCCTATATACTGCTTAAAGAGCAGTTAGATGGTGTTTTAGATACCCTAACAGATAGAGAAAAACGAGTTCTGGAACTTAGATTTGGAATTGAAGATGGACGGCCCAGAACTCTGGAGGAAGTTGGTAAAGAATTTGGAGTTACCAGAGAAAGAATTAGACAGATTGAGGCTAAGGCACTGCGTAAATTAAGACATCCGAGCCGCAGTAAAAAATTAAAAGATTATTTAGATTAAAGAGTATAAGTTGGTAAAAGGAAGTATTTAAGAGATATTACAATATTATCTTTGATATTTCTGATAAAAAATTAGAAATAACTCTTGACCTGGGCTAATATCTATCATATAATTATTTTTGTTGTCACAAATAAGAGTTTTATTTTTGTACAGCGGGCCCATAGCTCAGCTGGTCAGAGCAACCGGCTCATAACCGGTTGGTCCCAGGTTCGAATCCTGGTGGGCCCACCAGAATATCAACACCCTGTTCTTTAATTAGAGCAGGGTTTTTTTGATTAATATATAAGAAACATTTCAGTTTTATCAAAGCAAAAGTATATTTTTTCTTATTGATTATATTTTCTAAATAAATTGAGGAGGTCAATTTATGGCAAAAGCAGCAGAAGTTATGCAGTTAATGGGAGAGCTCGCCCCTGCTAGACTGGCAGAAGACTGGGATAATGTTGGGGTGCAGGTAGGTGATGCTTCTCAGGATGTAGAAAATGTATTGCTGGCTCTTGATTTTAATCAGAAAGTTTTAGCTGAAGCAGTAGAAAAAAAATGTCAGCTGATCATTACTCATCATCCTTTTATTTTTAATGGAATAAAATCAGTTGATACTCAGAATCAAAGTGGTAAATTAATTTTTGAATTAATTAAAAACAATATTTCCTTATTTTCTGCCCATACTAATTTAGATATTGCAGAAGCTGGTTTAAATGACTATTTAATTAAGAAATTAGATGTAGATAATATTTCAATTTTAAAAATAACAAACAGCCAGAACTACCATAAACTAGTAACTTTTATTCCAAAAGCTAGTTTTGAAAGTGTAAGAGATGCTCTTTATGCTAAAGGAACCGGTAAATATAAAAATTACAGCCACAGCGGGTTTTATCAGCAGGGGAAAGGTAATTTTAAACCTCTGGTGGATTCTGAACCCTATCTAGGAGAAAAAGGAAAATTAAATGAAGTGGAAGAATACAGACTTGAAACTATTGTGGCTCCAGAAAATTTAGATCAGGTTATTAAAGAATTATTAAAAGTGCATCCTTATGAAGAGCCAGCCTGGGATTTATATCAAATGGATAATTTGAAAAGCAAAAAAGGTATTGGAAGAATTGCGAATTTGAAATCAGAAATGGAACTTGATAGCTTTTTAGATAAAATTAAAGAAGTTTATGAATTGGATTTAATTAAGGTTGTTAAGGCTAAAAAGAAAATAAAAAGAATTGCACTCTGCAGCGGCAGTGGCGCAGATTTTATTAAAGATGCACATTTTAAGGGAGCTGATTTATATTTAACCGGAGATGTCAAATTTCACGAAGCTCAAACTGCGGAAGAACTGGGGATGTCGCTTGTTGATTTTGGCCACTATGGCAGTGAAAAATTTGTTAAAGAACTGTTATTTGAACAATTAAATAAAAGAGCTTCGACAAAATTAAAAAAAGAAGTTACTTTTATCAAATCAGAGGTAAATACAGATCCCTGGAACTATAAGTAATGACTATTATTCCGGTATTTTTAACTTGAGTGAATCGCTTGACATGTAATAAAACTGGTGGTATACTTTATATGGTAAAAAAATAAGTTAACCAGATGATCGCATCTTTTAAGATGAGGAAAGTCCGAGCTCCACAGGATAGGATGCCGGGTAACACCCGGTGGAGGTGACTCCCAGGCTAGTGCCACAGAAATATACCGCTTTTAAATGAAAGGGTTTTCTTTAAAATCTTTTCTAATAAAGTAAGGGTGAAAAGGTAAGGTAAGAGCTTACCGGGTTTCAGGTAACTGGAATGCCAGGTAAACCCCATTCGGAGTAAGTCCAAATAGGGAGAATGTAAAAGTGATCCGCTTTTCTCCGGGTAAGGACGCTGGAGGGTTCAGGTAACTGTTCTCCTAGACAGATGATCATTTAATACAGAACTCGGCTTATAGGTTAACTTATTTTTTTGTCTATTATATTTTAAATTTTTATAAAACTCAAAAAAGAGGTGTTGAGATGGAGAAAGCAGTAATAGATGTAATAGAATATATTGATGCGGCAGTTAATAAGACAGAACAGTTTGAAAATTTTTCTCCTGAAATGAGTAATAAAGTGCTGGATAATAGAATTATGACGCTCGAAGGTTACATAAGGTATATTGAACGGGAAACGATGCCCAGATTAGAAAGTTTATTAGAAATTTTTGAGGAGGCAAATAATGGTTGATCAGATATATTATAAAGTCCAGTATCCTTTAAAAAGAGCCATTGATTTAATGAAAGGCTTAGATAATCAGGATTTGGATTCTCTGGTGCAAGATTTAAATGATTATGATCGAGAAAAAGTTGCTAATTTTATAGAGAGCTGGAATAATGGCGGTAAAAAAAAATTAACCTCATTAATCAATGATTTACGAGCACAGCAATAAATATAATTTTTAAAACCATGGCTAATAGGCTGTGGTTTTTTTATTGACTATAACTCTTAATATTTGCCAAAAATGTATTTAAAGATACTTAAATACTTTAATAATACCTATTTACTTGATTATAATACTTATATTCTCTTCAAATAAACTGCTCTAAACTTTAAGATATATATTAGAGGTGAGCAGAATGCAAAAAGAATATATTGGGAAAAAGATTAAAGAGTACCGTAAAATAAAAGACTTAACTCAGGAAAATCTGGGTGAAAAAGCTGGTTTGCATTATACATACATCGGGCAGGTTGAAAGAGGAGAAAAAGAGCCTTCATTAAAGTCTTTAATAAAAATAGCTAATGCTCTAGGAGTAAATGTTGATAAATTACTGATTAATTATGATTTGAGTTCAGAAGCTGGTATTAAAATATCAAACATAACAGATTTGCTCTTAAATAGAGATGAAAAGGAATTAGAAATGATCTATACATTACTTAAAGATTTAACAAAGATTTTAGAGGGGCATGATATTGAAAAAAACTAATAATTATGTTACAATAAACTGCAAACTAATTTAAAGAAGTGTATTTTGATTTAAGGAGGGTTATTATATGGCAGGACATTCCAAATGGGCTAATATAAAGCATAAAAAACAAAAAGAAGATAGAAAAAGAGGTAAGTTGTTTTCAAAATTAAGTCGTAAAATAGCTGTTGCTGCCAGAGAAGGCGGCGGGGATCCAGAGATGAATGCAGATCTCAGAATGGCTATTCAGAAGGCTAAAGATAATAATATGCCTAATGATAATATTGAGAGGGCAGTAAAACGTGGTACAGGTAATTTAGAAGGTATGACTTATGAGTCCTTCGTTTATGAAGGGTATGGGCCAGGTGGAGTTGCTCTATATCTTGATATTATGACTGATAATAGAAATAGAACTGCATCAGAGGTTCGTCATATCCTTGATAAAAATGGTGGTAATCTAGGTTCTAATGGTTGTGTCGCCTGGATGTTCCAGCGAAAGGGTGAACTTATAATTGATCTCAACGAATTTGAAGTTGGTGAAGAAGACTTATTATTAGAAGCATTAGAGGCAGGTGCAGAGGATTTAGATTATGGAGAAGAAAGAGCTATAATTTATACTGATCCAGGTAATTATGAATCTGCAAGAGAAGCTTTAGAAGAAGCTGGTTATGAATTTGAATCAGCAGATTTAGCTATGATTCCTGATAATAAAGTTACTTTAGATAAAAGTGATGCCAAAAAAATGTTGAGACTAATGGATCAATTAGAAGATCATGATGATATTCAGGATTTATATTCTAATTTTGATATTCCCGAAGATATTAGAGCTGAGATTGAAGTTGAAGAAGATTAGTTAGAATTTAATCTAATTTTAATTATTATGTTTTATAATAAATTTAGATTTTAATAAGGGCACTGTTAACAGTGTCTTTATTTTTTTGTTTTAATATCTTTTCTGACTGTGATATAATAAATTCAAACATTAGTTTGAATGGGGTGTGAAATTTGCGGATTTTAGGAGTTGACCCGGGTTTAGCAACAATTGGTTATGCCGTGGTAGATAAACAAATAAATCATTTTGATGTTTTAGAATATGGTGTGATTAAAACATCAGCAGATAAAAAAGATACAGAAAGATTGGAAATTATTCATCATAATATTGAAGAACTAATAAAGGAATTTAGACCTCAAGAAATGGCTGTAGAAGAATTGTTTTTTAATAAGAATGTAAAAACTGCAATTGCAGTTGGACAGGCAAGAGGAGTTATCCTGCTGGCCGGTTCACAGGCTGGTTTAAAAGTGGCTGAGTACACTCCGCTGCAGATTAAACAGGCGGTAGTAGGTTATGGTCGAGCAGATAAAAACCAGGTCCAGCAGATGGTTAAATCGTTATTGAATCTGGCTGAATTACCTCGACCGGATGATGCTGCTGATGCTCTGGCAGTTTCTATTTGTCACGGTCATGTTTTTAGTGCTCATTCTGGATGGGAGGAAAGACTATGATTGGCTATTTAGAAGGTGAAGTAATTTATACTGAAGCCGGAATGGTAATTTTAGAAATTAATGGTGTGGGATATGAATTAGAACTCGCAGGTTTTAAAAAGCAGCCATTAGTTGGTGAAGAATTAGAAGTTTATACTTATACTTATGTTAGAGAAGATGCTTTAAAACTATTTGCTTTTCCTGAAATAAGGGGTAAAGAATTATTTGAAATTCTAATTACTGTTAATGGCATAGGTCCCAGTGCTGGTTTAAATATTATTAATACTATGCCTGCTTCTAGATTTATTTCTGCAATTATGCAGAAAAACGAGCAGGTCTTAAAAGAAATCTCTGGTATAGGACCAAAGACTGCTCAGCGGTTGATTCTTGAACTTCAGGGCAAACTTGAAGATTTTGCTCATCTTCAAAATATTAATGATTCTAAGACAGAAGTTAATAATATTGATAAAGATAGACAGGATGTAGTTGATGCTCTGACTGCTCTGGGTTATAAAATAACCGAAATTAATAAAGCTTTAAGAGAAGTTGAATTTAAAAAGAGTCTTAATGTTTCAGAAAAGATAAGATTGGTTCTAAGTCATCTTGGTAAGGAGAGATAATAATGGAAAATGGAAGAAGAATTGTTTCTCCCAAAAAGAAAAAAACTGACAATGCTCAAACTGATAATTCAATTAAAAATGCAGTAGATAATTCAGTTGATAAAGGACTGCGTCCTTTAACTTTAAAAGAATATGTAGGCCAGACGAAATCAAAGAAAAAATTAAAAATATTCATCCAGGCTGCTCGTAATCGTCAGGAAGCACTTGATCATGTAATGCTTTATGGCCCACCTGGACTTGGAAAAACTACACTGGCCAATATTATAGCCAATGAATTAAATGTAAATATTCATCAGACATCAGGTCCGGCAATTGAAAGGCCGGGAGATCTGGCTTCTATTTTAACAAATCTACAGCCGAGTGATGTGTTGTTTATTGATGAAATTCACCGCTTAAATAAAATTGTAGAAGAAGTTTTATATCCAGCAATGGAGGATTATTGCCTGGATATAATTATTGGAAAGGGTCCCAGTGCCCGCTCTGTAAGGCTGGATCTGGCTCCGTTTACTCTTGTAGGTGCTACAACTAAAGCAGGTAGACTTAGTTCACCGCTGCGAGACAGATTTGGAGTTATTAATAGATTAGAATTTTATGATCAAAATGAGCTGCAGGAAATTATCAGTCGTTCGGCTGATATTCTGGATGTAGAAATTGTGGATCATGGAGCTCTGGAGATAGCTCGTCGTTCTCGGGGGACTCCTAGAATAGCTAATCGTCTTTTAAAGAGAGTAAGAGATTTTGCAGAAGTAAAAGCAGATGGTATAATTAACCGGGAAGTTGTAGATTCTGCTTTAAAACTGCTGGAGATTGATGAGTTGGGTCTGGATAGAATTGACCATAAATTATTAAAAACAATTATGCTTAAATTTAGTGGTGGCCCGGTTGGGTTAAATACGTTGGCGGCTGCAATCAGCGAAGAAACTGAAACAATTGAAGATGTTTATGAGCCTTATCTGCTGCAGCTTGGATTTTTAGAAAGAACCCCCAGAGGAAGAGCTGCAACTGCAAAGGCCTATCAACATTTAAACATTAAGCAGAATATTGATTAATTATAATTCACTAAGTTAAATGATTTTGGAGGTTATTGTTAAATGAAAGTTGAAGAATTTGATTATCATCTGCCGGAAGAATTGATTGCTCAAAAACCTCTTCCTGAGCGAGATGAATCTAGACTAATGGTTTTAAATCCACAGAAAAATAATATTGAAGAGAATATTTTCAAAAATTTAAAAGAGTATTTGGACCCCGGTGATATGATCATTATGAACAACAGTCGGGTTATACCTGCCAGATTATATGGAGCCAAGATTCCAACCGGAACAGAAATCGAGCTTTTATTATTAAATGAACTGGCTGAAGGACGCTGGGAAGTTCTGGTTCGACCTGGCCGCAGAGCAAAAAAGGGAGTCAAAATCAAATTTAAAAATATTTTAGAAGCTGAAGTTGTGGAATATACCGACTTTGGCGGTAGAATTGTAGAATTCAGCTGGGAACAGAAAAATTATGATTTTGAAGAAATCTTAAATAGGCTGGGGGAAATGCCCCTGCCGCCATATATCAATCAAAAATTGGATGATCCTGAGCGTTATCAAACTGTATATAGTGAAAAGAAAGGTTCAGCAGCAGCCCCAACAGCAGGCCTTCATTTTACTGATCGACTTTTAAATGAGCTGCAGGAATTTGGAGTAATATTGGATTATATTACCCTCCATGTTGGTCTGGGAACATTCAGACCTGTTAAAAGTGAAAATATTGAAGATCATGACATGCATGAGGAATATGCAGAAATTTCTGCTGAGACAGTAGAAAAAATTAAAAAGGTTAAGGCAAATGGTAATAAGGTCGTTGCAGTTGGAACAACAGTTACCAGAACTCTAGAATCTGCTGCTCAAGATGGAGAATTAAGTGAATATAAGGGCTGGACAGATATTTTTATCTATCCAGGGTATAAATTTAAAGTTATTGATTCCTTAATTACTAATTTTCATCTTCCTAAATCGACTTTATTGATGCTGGTTTCTGCCTTAGCTGGTAAAGAATTTATTTTTAAAGCTTATAAGAAGGCTGTAGAGGACGAATTTAGATTCTTTAGTTTAGGAGATGCAATGATGATCTTAAATAGGAAGGAAGATTAGTTTGTTTGATTTTAAATTATTTAAAGAAAATAAAAAATCACAGGCAAGATTGGGTGAGATAACCACAGATCATGGTAAAATTGAAACACCAATTTTTATGCCTGTCGGAACCCAGGCTACTGTTAAAGCAATGACATCCAGAGAATTAAAGGAAATTGGATCACAAATTATACTGGGTAATACCTATCATCTTTATTTAAGACCTGGTGATGATTTGATAGCCAGAGCTGGTGGTCTACATCAGTTTATGAACTGGGATCGCCCGATATTAACTGACAGTGGTGGTTTTCAGGTTTTTTCACTGGCTGATTTAAGAGAAATTGAAGAAGAAGGAGTTTATTTTCAGTCACATCTTGATGGATCCAAACATTTTATTTCTCCAGAAAAATCGATGCAGATTCAGCAGAATTTAGGCTCTGATATAGTAATGGCTTTTGATGAATGTCCACCTTATCCAGCTGAGAGAGAATATGTAGAAAAATCTTTAAATAGAACCTTACGCTGGGCTGAAAGATGCAAAGAGGAAATGGAGGGAGCAGAAGGACAGGCTTTATTTGGAATTATTCAGGGGGGAGTTTATCCAGAACTTCGTCGTCAAAGTGTGGAGGAATCAGTTAAACTTAATTTTCCTGGTTATTCTATTGGTGGTTTAAGTGTTGGTGAACCAAAAGATGAAATGTATAAAATGCTTGACCAGACAACACCTCTGATGCCTAAAGACAAACCTCGTTATTTAATGGGGGTTGGAACTCCAGAAGATTTAATCGAAGGTATCTATCACGGCATAGATATGTTTGACTGTGTAATGCCTACCAGAATTGCCAGACATGGACAAATATTTACTCATGCAGGTAGAAAAACAATCAGAAATGCAGTATTCAAAGAAGATTTTTCTCCTCTTGATTCTGAATGTGACTGTCATGTCTGTCAGAACTACAGCCGTGGTTATGTAAGACATCTACTTAAAAGAAATGAAATCCTTGGGGTTAGATTAACAACTTACCATAATCTCTATTTTATGCTCAAGCTATCAGAAGAAATAAGAGAAGCAATTAAAGATGATAACTTTATTAATTTTAGAGAAGAATTTTATAATAAATATGAATTAAAGTAAAATATTTTATTTATTTTTGAAATAATATTTCTCTTTTAGCAGGAATATGATAATTATTGTTGAAATAGTTATGAGAGAAAAAAATTAATTAGGAGGATATTTAATGGAATATTTATACGCGATTTTACCATGGGTCTTAATTTTTGGTATTTTTTGGTTCTTTTTAATCAGACCTCAACAAAAACAGAAAAAAGAACATCAGAACATGTTGGATAATCTTGGCGTTGGTGATAAAATAGTTACTATAGGTGGAATCAAGGGGAAAGTCATTAAATTGAAGGAGAACAATATTAGAGTTAGAGTTTCTTCTAATGTTGATATTGATTTTGTCAAAAGTGCTATTTCAAGAGTGAAAGAAAAAAGTGACAGTAATAAAAAAGAAGAAATTACTGACAAAAAAGAAAAAGAAACAGAATAACTTAGTTAGTTTAGAACTGGGGGAAATGATGTGAAAAATACAATCAAAGAGTTTTTACAATCTTTAGTAATAGCAGGAATACTGGCCTTCTTTATCATTACATTTGTTGCCCAGTCATTTGTAGTAGATGGCAGGTCAATGGCTAATACTCTTCAGGATGGTGAAAGATTATTTGTTAATAAATTTATTTACAGATTTCACCCACCTGAAAGAGGAGATATAATAGTTTTTGCTCCTAAAGGCGCACCTGATCAGAAATATATAAAGAGAGTTATAGGACTGCCGGGTGACACCGTTTATATTAAAGATGGAGTAACATATATTAATGGTGAGGCTATTGAAGAAGAATATTTGCCAGAAAAGATGCTTGGTGATTTTGGGCCCTATGAGGTTCCCGAAGGAAGAGTTTTTGTTTTAGGGGATAACAGAAATCATAGTGCTGACAGCAGATTTTCCAGTATTGTGGGTTTTGTTGAATATAATGATATTTCAGGAAAAGCCTTCTGGGTTTACTGGCCTTTGACTGAAATGCGGGTTATTGATCATCAAAATTATAATTTATCGTTCGAAAATTAATTGTTTATTGTTAGGAGGACATTTATTTAATGAGGTATAAACAAAAAAGACGAATTAAATTAATTATTATTTTAGCTATTATGGCTTTTGCTGCATTTTTATATTTTCAGCATGGTATTAATTTAGGACTTGATTTACAGGGGGGAGCCCATATAGTTTTACAGGCTCAACCTACTAAAGAAAGAGAAATAAATGATACTGTTATGACTGGGATTAAGAGTGTGATTGAGCGACGAGTTAATTCGCTGGGTTTAAGTGAACCTTTAATTCAGCGGCAGGGTAGTGATCGAATAATTGTTGAGCTGCCGGCGGTGGACAGTCCAAATGAAGCAATTAATACTATCGGTAGAACGGCAATGTTAACTTTTAAAAATTCCAGCGGTGAAGTTTTAATGACTGGAGATGCTGTAAAGGATGCCAGGGCTGATCATGATCAGTACGGTAGACCTGTAGTTGCTTTTACTTTAACTGAAGAAGGTTCTAAAGAATTTGCTGATATTACACGCAAATATATTGGAGAAAAAATTGGTATTTACCTTGATGATGAACAGCTGACCAATCCTACAGTTCAGGCTGTAATCGAAGAAAGGGGACAGATTACAGGATATGAGTCAATAGAAGCAGCTCAGAAAGATGCGGTACTGATCAGAGAAGGTGCTTTACCGGTTCCGGTTGAGGTTATAGAAACCAGAACAGTGGGACCTACTCTTGGAGAAATATCAATTCAAAAGAGTATTAGAGCCGGACTTTTAGGACTTTTATTAGTAGCTATTTATATGGTTATCTATTATAGGTTCCCTGGAGTTTTAGCTGCCGTTATTCTGGCAATTTATGGTCTGATTTTAATGGGAACAATGGCAGGTTTACAGGCAACCTTAACTCTACCCGGTATTGCCGGTTTAATTCTTTCCATCGGTATGGCAGTTGATGCGAATATCATTATTTTTGAAAGAATAAAAGATGAATTAAAGTCAGGTAAGACATTTAGAGCAGCAATTGATGCTGGTTTTAAAAGAGCATATACTACCATCATTGATGCTAATGTAACTACAATTATGACTGCTCTTATTCTGGCCTATTTTACCAGTGGTACAGTTAGAGGATTTGCTGTCACACTGGGCATAGGTATTATTGTCAGTATGTTTACTGCTTTTTTTGTTACCAGAAATGTAATTGATATTTTTGCTGGCAGTAAATTATTACGTGAAAATAAATCTTTCGGGGTCAGAAAGGGGTAATAAAGTGGATATTTTAGGAAAAAGAAAAATTTGGTATACAATTTCAATTACAGTAATTACTATTGGATTATTGTTTTTATTGATAAATGGTTTAAATTTAGGGATTGACTTTAATGGTGGAACATTAATGGAATTTAGTTTTACTGAGAATGTGACAGTAGAGGAAGTTAGAGGAGTTTTAGAGAGAATTGAAATTGCAGCAGACAGCAAAATTCAACAGGCTGAATCTGCTGGTGAACATGGTGTAATAATCAGAGCCAAGACCTTAGATTCAGAAGAAATTGTTAAAGTCGATAATGCTATTAAAAAGGAATTTGAGTCAGCAGAAATGCTGAGAACAGAGATGGTAGGTCCAACTATTGGTAGAGAGTTACGAATCAATGCTTTACTGGCTATGATTGCTGCTTCTATTGCCATAGTTGCTTATATCAGTTTTCGCTTTGAATTTAGATTTGCTGCTGTTTCTATAATAACTTTGATGCATGATGTTTTAATTACGATTGGTGTATTTGCTATTTTAGGTAGAGAATTAAATACTCCTTTTGTAGCAGCACTGCTGACCATAATTGGTTATTCGATTAATGATACTATTGTTATTTTTGATAGAATTAGAGAAAATATGAAGATGATGCATAAGGCTTCTTTTATCAAGCAGGCTAATTCTGCTGTAGTGGATACCTTACCAAGATCAATAAATACATCGATTACCACTTTAATTACTATTTTAGCCATCTATTTCTTTGGAGGAGCTTCAATCCAGACATTTATGTTAGCTCTCTTTATTGGAATGTTTTCTGGTACATATTCTTCTATTTTTGTGGCCAGTCCTTTATTAGTTACCTGGCAGGAAAAAATCAGTAAATAATAATTAGAAAATATTTTAGACTATAACCCCTCCTTGAATTTTGGAGGGGTTTCTATCTTTAAAAAAGGCTGTGATAATATGGATATGAACTTACCCAAACACTACCGACATTTTCAGCGTTACAGTGAAATTGCACAGATTTTTGTTAAAAATGGGCTTGGTTTTATAATTTCTCAGCTAGATTTAAATAAATATTTACCTTTCAGAAAAAGAATAAAGAATTCAGAACGTCCTACAGGTAAAATGCTTGCTGTAAAAATTAGAGAAGTTCTGCAGCAATTAGGCCCTACTTATATCAAATTGGGACAGCTTTTAAGCACCAGAGCCGATGTTTTCCCTCCATTATTTATAGTCGAAATGAGAAAACTGCAGGATAAAGTACCGCCTGAGAAATTTGAACAGGTTGAAATTTTTTTAAAAAATGAGCTAGGCGACAAATTTGATACTGATATTATAAAAATTGAAGAAGAAGCAGCTGCTGCTGCTTCAATAGCTCAAACACACAAGGTGGTTTTAAAAGGTAATAAAAATGCTATTATGAAAGTTAAAAGACCTGGCATTGATAAAAAAGTAAGCGTTGATCTAGAAATTATCGAGAATCTGGCCAGACTGGCTGAGGAAAGAGATTTATTTAGTTCAGTAATCAGCCCTCTAGAAATCATTCAGGAATTCAAACGGACAATTAAAGATGAGTTGAATTTTAAGGGTGAAATAGCAAATATTATTCGTTTTCGCAGTGATTTTGCTGATAATCCTTATATCACAGCACCAGAAGTATATTCCGAACTTTCAACAGTTAATGTTTTATTCATGGAGGAAATTAAGGGTATAAAACTCAGAGAAGTTGATCAGAGTCATCCTCATAATAAATTTATTGCTGAACTTGGTGCTAAAGCCTTAATGAGACAGGTTTTAATTAATGGTTTTTTTCATGCTGATCCCCACCCTGGAAATATATTTATAACAGGAGAAAAAACTATTGCCTATGTTGATTTTGGAATGGTAGGTAGAATTACAGAAGAAGATAGAGATTTGATGGCACTGCTTTTTTATGCCCTGATTAACAAAAAGATAAATGTTTTGATGGATGTAATTTTAATTTTGGGTAGTAAACCGGATAATTTTAATCGCAGAAGATTTCAGATTGATATGGAAAAAATTCTGGATAGATATTATGGTAGTGACCTATCTAAGATTGAAATTAAAGCTGTTTTTGAAGATCTGCAGTATTTTATTTATGAACATCAGATTAGAATGCCGCAGGATTTCTTTTTATTATTTAGGGCTATTGCAGTTAGTGAAGGGGTTGGTCAGGATCTAGATCCTGATTTTAATGTTGTAGAGGTAGGAAAAGCTTTTATTTCAGAAATCTTAGATGACCGTATGCAGAAAGATAAAATTATATCCAGGGTTGGTTCAGAAATTTGGAAGTTAGGCCGTAAAAAATATGAGTTAAACAGTCAGCTAAAATTAATTTTGGGCAAACTTGCGGAAGATGATTTTACAATTAATTTTAGACATACAAATCTGGAAAATTTTATTTCCAGGATAGATATCATTTCAAATCGACTTTCAATGAGTTTGATTATTGCCTCATTGATAATTGGTTCAACTTTATTGATTCAGACAAATATGGAGCCCCGGGTTTTTAACATACCTCTTTTAGGTTTTATCGGTTATTCTTTTGCAGGTATTCTTGGCCTGCTACTTGTGATTTCTATTTTCCGCTCTGGTAAATATTAAAATTAACAAAAATATTAATAATAATTATTGGTGATAA
>Ga0114983_1000231_pt1 | contig 23282 bp, 31 predicted proteins | sample Shrwel_input2_RT_FD_87182 | JGI IMG/M metagenome (GOLD analysis project Ga0114983, IMG submission 87182) | Subsurface microbial communities from deep shales in Ohio, USA - Utica-3 well 1 S input2 RT | ecosystem: Environmental > Aquatic > Deep subsurface > Shale gas/oil reservoir > Produced... | reverse complement strand
TCACGACAGTACCCACAGCCAGTTTGCGGGATGATGGCAGTGCGCCTGAGGCAGAATCAAAGTAGCTGTATCTGAGGGCAGAAACATACTCAAGAGATACGCCATCGATGGCAACACCTGTTGACCCAAACCCGCCAAATGAGCTTCTGGTTACTGATGCGCTGCCGCCGGTAACATCAACTGTCCAGCGATACGTGCTTCTGATGCCGATAGCTTTCGGGGCCAGCCCGAGCACGTTATTGACAAAATCTGTGTCGATAATATCAGGCACATCAAAAATATAGGTGTTCTGGCCGTCTATTTCAGGCTGCTGCAACACCTTCTTGATAACCTGAGTTGGCGTGTCAGATGAACCCAGGGAGCCAATACTATTGCCGGTATGTGAGCGAGTCGTTTTCACTTTTGGCAGTAGTTCAGACTGAGTTGCTGCAACAGATAATATCGAACCGCTGGACTCTGCTGTCAGTTTGCTAACGCCATGATATTTGATATCAGGGTTAGTTGAGGTGTAGCGCAGCTTAGTGCAACCGCTTTGACCGTTAATAAACACATCACTGTTAGGCGTGTCGTATGGAATTGGCGGCTTGAAGTTAACTTGACCGTTGACGCCGCCGGTAACTGTTTGCTGCACTTCGCAGAAATGCTCAAACCTTGGGTAGCGAGCATCCTCATTGCCGTCATATTCCACGCTGATGCAGATGATCTGACCCTGTCCCAGGGTGACATTGTTCCAGTAGTCAACGTCATTAAAGCGGTAACGCGACTGCAGATAAGGCCGAGGGAAGGAGTCTTGACCGGCCAGTAATCCAATGAGGCTATCGCGGATCAACTGGCCAGCCCTGACGCTGGATTCAAGAATATCGACCATATCAGTCATCCGAGATTCATCATTCAATGATGATGATTCAGCAATCAACCAACTAACCAAGGGATCGGCCGGCGGCTGGCTAATGAATATGTGGCCATCCAGCAGCGTTTCTGTTCCGAGGGTGTCCAGCCCGGGAAAGCATTTAACAATCTCAACTGCAGAAACGGCATGATCAATATCGGAAATCGCTTTAAACAGCTCGTTTAGTTCGCCGGATTGCACCACGTTCTTAGTACGCTGGCCCCCGGCGCTTGGTGAGTCGCCGAGCAATTCTGGTTTGAATATTTTCAGATTATCGCGAGTGATTGCCATGCTATGCCTCTGCGGTCAGGAATTTAAGAACGACATTGCTCAGCAGCGAGTCGCCGCCGACTGTTGGGAATAGATCCGCACCGACAACAGCCGGGCCATCGCGGTTATCCCAGATCACATTCCAGCTGTTGCCATCGAGCTCCAGTTCAAACGGGGTGAGGGTTGAATAGTTGTGCTGTTGCAGCGCTTCAAAATCTGCGCGGGTCATTCCCGAGTTTGCGGTGCCGATAACCAAGGGGAACCCGCCAGGCAAAACAAATTGCTCGTATATCAGGGCCCCATTCCCGCCGCGCTCAGCTACAGCCTGAACTCGCTGCTGTTCGTTTTGGTTCAACCAGAGCAACTGCTGGTGCTCTGGGATGATGGTGTCAATGCGCTGCATTAGCCCCCCTGGGTCAGTTTTGCTTTCTCGATAGAACGCAGCAGCTCGTCCAGCTGATCTTTATTGGTATCCAGTTGGGTACGGCGCCCTTCAACAATCAGAGTCAGCGTAGCGTTATAGCTATTGCCGAAACTGGCCTGACTGGTTGTTTGTTTTGTTTGGGCTTGCTGCTGGGTAGAAGTGGGGTTTGATTGGGTGTCGCGCTGGTTCTGCTGTTGCTGGGCTTTAACTTCCTCAGTGCGATACTTGTAAACTTTGTTCAGCGTCTGCTCGGCGCGGCGCAGTTGATCAAGCAGCTCCCTGTCGCCTGTCTTTTCAGCCTCGGCCAGCTGGCTTTTGATATCTGCCAACTCTTGTTGATAACGGCGCTTCTCAATATCGGCTTGGCGCCCTTCGTACTCGTCCAGCTCATCAAGCAATGAGCTGAGCGTGTCTGACGCCGAGTCTTTCAGAGCGTCCATTCTCGAACGCGCCTTATCTATTGCGGCAGTGAGCAGATCAAGATCCTGTTCGTTCAATAGCCCCAGGGTCTTGCTTGCATGTTCGGCACTACGCAGCAATTGCATGTTGGCACTGTCAGTATCGTCTAATGCTTCAACTAACTTCAGCAACTCTACACGCTGCTCGTAGTAGGCCATTTGAGCGGATTTGCTGGCTATGTCCTGCTCATACTGCCAGCGGCGCAGACGGGTAAAATCGAGTGTTTTTGATTGCTCAAGATAAAGCTCGTTAATGGCATGCCGCAGGTTTTCGATTTTCTCTTGCGTTTGCTCAATATCAGACAACTCACGGTTATATGCAGCGACACCTGATGTCAGCGATTTGAACAGCGCAACCGTTCCCTCGCTGAGTTCTTTTACCGCTGCATAAGCTGCATAACCGGCTTGACTGATAACAGCCGCTACCCCGGATACCTGTTTGCCAACATTCTCAGTAGTGTCGCCGACATCCTGCATGGCCTGATTCATTCGCTCGCCGGATTGCTCCACTGAGTCTGCGGTGTTGTCAGCTCCCTGCTCAACATTCTGTTGCGAGTTACTCAAGTTTTGCTGAGTAGCAATGAGTCGCTGCAATTCAGCGTTTAAGCCTAGGGCCGCGGCGGCTTGCTGTACCATTACCGAAACCTGCTGCTTTCCAGCTGCAGCCACTTTTATCTCAGCCTCAGCCCACTCCAAAAACGCTTGCTTTTGATCATAGGCTGATGCGGTACCGTCTTTCAGGGCCGCGGAAACTTGAGCAAACGTTGACTTGGCAATATCAGCCTGCTCGCGCAGAGCTCGAACGGTTGTGATCCCAGCCTTGGCCATAGCTAATTCATAGGCCTTGGCTTTTGCGGCTTGTTTGTCGAGTGCGCTGGATGTTTCGTTTGCCGCTGCTTTCTGTTCAGCGGCAGATTCTTTGGCGGCAGTTGCGCTGGCTTTGTAAGAGTCCTTACTGCTCTTGGCCATCGCTTTGGTGACGGTTGCCCATGCCTGACGAATATCGGCGCCGTCCTGCTCTACCTGATCCTTGAAACCTTTGGAGATCGCATAGATGGCCCCGGTCGCCTCGCGGATTTTGGCAGCCAGAGCATCTGCCCCAACAGCATCAAGCAGTTTTGCCCAACCGCTGAGAATGGTCGCATAGGCAGCCGTGGCGGTCATTGCCAGTGTGGACAGGCCCGCAGTGATACCGTTCCAAACCAGTTGAATACTGGCGCCAACAACAGTTAACCCCTGAGTGAAGGCGCGGATGTTATCAATGGTTGCAGTGAGACTTTCGCCGCCATCTTTGATGATAGTGGAGAAGAAGTTACTGATATCCGCAGCGGCCTGCTGCAGCTTGCCATTGCCGTTGAGCTCATCAAATTTGTTGTTGAGATCATCCAGAAACTGCAGGCCAACCTCATACAGACCTGAATCGGCAATTTTCTGCTGAAACAATTCCCAATTGTTTGACAGCACATTGACCTGACCGGAAAGGCGCTCAAGTGATTTGGCGGCTTGGCCGTTGGCGCCCTTGCCCATTTCCTCAAATAGGGCTTGGATAGTTTCACGCCCGAGCTTGCCTTGTTCAGAGAGCTTTGAAAGCTGCACCGTGTTCTTGCCGGTGACTTTCTCCAGCAGCTCCCACACGGGCACGCCACGCTCAACAAGCTGCAGTATCTCTTCCCCTTGCAGCTTTTGCTTAGCCCACGCCTGGCCGACGGCAAGGATAATCCCCTCTAGCTTTTCTTGGCTACCGCCTAGCTTGGCGTTGTAGTCCACCATGGCTTGTAAGCTGACATTCATGGGGTCGATGCCGAAGGCTTTTAAGCTGGCAAAGGCCTGCTTGATGGTGTCGAGTTTTGAGCCGGTATTGTTGGCAAACTCTTTAATCCAAGCGGTGGCCTGTTCGCCGGCAGACAAGCTGCCCATCATGGCAGTCATTTGGGCAGTGAATGCCTTGGCCTTATCACCTGCCGATAAGGTGGCGGTCAAACTAGCCCAGAGGCGATCAACACCGATATAAGCCGAAGCCATGGCAAGCAGTGATGCCGTGGCTTGTTTTATTGACCCGCCAAAATCCTCGGCGCCTTTGCTACTTTCATCGAGCAGCCTGTTCTGACGCGCCAGGTTTTTATTAACGCCCTCAAGCGCATTTTCAGCCGCCGCTTGCTGCTGTTTCAGATCTTCGCTGGCTTCGGCCAACTTATCCATGCTGATCCCGGCTTTATCGAGAACAGCCTTTTGCTGATTGAGCGTGCGCTGGTTTTTGTTGAGGCTTGAGCCCAGTGTGTTAAGTTCGCCCCTGGCGAGTTTTACTTTAGCCGCATAGTCGGCACTGGCCAGCGCCGCTTCATCTGATTCAGTATTGAGCCTATCCAGTACCTGGCGCTGCTGTTCCAACTCAGTGTTAAGCTGGTCGGCTGCGGTTCTGGTTGATGACTGAGCCTGCTCCAGCGCCTGCAGATCAGCTTTGGCAGCCGCAATGGCAGTTGCATGTTTGCCGCTGGCCACGGCACCGGATTGCTGCTCTGCTGTCAGTTGTTCAAGCCTGGCCCGCGTAGCATCTATCTGAGAGTTGTATTGTTGCAGCTCATCACTCAGCTGCTGATAATCCTGCTCAAGCTTTGCTGTTTGAGTGGCAGCCTGAGCCTGTTCTTGCTGTAGTTTTTTGGCAGAGCCGGCAGCGTCGCGTTGTTCCTGCTGCAACTTTGAAAGTGCCGCGGCAGCTTCTGAATATGAACGAGTGCCCTTGCTTACCGCAGCGGTTAAATCATCAATGGTATCAACGGCCTGTTTCTGGTCTTGTAATTCTTCCAGCCGTTGGTTGAGTTTATCGCTTTGTTCAGCCAACTCGGCCAACGTCTTTTCAGACTTTTTGGCTTCACTGCTAAAGAGATCCCGCCCCTGAATGATCAGGTTGATCACTTGGTCTTTAAAGCTCATAGAGATTTCCGAATTGGCTCAACAAAGAAAAAGCCGCACTACCGCCCAAAGGCAGCAGTACGGCTGAAACGGCTACTATTAAGCAGCCAGGCGCTTGAAGAATTTCGACTTGCCGGCGGCAACTATCGCATCGTTGGCGAGCACTTCTCCCTCAATGTCGAATGAACCATAGTCATCGGTAATCAATGACAGGCTGGACGTTGGCGAAGGCTTCCACAGATAGAACCTCAGCACACAAGGCTTGCCGTTTGCATCGTTCATACCGTCGATCACCACAGGGACGGTAACACCGGCCTCGGTCAATGCTTCGAGAGCGTTGCCGGCAGCAGAGGTATAGGACACCTTCAGCTGCGCCCCATCGACAATCGTCCCTGTGCCAATGGCGCGGATACCAGCAGCGCTAACGTAGTAATCAACGTCCACATCGTATTCAGTGGTGCCATCACTATTGGTGACGGTTACCGGCTGGGATATGTCTATCAACTTCTCGGTTGGGGCCAGGCCATCCAGTTTTGCAACAACAAGCTCATCAGCAACAGGATCAGCTGTCAGCACTGAAACGGTGCCGCGCAGCGCGAGAGCCAGGTTTTCATTGCTGAATGCGTTGAGTGTCATCTTGAGTTTTACAGATGAAACTTTTGTAACTGAGTCATAGTTACCACCACCGCCGCGATAGTTGGGCAGAGACTTTTCTTCCTGTTCGATTGAAACTTCAACGCCGGATGCGTTGCCAACATCCCGGCCGGCAACGTACACGATGCCGGCGCCGATGTACGACTCTTTAACTATTACACTCATAATCTATCCTCGAAGGTTGGGCTGTTTGAAATGGAGATGGTGATCACTGCCAAGCCGTGGTGTTCATGAGCTTCCGGCATGATGAATTTGCATTCTTCGGACTCTGCAAGGCCAAAGGCGCCTTTAAGCCAGTTGGGCCGAGCGGGGTCCCGTTGGTTGGAAAACAGGCTCGAGCGGATTTCTCTGGATAGATTGATCAGCTCGCTGGTAGGTTGGGTAAAACCAGGTATCTTGATGCCGGCGACAATTTGCAAAGTGAGGTCTTCTTTGTATCCAGTTTGCATTCCCGGAACAGATGCTTTGCTTGTGTACGGTTGCAGGAATATGAATTTAGATTCACGCACCAATGACTGGGCATAAAAGCCTTCGCGCACAGTGGCACCCGGCACCAACTGCAGCCGTTCAATAATATCGTTGATCATGGAATGTCCTAACGCTTGGCGTGATGCCGATACCGCTCACGCAAATGGCGGATAATGGGTGGCTCTATGTCATCCCTGATAACACCGAATGAACCGGCAACGCTGGGCCCGTATAGGGTTTTGCGGCCTTTAAGGCTGCGCCAGCGGTTATCACCTTTTTGGCGCGACACCATCAGCTCATTGCCATTGCGGCCAATAAAGGTAAACGCACCTCTGAACCATGTTGGTTTGTTGCGAATAGTGGCTATCGTTATGCCATCAGGAACGGCGCTGCCGCCGCCTTTGCTGGTTCGGGTATTACGGCGGACAATGAATCGGTTTAAAGTGCTGGGGCGATAGCGCCCTGACACTCGCCCCTGCAGAGTTCGTTCGTTAAATGAAACTGACAAGTGGCGGGCAACGTAACTACGCTCGCGAAAGCCGTAACGCTTAAATACTTCGGTAACTGCCAGTTCTTCGCCAAAACGGGTGGCCTCTTTCACAGCCGCAGCGATAGCCGGTGCCTGGGCATTTCGTATTCGCTGCAATTCTCTGGCGACAGCGTTGAACCCCTCAGCTCGAATGCTGGCCATTACAGTTCCAAATAAACATAAGTGACAGACACTGCGTCTATTGCCGAAAGCAGCGTCAGTTGCAGCTTGGTGCCATCGGCAACAAAATCCCCAAGTGCATCAATGTCTCCAAGCTCAACAGTGTCGCCGGAAAAAACTTTGCCATCTTGCACCAGAAACTCGGCCTGCATAATTTTTTCAGGCATGTATTCATTGCCTGCTGATGCGGCAATCTCGCCTTTTGAGCCAGCAAGATTCACCAGCCTGACAACGGGTTCAGCGCCGTCGAAAGGCACAACCCGGCACCATTGCCCCATGCGCTCAAACAGACGGCGAAACTTCGCCGCCTGTCTGTCTGCTCTACTCATGTAAAAGAGCTGATCAATGTCAGACATTGATCTTCACTTCAACAGAAAGCGCGCCGTTACCGGCAGCAGCCCAGGCTTTACCTGCCGGGGTGTTATCGGTGGCTGTGGTAGTGATCACCTTGGCAGCTGCATCCCAATACACTTGATCACCTTGGCCAATATCGTCAGCCTGGGCTTTGGCGAGTTCAAACACGCCTTCTGGGATAAAAGTGCCAGGTGTATTTGCCGGAACGTTTGCCAAGGCAACGGCAATCATTGCGCCAATCAGCACAGGAGTACCACTCACAACCGCCACGGTTGGAGCGTGAGTAATGGTGGTGCCATCTTGAATAAGGTTTTTCATTGGGCTGTCCTTTTAGATTTCGGATATAAAAAAGCCGCCCGAAGGCGGCTTAAACCGGAAGTGAATGTTACTGGCCTGAAGACTTGTACAGGCCGCGATGATCACGGGCTGCAACACCAGCATCAATGCGCACTTTGGTGGCGATACCATCAATGTTAAAGCCCTGCTGCTGCTCAATATAAGGTTTGTCGATACCATCCAGGTAGGCAACCTCGATAGTGTCACGCCCCTGACCTGCGGCCATGTACCACTGGGCAGCACTGTGGTCGTCCAGACGCGGCTCACCAATCACCTCGGCCATATCCTTCACAGGGTTGGCCACGCCGGAGTTGGCATCGGAGCCCTTAACTGAGGTTGACTTGATGATCTGGTTGAATGTGTCCTCAAGCGCCACCGGACAGAGCACAAACTCAGGGCGGATATTAAGGTTACGGCCACCTGACTTTTGCAGGCGCATGGCTTTGCGACCTGCCGCCAGGGCTTCGACCGAGGGTACGCCGCTGCCCAGGTTGCCGTGGTCGGCGTGGAACAGCGCCTTGCCATCGCCCATCTTGGCGTTGCTGGTCAGCACGGCCCAGAACAGGTCGCCGATGGTGCCTTTGGCCGCAGCCCCCATCATCATCGGGACGTGGGTCAGCATGTCCATGTCATCGTTAACGATGGCCTGGCGGGTGATGGAAAAAATCTCACCATAGGTGGCCAGCGCGATGCTCTGACCATGGTCACTGGTGGTGATGTGTTTGTACTCGGCACCTTCGCGCACCTGGCGTAGGCTGCCAAATTCATTGAGACCAATGCGGCGCGCCACTTTAAAATCGCCAAGCTGTCCCTTGTAGGCAATACGCTCAAAGGCTTCTTCGGCTTGATCCCAACCAAGCAGCACCGACTTATTGGCAACATCCAGCAAAATGTTGCCAAAGTCACTGGATGAGTGAGTAAAGGACAAACCCACCATGGTCATTTTGTCTAATCCAGCCACGCTGATGCCACGGTCAGTCAAAGAGGCGCGAGCCAGATCCAACAGGTCATAGCTGGTATAAGGGTTGTCTTTCTCCCGAGCTTCGTGACCGGCGCTTGACATCAACTTGGCGCGAATGGAATCACCCACAATATTGCCGTTGCCGGCATGGATGATCACACTGCGTGGCTGGGCTGCTGCAGGGGTAGTATTCTCACCGAGTTTAGCCAGGATCTTGTCCTTGGCTTTTTCAGCGGTCATTTCAACGTCAGCAATACACTCGTTTTTCAGCTCGGCAAACTGAGGCCAACTGGCAAACAAGGTGTTCAGCCCATCAACCCGGGTGCGGTTCAGCTCAGCAGCGGCAGCATTGATCTGCTCTTGCGTTGGCTGTGCCGATGGCGCTGGCGATGGAGCCGGCTGGTTAACAGGTGCAGGAGTTGGAACATTCTGCGGGTTAGCACTATTGGCCTGCGGTGCCAGCAGGATTTGAAGAGCTTTAGGCATATTGGCGTAATCCTTCATTCGATTGGATTGGAGTGATGCCGCCATTGCGAGCGGCTCGGTAAGCGTGTCAGCAAAACCCTTTTCAACCGCCTCGCGGCCGGTGAGCCAGGTTTCTTCTGCCAGCAGGGCGTGCAGTTGTTCATCGGTCATGCCGGTCTTGTCTCGGTAGGCACCAACCAGATTGCCTTCTACCTTGTCGAGCAGATCGGCATATTTGCGCATATCATCGGCGTCCCCCATGGTGCCACCCCATGGCTTGTGAACCATCATCATGGCATTCTCTGGCATGACTACCTCATCAAACGCCATGGCGATAACCGAAGCCATGGAAGCTGCCAGCCCATCGATGTGGGCTACTTTATGCGCAGGGTAATTTTTGAGGATGTTGTAAATAGCCATCCCTTCGAACACATCACCGCCAGGGCTGTGGATGCGTGCATTAAGCTGAGTAATTTTCCCAAGGTCTTTAAGATCTCGGGCAAACTGTTTGGCGGTTATGCCCCAACCGCCGATTTCATCGTAAATCATCAACTCGGCTTCACCGTTGGCGGCGGCTTTGAGGCTATACCAGCTTTTATCAGGCTTATTGGTCGGTGTCAGTGCGCCTTGCGGCGCGATCAGCGCGGCGCTGGTTAGCGCGGTCGCGCACGCTGCCGCTAGATGAGTTCGTTTCATTTTTAGCTCCGTTGGTTTCTGGGTCTGGATCGTTGGCGGTCAACATGCCGTTATCGCGGTTGTATTCAACTTCGCGGCGGCGCTGACGCTTCACTTCTGCAGGGTTGCGGCCTCGCGCCCTAGCCCACTCGGCCTCTGTCGCAGCATTGCCCGCGATCATCATTTCCCAGCCCTCGGCCTCTTTGCGCGGGTCAATCCACGGCATGGTGGGGCCGTAGTACTGGGCATCAAATAACGTGCGAATATCCAGCTCTCTAGGCAGCTTTAACGGATCAACTTTGTTAAGTTGCTCGGCGACAAGCCATTGGCGATAAACAGGCCGTGACCAGCCGGCGCAAAACCACTGTTGCAAGATGCGGTTGGATTCATCCTGCTCAACCAATTCTTGGCGCTGGCTTGAGTAACTACCGGCATATTCGCGGGCGATGCTTGAGTAACTGGTACGTGTTCCGGCAGCAGCTGCACGCAACTGACCATTTCTGAAATCCACCATGTGGACATTGGGGCGATTGCTCTCAATCATGCCAACATCCTCGCCGGGTGCGAGGTCGTCAAAGGTCATGCCGGGGGCAATCGGGATTTCCCGGCTGCCTCCGTTATTACCAGAGCCGGTGTACATGTCCGGGTTGCCGCGCTTGATGTAAAACGCCAGCGCCGCGGCAATACGCGCCGCTACCCGTTCGGATTCTTCGTAGTCCTTGATATCGGCCAGACGGGTGAGAATGCCGTGAAACACACTCACACCACGCAACTGATGCAGGCGCTTGAGCTGGGCCAAATGCATCATGGCCTTGGCAGGGATCTGTTTGGTAACGTGCTTGAACCCCATTACATCAGCGGGGTGCTGCTTGAGTACGTTATATGCAGTGACCTGGCCCCAGTCGTTCACGGTTAGCCCTTGGCGGATCTTCTTTGCCGTATCGTTGAGCTCATAGGGAACAAAGTCAGGCTCAAGAGCTTCGATAGAGTAAGGGGTGCCCTGTGGATTGGGGTGAATAAGGCTAGGAATTTTGCCAACCACATGCTGGCCAAAACATTCACCATCCCGCAATGCCGTGCGAAGCACTAAACGCTCAAGCTCTGGGCGGGTGTAGCGCCCTGTTACATCAGGCTTAAGACTCCAGGCAGCAAAGCGGCGCGCCAGTTCTTCGGCAAAGTCGCCGAGTATATTGCCCGCCATGTCTTTTGGCTGCGGCTCCACCACAATGCCATTGGCGCCGACCACCCTCTCTTCCAGCCGGTCGAGAATGCCGATACTGAGATCGTGGTTTTCATCCAGCCAGCGAGCTTGCTCTCGCAAGTTTTTGCCGGCGGCGAATACAGCCTGGTTTGCACCTCGGCCTTCACGCTTGCCCTTATGAGTGCGGCTTGGGCTGGCAGCTTCATACGCCCTGATATTCTGGTATTGCACTGCGGCAACTGCACGGTTTCGCGCCCACGCGGGCGAGACTGTGGCAATGATGTCATTGAGCCAACTCATGAATGCCCTCGGGTTTGTGATTTAATTGAAAGTGGCCAGGCTGGCACCACCACGTTGGCGCCCTATGGACGCCAACCGCCGTTCCCATTCCTGACGGCCTTTGCGAATGGACTCCAGATCTTCCATTGCCATCTGCTTGCCGTTGATAGTGGTGGACTTGCCGTCCAACACATCAATTTCAGCCTGCAGATAAACGGCAATCATTTTCTCGATTTGCTCTTTGTTCACAGCCAGCCTCCGCCGGACGTTTTCAGCCAGCCATTGCTTTCGCTGGATTTTGGTTTTTGGGGTTTGGGTTTTGGTTGGGTATGCTCAGGTTCACTTTCCTGGCTTGCGGCCTGCAGGCTTAGCTTTTCGAGATCTATGCCGAAACGCTCAAGGGCGATGTAGAGCGCCGCCAGGGCGTAAACGAAGCAGTCCAGCGCCTCGTTGCGCTTTTTGCCTGCATCCCAGCGATACACAATGCGACCATCTCGGCGCACCGGGATTTTTCGCTCGGCGGTGAGCTGCTGCAGCTCTGCGTCATCACATACCGCTTCATTGAGCGGCAGGTGAATGGCACCTGGTTTGGGCAATGCCAAATCTGGCTGTAAGCGCAAACGCGACATAATCAGCTCTTTGGCGTTGTCGGTGCCAACCTCAGTTAGGTACACGCCTTTGCTGGTACGTTTACGGGGGAAATTGGCAATAGGCTTGCCGTAAACGTTTGCGCCTCTGATTGGGATAACCCGCATTACCCCAAGCTTTTTACTCATGGAATACACCACATCGGTGTAATGCCCGCCTGAGTCCCACGCCACAATTCCAATTGGCATCACAATGCCATCGGCTCTGGTGTAGGTTCTGTTAAGCCGCTCGGCCACTCTATCCAAAAGCTCTTGGCTATCGGGCTTGCCGTTCAGGATAAAGCGGTCGATTAAAAAGGCTTCCTGCCCAGCTGCCCAGCCCCACACCCTGCCTTCATAGCGGTCGTCTTGGGTATCGACCCCGGCGGTGAGGTACACCACCCGGGCAGGCACTTTGCCATCCGGATACATTTCGCGGCGGCGGGCCAGTTCTTCCCATTCCAGTTTTTCGCCGGAGTCATCATCCCAGGGTTGGCCGAGGGTGGTGTTGACAAAGGTTTGCAGCGAGTTGCGATCGACCTTGGCCTTGTAAAAGTCCTCAACGATTTGCGCCCAGGTGGTAAAGGGGCTGTAAGCCGTCCACACATGAAACGCCACGCTGCCGGGGGTCGGAGCTTCGCTGCCATCGGCGTTGAAAAACTCAATCCCGTCGCGGGTGCAAAGGCCTGTTTTTTCGCAAATCCACTTGGCATCGGGGTGTTCCTGAATTTCCATCAGCTGATGGTTTTCAATCACGCAGGCGCAGTGCTCACACAGGTAGTAAGCGGTTTTGGGGTCGGCTTCGCCTTTATTGTTAACCTGCCACTTGATCCCAAAGGGCTCGTCCTTGCCGCCCCACTTAAGCCGCTGTAAAGCCCCGCAGTGGGGGCATGGCAGCTGAAAATAGAATTGATGCGGGCTTTCGCTGCAGGCCTTTTCAATTTGGCACTGGCCGAGCACCTTAGGCGTGGAGCCTCTGATGCTTTTGCGGTATATCGAGCCCTCGGTGCGCTTGTCACCGAGGAACGTGGCCGAGCCTTCCTTCTCAATGTTGTCGTCAAAGGCCGCCAGTTCGTCATAGTTGGCTTCGTCTGCCGACACTTCGCGGTAGTTTTTAGCCGCCTTACCGCCTCGCACCCACAGCTGCTTTCCGTTGGCAAAGCGCTTGGTGTCGAGGGTTGAGTCTCTGTGCTTGCGGCCATACCATGGCGCAATGGCAAGCCAGACCGGAATATCACGGATGGCCGACTCCACATGGGCCTTCATAAAGCCTGCCGCCTGTCCATCCGTGGGCTGCCACAAAATCAGGTTGCGCTTTTTGTGCTCTATTTTATAGGCCATGTTGGCCATCAGCAGCTTGGTGTAGCCGACCCGCGCCGACTTCATCACGTTGACGGTCTGGATCTGGTCGTTACCCATGGCGTTTAATATCGCCACCTGAAACGGCAAGGTTTCCCAGCGGCCTTCCATGTAACTGGACTCGCTGGACATGTAAAAGTGGTTATCTGCGTACTCCACCGCCGTCATCATCGGCGGCTTGCGCAGGGAATGAAGCCCAAGCGCAATGGCTGCTTTAAGGTGCTCAATCTGCGCTGGCAAGATACTCATTGAGCCAATCCTCAAGCTGCCCGTCTACCTCGGCGGCGATGTTTTGCGCCTTGATGATCTCCGCTTTAATGGCGTCAATCCGCGCCGGTGGCAGGTCGGGGAATTTGCGTTTTATCCTGAGCGGGATTTGGTCCAGTATGCTGGCCATTTGTGCAGCGGTGCGGCCAAGCACAAAGGTGGCAAAGGCGGTTTCCACCACCTCTTTGCGCTCTTTTTCGTTTTTAAGTTCTTGCCCGTCTGCCTGGGCCTTGGTCAGCCGGTAGCGCTCATATTCAATATTGGGTTTGTCTGGGTCGTCATCCGGGTTGATAGCGGCGGTTTTGCGCTCGGCATGGCCTACCCTGTTGGCCACTACATCGGCCACGGAATATAAACTCTGACGGCCGTGCTTTTTGGTAACAGGAACTCCCCACTTATCGAACGCCGTGGTACTTATGCCCAGACTCTTGCACAGATCGGTTTTGTTCAGAAGAACAGCAGCGTCCTCCTGAGGTTTTATTCTGGCCATTAACTGCCATCCAGTTTTTCCAGTTGTGCATTGAGCAGCTTTGTTTCCAAAGAGTGGCGCTCCGCATCCCGGCGATCACGCCTGAATTGATAGAGCCAATTCACAGCCCAGGTAAAAAGTGCCAGCACTATACCCAGCAACACGGCAATATCGTTCAGCGTTAATGCACCGCCAATTGCACTGAGTAGCGATGACATATAGGAGGCAATGCTGAATCCCTTTTGCGTAGCGGCATCACTGTTTATCAGACTCATTGGCTTTCTCCTGTCGCCAGTTATGTAATGCCTGCCAATCCACATTGCAGCGAATCAGGGAAGCGATAAGCTTGTTGGAGTAGTTATAGAGATCGGGGTTGATTCGCCCCTGATAAACCGGGATTTCGCAGCTGCTCATCAGGGATTCCGGTGGCAGTACATACACTGTCTCTGTAACTGTTACCGTTCGCACAATAGGAGGTGTGCCAGAGCAGCCGGTTAAGCTGAGCAGGAACAGCAGTGACAGCCCAAGCAAGCGCTTCTTCATCTTCTGGATCCTCGAGTAGTTCTTTTGTCGCCTGTTCAACTGCTTCAGCATCAGCCGCAGACGCTAAGCGACTTCGCTCCCGTTCACCAAGCGCCCGCGCCAGTTGGTCGGCATTGCGCCTGAGATCTGCTTTGTCTTTCTCAGCCAGTAACAGGCTGGCCGTGACCGAATCCAAATCAGTCTGCAATATGACTTGCTTTGATTCGGCTTTCTCAATGTTGCCATTGAGTGTGGCGACTTCAGCTTTCGAGAAGGACAACGCCACGCCAAGCCCAACGCATGCCAGGATCAAAACGCCAATCACGTAGAGTTGCGCGCTGCCAACTCCGCCTTTCAGTAATTTCAACATTGGTTAACTCCTGTAGACAAAGTTCGCGCTCAGCTGAGCGGCGCTTTACAAGCCCTGGAAGGATCTCGCCTTTTGCATAGACCCAGCGGCTAAGCTCATTGCAGGCACCAGTGTGATCACCTGCAAGCAGCTTCTTTCGTAGTGTTGATGTTCTGAACGCTTCAGCGCCGACGTTATAGATGAACGACAGATAGGCGGCTTTCTCACTGCCAGTTAATTGAACTGGAACCGTGTAGTGGTGCAGTTGCCGGGCAGCAACATCTAAATCATCAGCGAGCTGCGCCAGGCATTGCTGCTCAGTAAAGAACTGGCCCAACTCGAGTTCAGCACCTGTGTGCCCATAGCAGCTAGTGAGAATGCCAACGGGATCCACATAGGTTTCAAGAACGCGGCCCTCATGCTCAGCAATAAAAACGCCACCGGTTAGGGTGGCGCCAGATAAACCTGCAGCAATGAGGAATGTTCTGAGCTTGTTCACGAGGATTCACTTCTTAAACCAATCAGAGCGATTTCATGATCAACTCCTTCTTGATAAACAATTCTCAGGTCGAGCTTTTGAGCCAGAGCGATTTCGGCCTGAGCACCAAAACTGTTTTCGTACCCATCAAGCACATAGAGCTGATCAGCGCACATCAACATGGGCATGCAAATACTCATGTACTCAGGCTCTGTAAGCCCAGGTGGCAGCATCGATGGATTAAGTACCAAGTGCCCTAGTTCTGATTGCACAGCCGCAGCGATATCAAATGCAGGGCGATTGAAATCTGGCAAACCAGACATGGGCCCGGCAATGTAAACGCGCTTACTTTTACGTGGCATCGAAAGCCCTAAAGTAAAAAAGACCCGCTGAGGGTCTTTGGTGGTTGGCAGTCATTTTTAGCTCTGGCGAGCATGCCATAAACATAGCGATTTTCGGGGGGCAAAAAAAACCCTTTTCTGTCCGTTTTAGTCCTAGATCTGCCCCATTTGATAAAAGCGGTTTGAAAGTTGTGTGTTAACACACAAATAAAAAGCCCGCAGGAAAGGGCGCGGGCTTCGGTTTACTTATGACAGGAGTCTAAATCTGTCACTGAAAGCCTAATACAAAACCAAACGTATGCAAAAGATCGGCGTGATCAAAAAAGGATCTGCAAAGTTGGTGTATCAGCGAACCATGAACCAGGCGAAAACCCATCAGCATTTTTACATTTACAATCAACAGATTGTGATACAGAGAAGGCACCTTTTCTAGATGCCTATAATCAATGGTTATAAAACAACAACCAACCGCCAAAATTTTTCATATGTAGTGAAAGATTGCGAGTCCCCGCCCCCGCATGGGAAGCGGCCGGAAGGACCCGCGAGAAATTGAGAACAGTTATCATCATGCCGGTGATGAGCTGTGACGTGGGCCATGGGCCGGTGACGGCGGTGGCATTCTTGATAAAGCATCTCGAATCAATTCATCTTTAATCTGCTGCTTACGTCGTTTCCAAGCACCCCAATATTCCAATTGAACTTCACCATCTCTATGACCAATCGCATAAGCCACCCTCACAGCCTCATTGAGCATATGCTCATCTAACAATTGGTGCTGATGATTACATGCTGAAGACCGTAGACAAGGCATGTATCCACCAGACAGTCTGGTAAACATGCAGTTGTCGCAACTGCACAGCGGCAACCATTTATCATTATCGACTTCGAATGTTCCTTGCTCGTTGTTCACAATCCTCCGACTCAATGAAACACGGCTACTGCGACGATACAGATGCAAGATAAACCAAATTACTATCGCAATGCCGATGCCAATCATAAACCAAAATAATTCCATATAACCCTCACTTAAGCAGTTGCCACTTGTGCCCACTTGGACACATAGCCCGCTTTGAACCAGACCGAGTTTGAACCAACTTACCGCCGCAATGACCACAAGAAACATCAGAACAACGCTTCATCATTACCTTGTTTATCTCAGCATTCCTTGCTGACCTATCTGGGCCATAGCCGAGCGCTTTTGCCACCTTGGCATACTCTTTACGTATCCACTTACCACCAGGCTCAGTGTCAAGACCATCACCAATCATGTCACCCAACTTTATCAGTTGCTTGTGAAGATGTTGTTTATCTTTAATAAAATCCATACTCACCTCACCAGCGCCAGTTCGGCGCGTCTTAACCAGAATACAAAGGACTTACGACTGTCGAAGTCCAGCAATGCCCACTTACCCCGGCACAGGTACTGAGCTCGAATAGCTCGGCGGCACTCGGGCGCCAGCTGCTCAATGCGTCGGTCGTAACGAATAACCCCGGGCGGTGGGTTAATGTCACGCTCACTCACTGTCGTTCCATAGGTGATAGGGTCCTTGAGCCTGTCACAGCTACTGCGGGCGGCGTACCCTTTGCCATACTCATGCCTGAGCCACCAGTTAGCCCACGCTCGCAATTCAAGGCGGAGCTGCTTCATGTTCATCAGCGCTTCATGCTGCGCATCGTGCTTATGCTGCATCGGCCATCCCTCTTAGGTTGAACAAGTCCAGGGCAAAAATATCAGCACAGATGGCGCAGAGGTCGTCATACGGTACCGGGCTTTGTCCCTTCTCCCAGCGCCGATAGGTTTTGACATTCACCCCGTAGGCGCTTGCCACTTCCTCCTGGGTCATTTGGCGCAATCTCCGACCCATTGCCAGCAGTTTTGCCCCTGATGCTGCCGCCGCTTTTGCCATCCTAAAACGCCCCTTTTCGTGCAATTGCATCCTCTTTTGACAATGATGCAGTGATCATCACAGCCACCCGCTTGCCATCTGACTTTGCCCGTTACCAAGATCTGAATGCGATCTAGGGATTATCTCGGGCGCGATCTGATTAAATCCACGCTCAATCAAATACTGGTGATACTGCTCAAGTGCCTGGCTCACCCCTGCATTGAGGGATGACTGAACATAGGTACGCAAAAGCACAGGCAGGGAGTGATTGAGCAACAACTCACCGATAACGGTATCAATACCAATCTCAGCAATAATGGTGCGAAAAAGCCGCCTGATATCGTGTGAAGTGAAGTATTTAAAGCGAAGGCCAACAGACCAATCCTGAGCAGTGCGCACAGCAATAGGCGCCTGACCACGGCCGGGGAACAGCCAGGCACGCTTGCCAACATTGGCCAACTGCCAGCGGCGGTAATGATCAATCAAAGCCCGGGCAGATTTGGTCAACGGCAACCGCAACTCATTACCGTTTTTGGTGTTTGACGGCGGTATCACCCAAACATCGCCAGTGAACTGGTCCCACCTAGCCTGGCGGGTTTCATTGATACGGGTACCAAACATCATCATCAACACAAACAGCATGGCCTGAACCATCACAGTCTCTGATAACAGCTTGAACAGCTCGCCAAGGTCAGAGTCATACAGCCTCGCATCCAAAGCCTTGGGCAGCCTCACACTGGGCTTGAACCCGGCCAAAGGATTGCTATCGAGCAAGCGCAGCCCAGCGGCCGAACTGAACGCCGTCTTTAGCTTACTGACCACCTCCACCACATAGCGGGGCGAATACCCATCAGCCAGCATCGACTTAACCAGCGCACTATCCAAATCACTCCAACTCAGTGATGCCAGCGGCAACTGCCCAGCTCTTGGGATCAAGTGCCTGGTAACTATCGAACGCACATTCCGGCGCCAACTCACACTCATAGTCGTGTTATCCGCCACATGCCCGGCATACCAGGTAACCACATCAGCCACAGTCACAAACTGCCCAAACATAACCTCACCTCCGGCAGCTCGCTCGGCCAGAGTGGCCGGCAACTGCTCCAAAAACGTATCGATACACAGATCCGGCCAAGTGCCCACCTTGCGCCAGCGGGTCACGTTCTGCTCATTGAACACCAGAAAAATACTCGCCTTGGTGCGCTCACCATTGGCCCGCAGCCTTACTGTCGGATACTGAGGATCTCGATAATCCCGGGTAACACCGCCGCTCAACCAACGGCGCAGCGGCGCCCGTTTCAGCTTGCCAACGTCAACACCGCTCGCCATCAAGCCACCATCCTGTATTCATAGGTTTTGTTCGTACCCTGGCGAATGCGCTTCATCCGCTTTTCGGCGGGTAACTCACGCCAACGGGCACTCAGAGCTGTTTCACTGTCAAAGCTTCCGAAACGGCGGCGGCACTCGTCCTGAACCTCAAACAGGGTCCACCATCTACCACCGCTCAAGATATCCTCCAGCCGCTGGCGCTGGGTTGTTGGCTTCTGGGTACTCATGCTGCCCTCCTGTTTCGATATTGAGTTGCGTAATCGTGCAACCAAGTGTTGGCGTCACGGCGTGAATCACGGTTACCGCGCCCGGCCATGTAACGGCGTTCATACTCACCACAAACCCAATGCAGATCAGCCTCAGGTATCACCCGCAGTCGCTCGGCAATGAATGAGCGGTCAGAAGTGCCGCCTCGATAGTGGTAAAGCCTTGGGAACGTCAAATACGGATTAGCCGGGCTGCCAAGGGCAGGTTCACGGATCACCGCGCAATCATTCGCGGCCGGGCTGGCCACAATGCCGCTGTAAAAATCCGGGGCATCGGCCCCCAAATCATGCCGCCTCATGGTTGCCTCCACGCCCTCGATAACTCTCCCAATCAAACTTAACCGCCATGCCAACGGCCTCTTTCAGGCGTTCATAGCCTCTCACGCCAAGCACATCACGCAGGCCTTGGCCGTCAAGATTGGTGATAAACGAGGTAGCCCTGTTGCCGTACAAGCGGCGATCTATGATGCGGGTTAACCACAGCCGCTCATCGTCGCTGCTACGCTGCAAGCCAATCTCGTCAATAATCAACAGCTCAGGCCTGCAAAAGTCTCGCAGCAGCTGTTCTTCGCTGGTCTGCCCTCGGTAGCAACTGCGAGCCCTGTCCATCAAGTCCATTACGCTCATCATCACCACCGTGTGGCTGCGTTTCATCAAAGCATTGGCAATGGCGCTGGCAACATGGTTCTTGCCGGTACCCGGGTTGCCATAAAACAAAAAGCCACGCCCGGTAGACGAAAACTCAGCAAAGCGCGTTAAAAACCCCTTGGCAGCGTCCACCGCCTGATACTGGCCCTTGCAGCTGCAGCGGTAATTATCCAGAGTGCAGTCTAGAAAACGCTGATTCAGGCCGGACTGCCCCACCAGTGCCGCCGCTCGGCGCGCCTTGTGCTCGTTGGATATCCGCTGCTCATCCTCAATCCTCATCCGCTCAATCACATCACGCGAGCAGGGTTCAATATGGGCCGGGGCATTCAAGCGTTGCAGCATCTGCTGCAATGATTGCGATTTATTCACCGTTACCTCCCCAATGATCAAAATCATCCATGGCAGGAACGCCGCTATGCTCAGGTACGTTTGCGACACCTCCGCCACCAACCAACCCGCTGTTTTGCAGCCAGCGGAACTCAAAACCAACCCACCCGCGCACAACGCAATAACCCAGGCAATCGTCAACACTAAAGCCATGCTTGGCAGCCTCGTGCAGCTCCTTGCCAAGCCGATTAACCGCTGTTTGGGTCAACTTGGCCCGCTTGCTCTGCCTGACAACAATCCAGTCATCCAACACCTGCTGCGAAGGCACCCCAGGCCACTTCGAAAAATCGAACTGGGTAACAGCACTTTTTGAGCGCTTCGCGCGTTTATTCTTTATAGGTTCATTGACTGGTTCAAAAGAGTGACTGGTTCTAGTGTCATCTGCTGGCATAGGGGGTATGTCATCTGCTGGCATACCCTCTGCCATCTGCTGACATACCCCTGTGCTATCTGCTGGCATAGGTATGTCATCTGCTGGCACAGGTTGTTGCATGCCATGCTCTGCGTGCTCAACCTTGGGTTTGGGGGGAAATTGCAGACGATAAAGATTCGACTGGTGACCCAGTTCATTCTTGCGAGGTGTAATCGACAGGTAACCGGCCTTATCCAATGCAGCAATATGGTTTCGCACTGAGCTGTGCGATATCTCGCATTGGTCGGCAACATGCTGGTAACTCGGCCAGCACTCGCCGTGGTCATTGGCATTGTCGGCAAGCTTCAACAGCACCAGCTTGCGCAAAGGGTTACCAACCTTGGCCCGCATGGCCTTAACCATAAGCTCCATACTCATACGTCACCGCCTTGCGCCAAATTGACGCACATCAATGGCTTGGCTATGATGACCAAGCCTGAACTCAGGTAAGCGCCCGCAGCTGTCACTAAACTAACGCGGGCGCTTCTGTTTTTGTGGCTCATGCTGCCTCCGGTCCATCGTCAGGCAAACGGCAGCCTGCGTCATACAAACGGGCGCAAATGCCGGTAAAGCTGGTTGAGTGAGAACGCGCCGCAATAGCCGCCATTTTGGCTATCTGCTGCTGGCGCTCACTGTCTTGCTGCCTAAGCTTTTGGCGGTTGGCCATAAACTCAAACGCCTCGCGTTCCTCTGCCGTTTCAATGCTGATAACATTGCCTTCGCTCATATCGCCTCCAATCCCAACGTCTTGCGCAACGTAGAGCGCAAAACTGCAACAAACTCATGCCAGGCCAGCGCCAACGCTTCACGCTGTTCCATTTCGTCAATCACCCGGTCAAGTTCAAGTGATGCCGCCCTGAATGCGTCTATCGCCAACCCTCTCTCAATTGAGTTTGCCGGCAGCTCAACCGCCACTTGATAGGCCACCACAGTCGCGGCATACGCCTTGCCAATCACCGCCAAGGCGCCGCGTGAAAACCCGCAGCGGTTCGCCTCACGCCAAGCGTTAACGTTCTCAGCCTGCATTTGCGGGTAAATATCGAGTTCAATCAGATCAAGCTCGTCCATGCTTCCTCCTGTTAATCCATTCAAAATCATCACGGCAATCCGCATCACAAAAACGGGCCTCTGCGGCAACAGGAGCACTGCAATACAAGCAGCGGCCGGTGCTTGCAGCTGTCTGCACTGGCTTCCTTGCTTTGGCTATTGCCAGGCTGTCAAACAGCTCAGATACCCGCTGGGCTTCGTCTGCGTCGTTACTCATTGGCGGTGGCTCTGCCAGCGCGAAGGAAAGAAAACTCAGCTTCCAGCAATTGAATACTGGCCTCAGTCATCGCCCGCGATTCCCTTAGCTCACGGTGGCATTGAATAACCTGCTCACGGGTCGGCTGCGAGCCCAGGGTAATAACCGCAATCTGGGCTTCACTGTTTTCCTTGGTGAGCATTGCCGCCACCCTGCCCGGCTCCAACTGCCCGCCAACAAGGCCAGAGTCCTCCACTACCGTCACTCCTATCGGGCCATACACATCATTGAGGTAAGCCATACGCAAATGCGTTGGCATCGCGGCAAGCAATGCTTGCTCTACATGGAACAAGCGTTCCGGGTTTGGGTGGCACTCTTGATACTGGCCCAGCCAGCGGAAGATCTTCTGGGCATTGATCCTGGCATCGTTGTAAGGGTCGTCGGTTCGCGCAAAGCTAATCCCCTCTCTGGCCAGTGGCTGTTTCAGTCCCAGGCGATCAACAACCTCCACAACACTGGCCGCCAGTGACGCACGGCTCACCTTCGGCAACTCCAACCAGCGGTGAATGGCAACCATTAGCAGGTCAAGGCGTGATTTGTGTTTCATGTACTGTTCCTTGTGATTGATTACGCTGTAGTCATGCGGCTTTGCTTACTAGATCCTTAGAAAAAGCCAGTTTTCCATTAGTAAGGTTCTCAAGCCTGTAGGCCCAAAGCTCAGGGATAACGTCTGGCCATTTAGATACAGCCGGTTGAGAAACTCGATACCCGGCCTCTGTCAGGAAACGGGCGAGATTGGTTTGTGTTCCAAAGAACTGAATCGCTGTTGCCTTCTTCATCTGTAAGCTCTCAGAGATAACCTACAACAATAATATAACCATGGTTATCAAACAGTCAATAACCAAAGTTAGTTGCTAGATATAACCTAGGTAATAAAATGGCATGATGAAAACTCTCTCAGATAACCTTCGGGAACTAATGAAGGCAAGGCAGATGACTCAGCGCGAATTGGCTGAGCGGGCTGATGTGTCTCAAGTTACAATTCACAAAATCCTTTCAGGTAAGGCGAAAAGCACTTCTAGGTTGGTAGATATAGCCAAAGCTCTAGGGTGTTCAGTTGAAACCTTGGTTGGTAAGGGGGAAACCAGAACCGTACAAAGTGATGGTGAAGTGATCGGAAACTTGTCTCCTTGGACTAGCTTTACTCCGTTGACCGAAGATGAAGTAGAGGTCCCGTTTTTTACAGAGGTCGAACTGGCTGCCGGTTGTGGATCATTTGCCACAACAGAAAATCCTGGCCCTAAGTTGAGGTTTTCAAAAAGCACCCTCAGGCGCCATGGTGTAGACCCTATCAATGCTGTATGTGTCAAAGTCAGCGGTACAAGTATGGAGCCAGTGTTACCAACAGGCTCCACTGTTGGCATTGATACTCAAAGCACAAAGGTGCAAGACGGAAAAATGTATGCCATCAACCACGACGGCATGCTCCGTATCAAACTGTTATACCGATTACCTGGTAGTGGCTTACGCCTTAGAAGCTACAACCAAGAAGAATACCCTGATGAGATCTATTCAAGCGAACAAGCTAGTAAGATTATAATCATAGGAAAATTTTTTTGGTATTCTGTGTTATTGTAGAAATTAAAT
>Ga0114983_1000230_pt1 | contig 23297 bp, 21 predicted proteins | sample Shrwel_input2_RT_FD_87182 | JGI IMG/M metagenome (GOLD analysis project Ga0114983, IMG submission 87182) | Subsurface microbial communities from deep shales in Ohio, USA - Utica-3 well 1 S input2 RT | ecosystem: Environmental > Aquatic > Deep subsurface > Shale gas/oil reservoir > Produced... | reverse complement strand
GGCGCTGCAGATCCATGGCCATTACGGCTTCACCCGCGAGTTCCCGCTGGAACGCATGGTGCGCGACTCGCGCGGCTTCTCGCTTGGCGGCGGCACCACGGAAATCCTGCGCAACACCATCGCCGCTATCGTCTATGGCCGGGCCTTCGACCAGCGGAAAAGCTAGTTTCCCAGTTCGCATAGAATCTTCCGGTGACCGGGCAACTCCCGTCGCAATCAAGTTCATCCACTCGATTTAATTAGCGCACAACAAGAATGATGAAAGCCACACGCTTCGCGGCTCTGATCCTGATGGCATCCGCGACCGCATCCGCCAGCCCGCCACCGCTGAACGCGCCGCCTTCGGTCACGGCCTACCTGGACCAGGTTGCCGCGACTGAAAAGCCGGGGCCCAAGATGTCGCTGGAACCTGTGTACAACGCGGCCCTCGCCGCACAGAACGACCTGATGATCATCAACAATAATCAGGCCTGGATCGAGGGCTTGTCGGATGCCGATTTCACCACCCTGCAATCCCGCCTGAAAGGCTTCGTGATCAGCCGCGGGCTTGAAATCTTTGCCGACCCCGACCCCAAGTTCTTCCGCGCGCTGGCAGAAAAGCGTGGCGAGCCTGCAGACCTCGCGTTCTTCACCCAGATGGAAAAATCCATCGCTCCGGACTACCTGCCGACCTATGTCAGAACGCAGGGTCGCGGCGTATGTATCCGATACGGCGAAGATTTGATGGTGCCCTATTACGCCGGCTGGCTCGAATACCAGCGTCAATCGCCAGCGCGCTACAAGGACAAGGTCACGGAACTGCTGACGAACGTCGAGGACGCCGTCGGTCTCGGCACCTGCGCCTGCGGGGAGATCGAAAGTGTCCAGAACGAGCTGAAAGGTTTCGCGACCCGGTTCCCGACCTCGGCCGTGAACGGCAAGATTCGCGACCGCATCGAGCAACTGGACAAGGACCCCTCGAAGCTTCCGGTGAACTGCACCTGAAGCATTTCGGGTTCCCGTTGCCGGGTCAGCCCAGCGGCCGCTCGATAAACCGCGCGAACCCGGAAACGGGTTCGCGCTCCGTCACCAGACGGTTGGCGATGTGCGCGTTGTCGGCGTACCCCAGTGCCATGCCGCAGACCAGCATCTCTTCCGGGGGCATGGCGATGTGCCGGGCGATGATGCCGTGGAACGGCGTGAACGCCGCCTGGGGGCAGGTATCCAGCCCCCGGGCACGCGCCGCGATCATGATGTTCTGCAGGAACATGCCGTAATCCATCCAGCTTCCACGCCCCAGACTGCGGTCGATGGTGAACATCAGCCCGACCGGGGCATCGAAGAAGCGATAGTTGCGGGCATGCTGCGCATGCATGCCCTGCTTGTCCTGCTTGCCGATGCCGAGCAGGCCGTACAGATCCCAGCCCACCTTGCGACGCCGGTCGATGAAGGGTGACTTCCACTCGGTGGGGTAGTAGTCGTACTCGTCACGATGGGTCTGCGCCCAGTCGGGCTGGTCGAAGGCGTCGAGGATTTCGCGGCTCAGGGCATCCCGTGCGGCACCGCTCAGAACGTAGACTTTCCACGGCTGCGTGTTGGTGCCCGAGGGCGCACGCGCGGCGACCTGCAACACATGCTCGATCGCCTCGCGTGAAACCGGCTGGTCCGTGAACGCACGGACCGACCGGCGGCTTTCCATGGCGCGGTCGACCGCACTCCCGTCAGGAAAATCGAAACCATCACTCATGACGCATCCCGATTAAAAGCGCAGGCCACAAGCCAGATCCTCGCTCAGATCAATTGACGGACTTGCTGCGGCCGGCCCAGTACGGCTTGCGAAGGTCGGTCTTGAGGATCTTCCCGGCGCCACTGACCGGCAGCGGCTCGAGCCGGAGTTCGACACTGCGCGGCAGCTTGTAGCCGGCGATCAGCGTGCGGCAGTGCGCGATGATCTCCTCGCCGGAAACACTGGCACCGGCCTTGGGCACCACGATGGCGAGTACCGCCTCGCCCCATTGCTCGCTGGGAATGCCGATGACCGCGCATTCCTGTACCGCAGGATGCTGGTAGATCGCGCCTTCCACTTCGACGCTGAAGATGTTCTCGCCGCCGCTGATGATCATGTCCTTGGCGCGATCGACCAGAAAGATGAAACCATCGGGGTCCATGTAGCCCAGATCACCGGTGTGCAGCCAGCCGTTGCGCAGCGTCTGCTGGCTCTGCTCTTCCAGTCCCCAGTAGCCGCGCATCACATTCAGGCCGCGGGCGCAGATCTCGCCGACGGTGCCGCGCGGCACCTCCACATCGTCCTCATTCATGACCACAACCTCGACGCCGTAGGCCGGGCGTCCCGCACTGGTGAGCTTGGTTCCACCCGCGACATGGAACTTGGGTTCGAGAAAACTCACGACCGGTGCCGCCTCGGTCTGGCCATAGCCCTGCGTGAAGCCGACGCCGGGCAGCGCCACCATCGCACGCAGGAGCACCGCTTCCGGCATCGGTGAAGCGCCGTACAACATGCGCCGCAGGCTGGAGATGTCATGGTCCGCAATTTTCCCGGAGCTGACCAGCAGATTGATCATGGTTGGCACCAGTACCGTGTGGGTCACACGCTCGCGGGCGATCGTCGCGAGCACATCATCCACGTCGAAGCGCGGTATGGTGACGTGGGTGCCACCGGCCATGGTGACGGCGAAGGTATTGGCCATGTCGGCGAGATGGAACATCGGTGCCGCGTGCAGGTAGACGGCCGTGTCGTCGTAATGCAGCGCCGGAATCACATTGATGGCGTTGTACACCACGTTGTCGTGCGTGAGCATCACGCCCTTGGACTTGCCCGTGGTGCCGCCGGTATAGAACAGGCCGGCCAGTGCACCGCCGCCAGCATTGGCGTCTGCAATCGGACGATGATCAGCAATCAGGGCTTCGTACGAGAGGCAGCCTTCGGGCAGGGCCCCATCCCCCATGAACACGATGTGCTTGACCGTTCGCATCAGCGGACGCAGCGCCGGCAGCATCTTCGCGAAGGTATCGTCCACGAACAGCACGGCGCTCGCGGAATCATCCAGGGTGTAGGCGATTTCCGGCGGCGCCAGGCGGATGTTCACCGGGTTGGACGCCGCACCGATCCATGCCACCGCGTAGAAGTACTCGACATAGCGGTCGCTGTTCAGCGCCAGCACGGCGACGCGATCCTCGGCGCCCACCCCGAGCGACTTGAGCGCCGAACCCAGCCGGTCGATACGCTGTTCGAACTGAGTCCAGGTCTGGCGGCGATTGCCGCAGATCGTGGCGACACTGTTGGCGCGGATCTGCACCGCGCGCCGTAAGGTCTGAGTGATGTACACGAGGTTCTCCTCTCAAGGATTGAAGGCAGCCTCGCTAGACAAGGCTTCGCGGGTGCTTGCGATGATTATCTAACGGATGTTAGTTTGATATTTTTCCCATGACAAGAGCTGCGTCCGACCATGTCTGGCTCCTATCACTCGCCAAGAGCGCAGTTTGCTCCAGTATCTCAGCGCCTCGAACCGGGCCGTATCCAGGTAAACACACAAAGCTTGGGATCAGACGCTTTTTTCAGTTGGATGGGGATGCGTGTGATCGACGCCGCCGAGGGGCCGTGGTGTCTGGTGCTAGGCATTCAGGATCATCATTGCAGTGGCGGCGGAACCACCGCGGTCGTCAATGGCGGGATCCTGCCTTACATGCTCGATCCCGTGGTCGGCGGTGCATTCCAGCGATCGCTTGGACACCGTGGGCCAAATCACGTTGCGCCTAAATGTCGAGTATCTGGCACCGATGATGGTCGCGACACAGATCGTCGGCGAAGGCGAGGTTGTACCGCCGGGGCGGCAGCCTCGTGTTCGTCGATGGGGATCGCGTCGCTGTGATGGAGCGTAACTCGCCGGCCTACGTCGAGAGCTATCTGGCGGCGCTGAAGCTGGTGCTGGTGGCCTGCAACGTCAAATACAAGTATCGGCCGGAAGAGCTGCAGTACCTGCTCGAGGACTCCGGTCCAGCCGTGTTGGTGATCAACGAGGATTTCCTGCCAACCGTCGAGCTGATCGCCGCGCAGTGCCCGCAACTGGAAATGGTCGTGGTGATCGGACCCTCGGCGCGGGCCGCCCCCCCGGTGCATGGCCTACGCGGCCCGCCTTGCCCACGCACGGTGCGGCCACGTTGCCACCCCACTCGATCTGCGCCGACGTCTGCAGGGTCGAAAGTGGATGGCTCGCTGACCCTGCTCGGCCGAGGCTCGGGCGTGATCAACACCGGCGGCGAAAAGGTGATCCCGGAAGAAGTGGAGAACGTGATCCATGACCAGCCAGGCGTCGCCGACTGCGTCGTGGTGGGCGCTCCCGACGCTCGCTACGGCCAGGTGATCGCCGCGCTGATCGAGTTCCATCCGGGCCGCAGCGGCTCGCTGAACGACATCGCCCATCAATGCTCAGCGCGCCTGGCCAACTACAAGAAGCCCCGCCACCTGTTCGTGGTGGACAAGATTCCGCGCAAGGACAACGGCAAGATGGAATACGTACGTGCGCGGGAAATCGTCGCCGAGCGCCTCCAGCAACTCACCCCCTCCGCATGAAAACCCTGCACGCCCCGACCTACACCTGCCCCGAGGACTTCCTCGCCGGCCTGAGAACCCAGCAATACATCGCCAGCAAACGCATCGGCACGGCCGTGTACCTCGGCCTGCACCTGGAAAAGCCGCTGCTGGTCGAAGGCCCCGCCGGCGTCGGCAAGACCGAGCTGGCCAAGGCGCTGGCGTCCCTGCTCGAAGTGCCCCTGGTGCGCATGCAGTGCTACGAGGGCCTCGACGAATCCAAGGCCCTGTACGAATGGAAGTACGGCAAGCAACTGCTCTACACGCAGATCCTGCGCGACAAGCTCGGCGAGCTGATGCAGGGCGCGGGCACGCTGGAAAAGGCCCTGGAAAAACTCCACGCCCACGACGACCTGTTCTACTCCGAAAGCTTTCTCGAACCGCGCCCGCTGCTGCGCGCCCTTCGCGAGCCGGCGGGGTGCGTGCTGCTGGTGGACGAGATCGACAAGGCGGACCCGGAGTTCGAGGCCTTCCTGCTGGAACTGCTGTCCGACTACCAGATCTCGGTGCCGGAACTCGGCACGGTGAGCGCCAAGGTGCGCCCGATGGTGCTGCTGACCAGCAACGGCGCACGCGAGTTGTCCGACGCGCTGCGCCGCCGCTGCCTGCACCTGCACATTCCCTATCCCGAGGCCGCGCTGGAGCGGCAGATCGTGCACACCCGCGTGCCCGAACTGGCGCCGCATCTGGCGACCAGTCTGGTCGCCTTCGTGCACGGTCTGCGCGCGCTGGACCTGAAGAAGCATCCTGCGGTCAGCGAGACGCTGGACTGGGCGCGCACGCTGGTGCTGCTCAACGCCGATGAACTCGGCGACGAGCTGGTGCGAGACACGCTCACCACCCTGCTAAAGCACGAGGAAGACGTCGCCATCGCGCTGGCCGCCCTGCCCCAGGTGATGCAGGCCGCCCGCAACGCCGCGCAGATTCATGCAGCGCGCGCTTGAGGAGTTCGTCCTGGCGCTGCGCGGCAGCGGCCTCGAGCCGGGGCTGTCGGAATGCGTGGACGCCTATCGCGCCGCACGCATCGTCGGCCTGGATGATCGCGACGGCCTGCGCGAAGCCCTTGGTGCCACGCTGGCGAAAACCGAGCCCGGCCGCGCCATCTTCGACGACGTGTTCGAGCGCTACTTCTCGTTCACGATGTTCGGCGAGCGCTTGCCCGGTGCGTCCGAATCCGAGCCGGACGACGGCGATGACGCCAATGCCGATGCTACGCAGTCGCGAGAAGCCCGGACACCCACCGACACCCTGTTGCGCATGATCGAAACCGCCGACCGCGCGGGCCTGGCGGTGCGCCTGCGCGCCGCCGAGCAGCAGGTCGGCATCACCGGCGCCTGGCTGCCGACGCAGCGTGGCCTGTACACGCGGCGCATGCTGGAATCCATGGGCGCCGGGAACCTGATCGCCGAGGAAAATGCCCTGGCCGGTCAGCCCTCGCCGTCCGCGGCAACGGAAATGCGCATCTCGCGCTTGAAAGCGGCACGCGAGCGCCTGTTCGAGGAAGTGCGCGACCATGTCTCGCGTCGCCTGGTGCTGTACGGCAAGTCCGCCACCGAGAAACTGCGCGACACCACGCTGAGCACGCAGCGCCTGTCGAACATCGAGCGCCGCGACTTCGACCGCATGCTGCGCCTGATCCACAAGCTGGCGCGCCGACTGGCCACCCGCCACGCGCTGCGCCAGCGCCGCCAGCGGCGCGGCGTGCTCGACGTGCGGCGCACGCTTGCGCGCAATGTCGCCTACGGTGGCGTGCTGTTCGAGACACGCTGGAAGAACCGGCCCATCTCGGAGCCCAAGGTCATCGCCATCTGCGACGTGTCGCGCTCGGTGGCGTCCTACGCGCGGTTTCTCCTGCTGCTGCTCTATGGCCTGCGCGACGTGTTGCCCGATGTGCGCAGCTTCGCGTTCACGCACCGGCTGGTGGATGTCTCCGGGCACTTCGACCGCGATCCGCCGCACATCGCCATCGAGCGCGTGCTCGACCAGGTGGGCGGCACCGGCACCAACTACGGCACCATGCTGCGCGACTTCGCGACGCAGGAACTGCCCAAGGTCGATCGACGCACCGCCGTCATCATTCTCGGCGACGGCCGCAACAACCGCGCCGAACCGGAGGTGGAGGTGATGCGCGAACTGCACAAGCGCGCGCGCCGCGTGGTCTGGCTCAACCCCGAGCCACGAAGCTTCTGGGCCCTCGGCGACTCCGAGATGCCGCGCTACGCACCCCACTGCCACACCGTCCGCGAGTGCGGCACCCTGGTGCAACTCGAGCGCGCCGTGGACAACCTGCTGCGCAACACCGGCAGCAATGGCTGAATCTCCACAATTTCACACATGGACGTCATGAATTCTCCCTCCTCCCCAACGGACGCCGTCGCGGAAGTCCTTGGCGTGCTAGATCTCAAGACGGTCGGCAATGACCGCTTCCGCGCCCAGCCTCGCGAGTTCGGCCGCCGTCGCCTCTACGGCGGGCAGATCTTCGCGCAGACCGTGATGGCCGCACAGCTCACGGTGGAGGATCGTGCGCCCCATGCGCTGCACGCCTGTTTCCTGCTGCCGGGAACCCCGGACGAGCCGGTCGATTTCGAGGTGGAGCGACTGCGCGACGGCGGTGCCTTCTCCGCGCGCCGCGTGAACGCGCTGCAGAACGGGCGCGTGATCCTGAGTCTGATGGCATCGTTCCATCGCGCCGAAGAAGGCTTCGAGCACCAGATCATCATGCCGCCCGCGCCCGAGCCGGAGACGCTGGCCAGTACCAGCAGCCTGCTCGCCGACTGGGTTCAGCGAACCGGCTCGGTCCCGCACTCGATGCTGGAAGTCAGCATGACCCAGCGCATGGGCCTGGACGTGCATCCGCTGGACCCGGACAGCGTGTTCGGCGACAAGGTCCGTCCGCCGGATTACGCGCACTGGTTCCGCGTCTGCCGGACAGTGCCCGACGATCCCCGGCTGCACTACGCGCTGCTCGCCTTCGCCAGCGACCTGTGCTTTCTCGGCACCTCGCTGCGGCCGCACGGCGTGCCCTGGTACGCCCCCAGCATGCAGCCTTCCACGGTCGACCATTCGCTGTGGATCCACCGCCCCCTGCGCGCCGATGACTGGCTGCTCTACGTGATGGACTCACCCACCGCGCAGAACGCCCGCGGTTTCGTGCGCGGCGCCATCTACGACCGTGCCGGCAGGCTGGTCGCCTCCAGCGCGCAGGACGGGCTGATCCGCCCCCTGCCAAACCCCTGAACGCCTTACGCCCATGACCTCGAACTCAGCCGCACTCCCCTGGTGGCAGTCCCTGCCCGCTGATTACTACCAGCATCCCTTCGACACCGCGCTCGACCGCAGCGATCCGCTGAAAGTGCTGGCCACCGCGGCCGTGGATCAGGTCGCGCGCACCGCCCTGGGCACGGTGATGGCGCTGGCCTTGAGGCCCAGCCTCGCCACGCCGCGCGCACGCGCCATCGAGCGCGCGCGGCTCAGCTTCTATACCCCGCTGGCCGGTGCCGATGCCGACCAAGTCTACATCGCGCCGCCGACTGTCCCGGTGCGGACACGCAAGGCCTCAAGCTGGGGCCTGGGCTTCGAAGACGCAGTGTGCGAGCGCCTGAGCTTCGACAGCCCGTTCGAGCCGCTCAACCCCGCCCTGCGCGAGGACTACGCCCGCCAGGACCGCAACCGGCGCGCGACCGCGCTGTACATCCGCCGGCCGCTGGGCAAGCCGCGGCCGACACTCATCTTCGTGCATGGCTACCTGCTCGACGATCCGCGTCTGAACAGCCGCTCGTTCTGTCTGCCCTGGCTGTTCCGTCAGGGCTACGACGTGCTGTTGCCCAGCCTGCCGTTCCACGGGCCGCGGGCCGAGCGCCTGCATCCCTACAGCGGCTACGGATTCTTTGCCGGCGGCCTGGCGCGCACCAATGAATCGATGTTGCAGGGCGTCAGCGACCTGCGGGTCTGGACGCAGGAATTGCTGAATCGCGGCGCGCCGCAGGTCGGCATTTCCGGCCTGAGCCTGGGCGGCTACATGACCGCGATGCTGAGCACGGTCGAATCCCGCCTGGCTTTCGCGATACCGAATTCTCCGGTCGTCGCGGCGGCCGACATGGCCATGGAATGGCAGCCGCTGGGCCGACTCATGCGCCGCTCGGTGTTGACCGACGGCTGGACCTTTCCCGAACTGCGCCAGAGCATGGCCCTGCACAGTCCGCTCAGCCGTCCGCCCCGCCTGGACGCGAACCGCTTGCTGGTGATCGGCGGTGCGGGCGACCGCTTCACTTCACCGCGCTTCGTCAGCCTGCTGCACCAGCACTGGGTCGGCAGCCAGTTGCACTGGTTCCCCGGCAATCACCTGCTGCACCTGCAGCAGGGCCGCTACCTGCGGCTGATGAAGAAATTCATGGACAGCAACGTGAATCCGGATTCCCTGCATCCACCTTCGTCCACCCGCGCTTGAGAAACTTCATGCCTCTCCCGGCCAGTGCCGGGAGAGGCCGTTTGATCCCTACACGCGCTGTCCGGATGTCGAGCCAGCAACCGCGCAGCGCTGGCGGGATTGGGATCAGGCGGCTACCCGGTCAGGGATGACCCTCAGTGTCCTCCAAGCATGAAGAACACCTGCAGCTCACCGACCAGGGCACCGAGCACGGCCCCGGCGATGACGATGATGATCTCGTTCTCCTTGAACGCAGGGCGCAGTACGGACTCGAACTCTTCCGGCGACAAGGAGTTCATGCGGCCCAGGATGGTTTCATTGATGTCGAGCGCGTCCGTCGCGTACTTCTCTACCTGCTTGGACGCCATCGGGATCAGATCAAGGATGCGCTGCGCCACCAGCTTGCGCACCTCGCCATAGCGCTCGTGCCCGAGCGCGAACACCACCAGCGGCAGCGCCTTGCCTAGCCGCTGGTCCATGGCCTCGCGCACCTGCCGGTGCACCAGGTCGATGATGCGGTCCAGCGCCGGCCCGCGCAGCAGCTCTTCGATCAGGTTGGCCGGCGTGAGCAGTTCCGATGCCATCAGCAGGGCGTAATCCTTCGCGACCTGATCCTGCCGCGCCAGGAACTTGCCCTGGAACGTCCAGCCCAGGATCTTCTTCGGGCGCAAGGGCCGGAACAGGATCTGCAAGGCCACCCAGTCGCTGACGAAGCCGATCAGACCGCCGAACAGCGGCATCAGCCAGGGCTCGTGCCAGGTCATCCAGCACGCGAGCTGCACCAGACCGAGAAGGAAGCCGAACCAGAATCCGATATTGCGGAAGAACGTCAGTTCCGGCCCGCCGACCCGCCAGAAAATCTCGTTGAGCTTTTCCTTGTCGCGCACCAGGTTGGTGATGATGACGTGGCGGATGTCGAAGTACTCCTCGAAACGCCCGGTCGCGCTGGTCCAGAATTCGCGCATCACCCCGGGAATCTCGGCCTGCACCCGTTCCACCAGCTTGCGCTGGGCGAACGCCGGCAACCGCCCCCAGAATCCGGCCAGGTAGGTGTCGCCGATTTCGCGGACCAGCGCTTCTGCCGCATCGTTCACCGGTCGTTCGAGCTCACGGAGCATGCGCTCCGGATCGAGGCGCTCGAACAGCTCGTTGGAATCCAGCAGTTGCTCCGCCATGAGGTCGGCCGCGTGCGTCGCGATCTTGTGCGCCTTGCGCGGCAGGATGCCCTGCCAACCCAGCCAGGGCTCGATGCCTACGAACTTGATCGGGCGGAAGATCATTTCCACCGCCAGCGTCTTGGTGATGTAGCCGACGAAAGCGGCGACCAGCGGAATCGCCAGGTACACCCAGAGGTGCTCCTGGAAATCGGTCATCACGGATTGCAGAGTCATTTGCAGATGCGGTATCGGGGAAAGGGCGAAAGTCCGGTCCGCCGACGCGATCGAATGCCCCGACTCAGCGCGAGAGCGCGATACCTCGCTCGAACAGGTCGTCTACCTGCGCGGTGGAATAACCCAGCGCCAGCAGCACCTCGCGCGTGTGCTGGCCCAGGGTCGGTGCCGGCGCATGCACCGATCCGGGGGTCCGCGAAAGCTTAACCGGGATGCCGAGTCCACGCTGACCATTCTCGAATTCCACCACCATCTCGCGATGCAGGGTGTGCGGATGCTGCAGGACCTGCGGCAGCTGATTGACTGGTCCGGCCGGAACACCAGCCTTGAGCAGGGCCTCGCACAGCTCCGCCGCATCCCGATCCGCCAGCAGGTTTTCGATCGAGGCGCGCAGCGCGACACGATTGCGGTTGCGCTCGCCATTGCTGGCGTAACGCGGATCGGCCGCCAGTTCGGGCACGCCGCAGAACTCGCAGAACTTGCGGAACTGTCCGTCGTTGCCGATGCCCAGGAACACCTCGCCGCTGCGCGTAACGAACTTGTCGTAAGGCACCACGTTGGGATGGCCGCTGCCGGCCAGCACCGGCACCTGGCCGTTGACGAACCAGTTGGCTGCGTGCGGATGCAGCAGGCCGACGGCGGTATCGAACAGCGTGGCCTCCACGAACTGCCCCAGCCCGGATCGCTGCCGCTCGGCGAGTGCCAGCAGGATGCCGATCACCGCGTTGAGCCCGGTGGTCATGTCCACGATGGGAATGCCGATGCGCGTGGGCCCGCTGGCGGGATCGCCGTTGATGCTCATCAGGCCACCCATGGCCTGAGCCACCGCGTCGTATCCCGGCGCGCCACCCAGCGGACCATCGGCACCGAAGCCGGACACGCGACAATGGATCAGACGGGGGAAGCGTACGCGCAGCACGTCCTCGAAACCCAGGCCCCACTTTTCCATCGTGCCGGTCTTGAAGTTTTCCACCAGCACGTCGGCATCGGCAAGCAGGCGCAGCACCGCTTCGCGACCTTCCGGCCGCGACAGGTCAAGGGCGATGTCCTGCTTGTTGCGATTGACGCCCAGAAAATACGAGGCGGTGCCCTCGACGAAGGGCGGCCCCCAGGTGCGCGTCTCGTCGCCCATCGGTGGCTCGACCTTGAGCACGCCGGCACCGTGATCGGACAGAATCTGCGTGCAGTAGGGTCCGCCCAGCACGCGGGACAGATCGACGACCCGGATGCCGGCGAGCGCACCGGCAGAGGATTTCAGCGACGAGGTAGCCATCAGTACGAGCGCGGCAGGCCCATGACCTTTTCGCCGATGTAGTTGAGCACCATCTCGCGGTTCAGCGGCGCGGTGCGCAGCAGGCGCACCATCGGGTACAGATCGAAGATGCCGTATTCCTTGGTGAAACCGTTGCCGCCGAAACATTGCAGCGAGGCGTCCACCGCGTGGATGCCGGCCTCGGCAGCCGCGTACTTCGCCATGTTGGCGAACTCGCCGGCAGGCAGGCGCTGATCAAAGGCCCAGGCGGCCTTGTGCGTCATCAGCCCGGCCATCTCGATTTCGGAATAGGCGATTGCCAGCGGATGCTGCAGACCCTGATAGGCACCGATCGGCACCTTGTTGAACACCTTGCGCTCGTTGGCATAGGCCACCGCCTTGCGCAGGGCGTAGCGTCCGACGCCAACGCATAGCGCGGAAAGGATGATGCGCTCGGGATTGAGCGTGTCGAACAGGATCTTGAAGCCTTCGTCGACGGTGCCCAGCACGTCGGCCTCGGTCAGTTCCACGTCGTCGAAGAACAACTGCCACTGCGATTCCGGCATCGGGATGCTGACCGGGATGACGGTCTTGCTCACGCCCTTGGCGCGCATGTCCATGATGAACAGCGTGAAGCCGTCGGTCTTGCGGCTGACCTCGCCGTGCGGCTTGGTGCGGCTGACCACCAGGGCGTAGTCGGCGGAATCGGCGTCGGTGATGTAGGTCTTCTGCCCCTTGAGCTTGAAGCCCTTGCCTTCGCGCCGCGCGATGGAGGTGATCTCCATCGTGTTGGAGCCGGCGTTGGGCTCGGTGATGGCGAAGCAGAACTTGATCTCGCCGCGGCAGGCCGCCGGCAGATACTTCTGCTTCTGCTCTTCGGTCCCGTGCATGGCGATCAGGGCCAGCGACATGGTGGAATTGACCACCAGGCTGAGCAGGGGAATTCCGTTGTTGGACAGGCCCTCCATGAACAGGGCCATTTCCATCATGCCCTGCCCTGCGCCGCCGTAGGCCTCCGGCACCATGAGTCCCAGAAAGCCGTCGGAGGCGACCTGCGCCATCAACTCCTTGGGCGGCTGGTGCTTGTCTGCATAGGTCATCCAGTAGCGGCGGTCGAACTGCTGAGACACCTTGTCGCCGTACTCCAAAATCATCCGCTGCTCGTTGCTCAGTTCAAAATTCACGTTCGATAATCCTTCAGAAGAAATTGGAGCCCGGCTCGACCTGCTGCCGGCAGTCGCCGACAACGCGCCCAAAAGCGCGTCCGGACGCGGACAAGACCGCGCCTGGACGCACTGATGGCGACGCGAGCGCCCTTTGCGGTGCTTACTGCGCGGACGGGAATTTCGGCGCGCGCTTCTCGCGCACGGCCTTGACCCCTTCCGGAGCGTCCTCGCCGAGGAAGCAGAGCATCTCCATCGCCAGCGAGCTTTCGAAGATCGGGCGGGCCATGTTCATCCAGCCGTTGAGCGAGCGCTTGGTCAGGCGGATCGCGCCCTGGCTGCCGGCAGCCAGCTTGTCGGCGACCGACAGGGCCTTCTCCATCAGCTGTGCGCGCGGCACGCAGGCGCTGACCAGACCGATGCGCTCGGCTTCCTTGCCGTCGATGAACTCGGCGGTGAGCAGGTAGTACTTGGCCTTGGCCATGCCGCAGAGCAGCGGCCACACGATCGCGGCGTGATCGCCCGCACCGACACCGAGCTTGACGTGGCCGTCGGTGATCTTGGCTTCCTCGGCCATGATGCTGATGTCGGCGAGCATGGCAACCGCCAGACCGGCACCCACTGCCACGCCGTTGATTGCCGAGATGACGACTTTCTCGCAATTCATGATGCTGTAGACGACGTCGGCGGCTTCCTGCATCACCACGGAGATTTCCTTGGGATTGCCGACCATGTTGCTGATCCATTCCAGATCGCCGCCGGCCGAGAAGGCGCGGTCGCCGGAGCCGGTGATCACCGCCACCTTGGTCTTGGCGTCGTCATGCACCACCTGCCAGATCTTGGTCAGCTCCCAGTGCAGGCGCGCGTTGGTCGCGTTCATGACCTCCGGCCGGTTGATGGTGATGACGAGCACGCCGTTGGCGCGGTGTTCGAACTTGAGGAACTGGAAATCTTCGTAGGTCATGGCTGTCTCGGTGTGAGGTGTGGGTATCAGGGGTGTGGATTCAGACGATGCGGTAGATCATCGAGCCGGTGGCGACGAGGCGGCGCGCATCGTTGTCTTCGACGATTTCGACATCGCAGAAGATCAGTTCCTTGCCACGGCGGCGGACTTCGCCGGTGGCGACGATGGCGGTGCCCATCGCGGCACCGACAAAATTCACGGTCAGGGTCACGGTGGAAGCTTTCATGCCGCGTGCGACGTCGTGGCCGGACCAGGCGGCAAGTGCGCCGGTCAGATCGAGCATGCTGGAGATCACGCCGCCATGCAGCGCGTTGCCCCCACCGCACAGGTCCATGCGATGCGGCAGACGCACGACGGCGCGCTGGGGCGATGCTTCCAGCACCTCGATGCCGAGCAGCTTCTGGAAGCCGATGTCGGGCCACATCTTGAGGAGCTGGGCAATCTGCGGAGCGACTTCGGAATGGTCGGACATGGGGAATCCTCGGATCGGTGAAAGAGTTCAGGAATGAAGCTGCACGCGGCCGTTGCCGAGCACGACCAGGTCACGCTCAGCCACGCGGGTGCGGAACGACCACTGCGAACCGTCCTGCCAGATGTCCGTGGTCAGCGACTCGCCCGGATAGACCGGTGCCGTGAAGCGCGCATGGATCGATGCGATGCGGCTGGCGTCGTAGTCCAGCGCCTTGACCAGTGCATGACCCGCGACACCGAAGGTGCACAGTCCGTGCAGGATCGGGCGATCGAACTTCGCCGCGCGTGCCACCTTGGGGTCGGCGTGCAGCGGGTTGTCATCGCCCGACAGCCGATAGATCAGCGCCGCCTGCGGCAGGGTGTTCAAGGTGATCGACACATCTGGCGCGCGCGTCGGGAGCTCGTGCACCGGCGGCGTCGGGCCGGTCGGCGCGCCGATGCCGCCGTCGCCACGGCAGAACGTGGTGTTGGGCAGCGTCGCCAGCAATTCCCCGGTGGCGGCGTCGGTGATGACTCGCTCGGAATAGACGAGGATGCCCTTGCCGGCACCCTTGTCGACGATGCCGGTCACCCGTGTGCGGCCAATCAGTTCGCCTTCCGGCGGCGGCAGCTTGTGAATGATCAGGCCCTGCTCGCCGTGGACGATGCGCACCCAGTCCACGCCGGTATCCGGCTTCTTCCACCAGAAGCCGGGATGCCCGAGCACCACCGGATAGGTCGGCAGCACCTGCAGGCCGTCTTCGTAGACGTAGCGCAGCTGCTGCTCGTCCATCGGGTCCGCGCCCAGTCCGATCCCCAGCGCATAGAGCATGGTGTCCTTGCGCGTGTACTTCTGCCGGACCTCCGGAATCGGATAGTTCAGCAGCTTCTGGTAGTCGACCGCCATGGCTCAGATCGGGTCCCAGGAGAACACTTCGCCGCTGGTTTCCAGGGCGTAGAAGTCGGCCTTGAGCGCGGGGATCGCGTGCTCGGCAATGGTCTGCGGCGTCCAGCCCTCGCCGCGATGAACGCCGCGAATCGGACGTGGCTGGCTCATCAGGAAGATCTCGTTGGCGCGCACGGCGAAGATCTGTCCGGAGACCTCCTTGGCGGTGTCGCTGGCCAGGTAGACCGCCATCGGCGCGATCTTGCCGGATTCCATCTTCTTGAGTTTCTCCACCCGCGCCTGCTGCTGCGGCGTCTCGGTGGGGATCGAACCGATCATGCGGCTCCAGGCGAACGGCGAGATGCAGTTGGAGCGCACGTTGTAGCGCTTCATGTCCATCGCGATCTGCTTGGACAGCGAGGCGATGCCGAGCTTGGCCGCACCGTAATTGGCCTGGCCGTAGTTGCCGATCAGTCCGGAGGTGGAGGTCATGTGCACGTAGGCACCGGAGTTCTGCGCCTTGAAATGCGGCGCAGCGGCGCGCGAAACGTAGAACGTGCCATTGAGGTGCACGTCGATGACGCTGCTCCACTCTTCCACGCTCATGTTGAAGAAATAGCGGTCGCGCAGGATGCCGGCGTTGTTCACCACCGCGTCGATGCGCCCGAAGGTATCCATCGCGCACTGCACGATGCGTCCGGCTGCCACCCAGTCCGACACGCTTTCGTAGCTGGCGACCGCGCGGCCGCCGCGGCTCTCGATCTCGCGCACCACTTCGGCGGCCGGCGTATCGGCGGATACGCTGCCATCCACCGAAACGCCGAGGTCGTTGACCACCACGGCCGCGCCCTCGGAGGCCATCAGCAGCGCCATATCGCGCCCGATGCCGCGACCCGCGCCGGTGATGACCACCACCTTGCCTTCCATCATCTTGCTCATCTGTTGCTCTCCTGGAATGGGTGTCGCGCTCAGGACGTCAGGCCCAGCACCTGCGAGGACAGGATGTTTCGCTGGATCTCGTTGGAGCCGCCGTAGATCGTCGCCGGTCGCGCGTTGTAGTAGCTGGTCAGCCAGTCGAAGGATTCGCCATCGATGTCCACGTCACCGACGAGGCCACCGGCGCTGCCCGCGGTCTCGACCAGCAGCTGGGAAATCTTCTGGTAGTTCTCGGTGCCGACGATCTTGAGCATGGACACGTCGGACCCCAGCGTCTCGCCGCGACGCACCTGATCGACGAAGCGCTCGTAAAGTGCGGAGTGATCCAGCACGTCCAGCTTGTAGCGGGCGTAGGTGTCCATGAAGCCCTGGTCTTCGGTCAGGCCCAGCTGCAGCGCCAGTTCTTCCAGCCGCGCCATCGCGTACTGACTCTGCTTGGGGCCGCCGATGCCGATGCGCTCGAAACTCAGCAGCGCCTTGGCGATGGTCCAGCCACGGTTCAGTTCTCCGACGATGTTCGCCTTCGGCACGCGCACGTCGCGCAGGAAGGTCTCGCAGAATTCCTCGTGGCCGGCGAGATTGCGGATCGGCCGCAGCTCGAGCCCCGGCGTGCTGGTTTCCGCCAGCAGGAAGCTGATGCCTTCCTGCTTCTTGGCCTTCTTGTCGGTGCGCACCAGCATGAAGATGTGGGTGGCGTCCTGGGCCAGCGAGGTCCAGGTCTTCTGTCCGTTGACGATGAAGTGATCGCCGTCCAGCACGGCCTCGGTGCGCAGGCTGGCGAGATCGGAGCCGGCGTTCGGCTCGGAGTAGCCCTGGCACCAGACATGCTCGCCGGAGAGGATCTTCGGCAGGTAGTAGGCCTTCTGTTCTTCGGTGCCGTGCTGGATCAGCAGCGGCCCGACCATGACGATGCCCATGTCCGGCGCGCGGCCGATGCCATGCAGCTCGAGTTCCTCCATGAAGATGAGCAGCTTCGACGGCGTCAGCCCCATGCCGCCGTACTTCTGCGGCCAGGCCGGCGCCAGCCAGCCCTGCTTCGACAGGGTGAGGTACCAGTCCCGCACCTGCACCCAGCGCAGCCGGGTCTTGGGATAGCGCAGATGTTCAGGGTAGTTCGCGTGAAAGAAGGTACGAACCTGGCTGCGGAAGTCTTCGTCGGCCAGGGTGTTCCAGTCGGTCTTTTGCATGGTGTTCAGCCCTCGCTTCCGGCCACGGGAGGATTCAGGCGCACGTAGCGCCGGCGGTGTGCCTGGGCGTTGCCCAGCCAGGGCACCAGCGACAGCACCCGGTTGACGTAGAGACTGAGGTCGTATTCGTCGGTCACGGCGATGCCACCGTGCAACTGGATCGCCTCGCGCGCGATGGACATCGCCGCCTCGGCGGCACGCGCCTTGGCGCGGCTGGCCATGCTGCTGCGCTTGTGCTGCGGCAGGTCTGCATCCAGCGCGGCGACCGCCTGGCCGACCACGGCACGGGTCAGTTCTTCCTGGATCAGCATGTCCGCCGAACGATGCTGCAAGGACTGGAAGCTGCCGATGGCCTTGCCGAACTGCACGCGCGTCTTGAGGTAGTCGAGCGTCATCGCGCGCATGCGTGTGATCAGCGCGAGCAACTCGACGGCGTTCATCACCAGCGCCTCGTCGAGTGCAGCGGCCAGATCGGCGCGGGCCAGGGTGAGCGCGGCGGCTGCATTCACACGCAGCTTCGTGGCCTTCAGGCGCGCCAGCGAGGTGCCGTCGGCCTGCGCCTCGTGCTTCACTTCCAGCCCGCTGCTGCCCGGCTCCACGACGAACAGTGCGACACCCTGCGGCGTGGACGCCAGCAGCAGATACACGGTGGCACCGCTGCCCGGGCGCACGAAGCGCGCCTCGCCCTCCAAGGTCCAGCCCTCGCCCGCGGGCACCGCACTGAACGGGGGCTGCTCGAGTTCCAGGCTGCCGGCCACGTTCTGCCACACCACGCCCGGCACGACCGTGCCAGCGGCCAGCGCGCCGAGCAATTCATCGCGCTGCGCAGACTTGGCACAACGCCGCAGCGCCCCGGCCGCCAGCACGGCGACCGGCACCAGGGGCTCGGGCGCGAGCTGCGCGGCGAGTCCCTCGATCACCACGCGCGCTTCGGCAAAGCCCAGGCCGAAACCGCCGAATTCCTCGGGCAGCAGCAGGCCGGTCCAGCCCTGCCCTGCAAGTTCCTCGAACATCGCCGGATCGAATTCCGGCTGCGCCTTGCGCAGCTTGCGCGCGCGCGCCAGCGGCAGGCGGCCCGCCGCGAAGGCGGTGACGCTGTCCTGGAGCAATCGAACCTGGTCGTCGCGTTCAGCCTGCGCGCTTGCGTCTGGAGCGGGTTGGGCGGCACTCATCGTCTGGAATTCCTCAGTAGCTTTTCGGAAGGCCGAGCACTTTCTCGGCGATATGGCACAGGATCAACTGCGGGCTGATCGGTGCGATGCGTGGAATCATCATCTCGCGCAGGTAGCGTTCGACGTGGTACTCCTTGGCATAGCCCATTCCGCCATGCGTGGCGACCGCCCGTGTGCAGGCTCGGAAGCCGACCTCCGCAGCGTAGAACTTGGCAGCATTGGCGTCCGGCCCGCAGGGCAGTCCCTGGTCGTACTTCCAGCCGGCGCGGCGCGTCAGCAGCTCGGCGGCTTCGAGTTCCACCCAGCTTTCCGCCAGCGGATGCTGGATCGCCTGGTTCTGGCCGATGGGACGACCGAACACCACCCGCTCCTTCGCGTAGTTCACCGCGCGGTTGAGCGCGGCGCGCCCCAGCCCCACCGCCTCGGAGGCGATCAGCACGCGCTCCGGGTTGAGGCCATGCAGGATGTATTCGAATCCGCGGCCTTCCTCGCCCACGCGGTCCTCGTCGGACACCGGCAGGCCGTCGATCGCCAGTTCGTTGGAATCCACGCAATGGCGGCCCATCTTGTCGATCTCGCGGATATCGACGTAGCGTCGATCCAGCGGCGCGTAGAACAGGGTCATGCCCTGCGTGGGCTTCTTGCACTGCTCGATGGGCGTCGTGCGCGTAAGGATCAGAATCCTGTCCGCGACCTGCGCGGTGGAAATCCACACCTTGCGCCCGTGCAGCACGTAGCCGCCCTTGACGCGCTCCGCGCGCGTCTTCAGGTGCGTGGTGTCGAGGCCGGCGTCGGGCTCGGTCACGCCGAAACAGGCTTTCTGCTCACCCTTCACCAGCGGTGGCAGGTAACGATGCTTCTGCTCTTCGGTGCCGTACACGACCACCGGCTGCAAGCCGAAGATGTTCATGTGGATGGACGACGCACCCGACAGACCGGCGCCGGATTCGGCGATGGTCTGCATCAGGATGCTGGCCTCGGTGATGCCGAGCCCCGAGCCGCCATAGGCTTCGGGCGTGCAGATGCCGAGCCAGCCGGCATCAGCCATCGCGCGGTGGAAATCGAGCGGAAAGCCGCCGTTCTTGTCCTTCTCCAGCCAGTAGCTGGCATCGAAGCGGGAGCACAGGGTGCGCACGGCCTCGCGGATGCTGTCGTGCTGCTCGTTGGGCTGGAAATTCAAGGGGTCAAGGCTCTCGTGTATTCGGCGGCGGCGGTGGCGGACACGCCGGTGTCTAACAAGCGTTCGATAGTTTAGCGGCCTATGGACCATGCCTGCAATGTGACTGAGCGCTCGCCGCTGCGGCCGCCTCGCCGCCGCCTCAGTTCACCGCATCGCGCGGTTCGAAGTGCCCGGAGGAGGTCATGGTGGCGCTGGCGATGAAGCCCGGCCGCTCATACGCGCTCGACGATCAGCGCAATCCCCTGTCCGACGCCAATGCACATCGTGCAAAGGCCATAGCGTCCGCCGCTGCGTTCCAGTTGCGCTACCGCCGTCATGACCAGGCGCGCGCCGGAAGCACCCAGCGGATGACCGAGCGCGATCGCACCGCCGTTGGGATTGACCCGCGCATCGTCGTCGGCCAGCCCCAGGTCGCGCGTCACCGCAAGACCCTGCGCGGCAAACGCTTCGTTGAGTTCGATCGCGTCCATCTGGTCGATGCGCAGGCCGGTGCGCGCCAGAAGTTTCTTCACCGCCGGTGCCGGCGCAAAGCCCATGATGCGCGGCGCGTTGCCAATGGTGGTGGCCGCAAGAATGCGCGCGCGCGGCTTGAGCCCGTGACGCTTCGCGCCCTCGGCCGACGCGATCAGCATCGCGCAGGCGCCGTCGTTGACCTGCGAGGCATTGCCGGCCGTCACCGAACCGTCAGGGCGCACGATGCCCTTGAGCTTGGCCAAGCCCTCAAGGCTGGTGTCGGGACGCGGCGGCTCGTCGGTGTCCAGGCGCAGCGCGTCGCCCTTCCGTTGCGGCAGCAGCACCGGCTCGATCTGGTTCCTGAAGAATCCCTCGGCCAGCGCGCGGGCATAACGCTGCTGGCTGCGCAGCGCGAACGCATCCTGCGCAGCGCGTTCGATCCCGAACTGCTCGGCTACGTTCTCGGCCGTCTCGGGCATGCTGTCCACGCCGTAGCGCGCCTTCATCAGCGGATTGATGAAACGCCAGCCGATGGTGCTGTCCTCGATCTTCACGGCACGCGGAAACGCACCGTCGGCCTTGGCCATGATGAAGGGCGCGCGCGTCATGCTCTCCACGCCGCCGGCAATCAGCAGGTCGCCCTCGCCCGCCTTGATGGCGCGCGCGGCCGTCGCCACCGCGTCGAGGCTGGAACCACACAGTCGGTTGAGGGTGCCGCCGGGAATCTCCTGCGGCAGTCCGGCCAACAGCAACGCCATGCGTGCGACATTGCGGCTGTCCTCACCCGCGCCGTTGACACAGCCGTAGATCACGTCGTCGAGTGCGGACCAGTCAACGCCGGCGTTGCGGCGCATGAGCGCCTGGATCGGCAGCGCTGCGAGATCGTCGGCGCGGATGCTGGCGAGAATGCCGCCGTAGCGACCGAAAGGCGTGCGTACGGCATCGCAGATGAAAGCGTCGCGCATCAGGGTGCTCCTCTCTCTTTGTTGTGGTGATGGGCGCCGCGATCAGCTATCGGTGCGCGTGCCGAGCGCGTAGTCGCGCGCCTCGTCCTCGGCTCGGGTCCAGATTTCCTTGGCGATGGGCGAGTGCATCTCCTCCATGATGTGACCCACCAGCCCGATGGCGCGCGCCAGCACGCCGATGCCGCGGCAGGCGGTCCAGGCGATGCCGAGTTCCGAGCAGCAGGCACCGATGGCGCCGGTGGCATTGATCGGCAGCACCTTGCCGTAGACCCGCGCGGCCTCGTCGGCAACGCGCTCGAGCAGCGCGATGTAAGGCCCGTCGAATCCCTGCTCGCGGGCGATGGCAAACAGGCGTGGGGCACGCGGATCGATCGGCTTGTGCAGCGGATGTCCGAGGCCGGGCAGGATGGCCTTGCGCGCATGCCAGTCGGCAACGATTTTCCTGGCCATCGCATCCAGATCGCCGGGATTCTTGGGATCAGGAATCGCTTCCTGCAGCAGTTTGGCGGAACCTTCGGTGGTCCCCACGAACACCGTGCCCAGCCCGCCGAGCCCGGCGGCGACGGCGCCCTGGATGGACTCCGGCGCACCGGCGTAGGTGAGCCTTGCGGCAAGCGCGCTCGGGGTCAGACCGTGCTCGACCAGGGTCACGGCGAGCGCGTTGAACAGCACCGATTCCTGCGGCGTGGGGATGCGCGCCATCATCTCCAGGAAGGCCATGTCGCCGAGATTGATACGACCGAGCAGTTCGCCCGGCAGATCGAAACCGCGGACGACGATGCGGTCGGGTGTCGAATATCCCATCGCCGTGCGGATGGGCTTGCGTTTGCTGGACATCGGAACTCCGTGTGTAAAGAGGACTTCAGGAAAACTTCGGCTTGCGCTTTTCGCGGAACGCGGTCACGCCCTCGCGCGCATCCGGCGTCATGAACAGGAACGGGAAGGCGTCGCGCGCGGTGCGCAGGTCGTCGCCACCGAGGCCGCGGTTGTAGAAGGATTTGGCCATGCGCACGGCCATCTGCGGCTTGGAGGCAATCTTCTCGGCCATCGCCATCGCTTCTTCCATCAGGCGCTCGGGGGCCACGGTTCGGAGTGCTAGGCCCAGACGCACGGCCTCCTCGGCACTGATCGGATCGCCGAGTATCGACATCTCCTTGGCCTTGGGTCGGCCGACGATATCGGCCAGACGCACCACCGCAAAACCCGGCAGCAGGCCCAGCTTGATTTCCGGCACACCGAAGCTCGCGCGCTCCGAGGCCAGAATGAAATCACAGGCGATGGCCAGCTCGAAGCCGCCGCCGAAGGCCATGCCATTGACCGCCGCGATCAGCGGCTTGCTGCACGATTCCGGAGCGGCGAGGAAGGTCACGATATCCTCGATGAACTGCTTCACGGCAGCGGCGGCAAAGTCGAAGCCGCTGATATCCGCGCCCGCGCAGAAGGCCTTTTCCCCGCTGCCGGTGATGATGCCGACGCGGATTTCCGGATCGGCCTCGATGCGCGCCAGGCTCGCGGTGACGCCTTCGCGAATGCCTGCTGACAATGCGTTGAGCTTGCCCGGTTCATCCAGGGTCACGAGCGCGATGGCGCCGCGCTTTTCGAACTCCACACTTCCCAATCTCATCGCTTGTCTCCTCGGTTTGCGTTGCCGTGGCAACGGTGTCGTGTCAGTGCCCCGCATGATCCTGCGGGATTTCCATCAGTGCGGACGTCCGGGGCGCGCCGGTCAACGGTGATTCGACGATTGCGTCTTTCGCGCACGCAGCGGAATCCGGATCTCGTCGCCGATGTGCCGCGATCAGAAATCGAGCGGTGCCCGGGCCGGGCGCAGTCCGTCCGGCATCCAGTCTTCGAGGCCCTCCTTCAGGGGAATGCGAAGGGTCAGCAGCAACTGGGAGAACATGCGCCAATTGCCGATGGCCACGACCAGTTCGAGCCGGGCCTGGACGCTTTCGATGTGACGCTCGCACTCAGTCCAGGTGGCGTCCGAGATCCAGCCGGATTCCATGGTCTCGTCGGTCGCACGCAGGACCGCACGATCCGCGTCGGCAAGCACCGTGGCGCTTTCCCAGGACCGGCAGGCCAGCAGCACGTCCTCGGGATTCCCCATGTCGCCAGCAAAGCGCCAGTGCTGGGTCCATTCGTAGTTGGACCCGGTGAGCCAGCCGATGCGCATGATGATCAGCTCCCGCAAGCGGCCATCCAGGTAGTTGCCCTCCAGCAGCAGCATCTTCAGCAGCAGCATCTTCAGCAGCAGCATCTTCAGCAGCAGCATCTTCAGCAG
>Ga0114983_1000229_pt1 | contig 23389 bp, 21 predicted proteins | sample Shrwel_input2_RT_FD_87182 | JGI IMG/M metagenome (GOLD analysis project Ga0114983, IMG submission 87182) | Subsurface microbial communities from deep shales in Ohio, USA - Utica-3 well 1 S input2 RT | ecosystem: Environmental > Aquatic > Deep subsurface > Shale gas/oil reservoir > Produced... | reverse complement strand
TGTGACTCGCTGTAAACCCATCCCTGGGCGATCGACGAAAACATCCTTGTTTTCGACGGTCACAGTTCCGCCTGTGCCTGGAATATGGGCGTATATCTGTGGGTATATAAGCAATTTCAAGCAACGTTATGATTACAGAATTGCACCAAATTCCCCTCGGTGGCGCCGACAGCCGTAGGCGCAAATAACGAGGCTAAGCAGCTGCCAATCACCTGCGGTGTGCTCTCGCACAGGCGATCCTGTGACACGGCGTGAATACGTCCATGTAGCCTCGACGAAAACGTCCCTGTTTTCGACGGTCACAGTTTCGCCTGTGCCTGGAAATAGGTGTATGTCTGCAGACATTTCAGATGTTTCAGGTTACTCAGCGCTAACAGAATTGCACCAATTCCCGCTCGAAGCGGCCGCAGGGCGTTGATGACAATCGCGTAGCGAGGCATGGATGCCGAAGCAGCGCCAGTCGAATCAGGGATGAGCGTCTGGCGCGATAGCGAATTGGCATCATAAGCACAAGGGGTTTTCCGCTGCGTCGCGGGTCGCTGGGGGTTTGGAAAGGGGGCGAGTCGATACAGCCCCCTTTCCTCGAGTGTGGGGCGAAGCTCCACGACTTTAGGCCGCTGGCACAGCGGCTAATATAGCTTCCAGCTAAAAGTTCCTTAGTTAGTATTGGCCGAGCTTCCGGCCACGGTGTAGTCAATCACCAGCGGTGCGCTCTCGCACAGGCGATTCTGTGACTCGCTGCAGACACTTCAGATGTTTCAAGCTACTCAGTGCTAACAGAATTGCACCAATCCCCCTCGATGTCGCCGACAGCCGTTGGCGTAAATAACGTGGCTGAGGGCGAATACTCATCACTAGCGAAGATGGATTTGAGTACCAAATCCGCGCGGTTGAAATGAAAACCAAGAGAGTCCTCTTGGTCTAGGGGCAAATCGAGGGGCAAAACGCCGCGACTTATAGTCTCGATCGCGGGCTAGTCACAATCGCCGGCTGTCTCAGTCGCGGGTCGCGACACAATATCTATTACGGCCGGTGGCCTTGGCGCGATAAAGCGCGCGGTCGGCCTGTTCAAACAGTTGATCCTGATTTATTCCAGCGCTCCAGACGGCGATACCTATGCTGCTGGCTATGCCGTGGCGCTGAAACAGCGGCTCCTTGGTGAGCATTTCGAGCAAGCGTTCGCTCATGCGCACCGCCGACTCCAGATCGCCTTCCACCAACACCACAAACTCATCGCCGCCTATGCGAAAAGCCTGGTCGGCATTACGGATGCCACGCTTAAGCAGCTTGCCAAACTGAGTCAGCACTCTGTCGCCGAACTTGTGCCCGAGACTGTCGTTGAGCTGCTTGAAATTATCCAGGTCAAGCACCGCCAGAGATATTGGGCTGTGGGCTCGTCCGGCTCTTGCGAGCGAGGTGCGGATACACTGACCGAAATAGTGGCGGTTGCCAAGTCCGGTCAGTGAGTCAAACATCGCCTGCTCTGACATCTGCGAATAGGCGATAGCGTTGAACAGTGGCTGCGACAGCAAAATCTCAATCTGCTCAAGTTCCGCCTGTTCTACTGGGCTCAATACTCTTTGCAGCCGGTAGAGTAACTTGGCGGTACCCAGTTTACTGACCAGTTCTCTGCTTACTGTGCTCTGAGAGGTGCGTCCCCAATGAAATTGATGTCCTTGAACTTGTAACTGCACTCCCTGTACCGGCAAATATTGTTGTAACAGTTTGCCATAGCAGGCAAATACTGTCCGCGGATCGAGACTTGCGTGTAACCGTTGAACCGCCTGTAGCAGATCCATTCTGGGGTGGATAGCCTGAGGTTGATCAGACAGATACTGATAGTCTTCAGGGTAAAACTCTGTTGCCAGACCAAAGTCCATCATAAATACTCCAATAAGGCAGAACCTTTTTCTATAGTTAATCTGCAAGATTCGTGCCTGGTCGACCTTGGGCTAATTTGTATCGAGATCTCATTGAGTTAAGCTTTGTAGTGCTAAGTATATTGGGGTGACAAGTATTTGACACTGACAGAATAATGAACTGAACCATTGATAGCGGGGGAGTGTGCATGGAACATGGATTCTTTATCCAGATCCTTCTGATGCTGGTTATCGCCATAACGGCGATAGCTTTGCTCAGGCGCGTAGGCTTACCTGCTATTCTTGCTTATCTGTTGACCGGGGTTATCAGTGGCCCCTCGGGATTCAACTGGTTCTCGCAGCACCAGATGCAATCGGTAGCCGAACTTGGGGTGGTACTGCTGATGTTTACCCTGGGACTGGAATTTTCCGTCCCCAGGCTCTGGGCCATGCGCCGCACTGTATTTGGCCTCGGCAGCGCTCAGGTGGTATTGACCACCTTGCTGGCCATGGGGGCCGGATTACTCTTTATCAGCGACGTGACTCAGGCGCTGGTGATAGGTTCAGTGACGGCTTTGTCTTCCACCGCCATAGTGCTGAAACTGCTTAACGACAAGGGCTGGCTCAAGCGCCGCCATGGCGAACTGTCGGTCAGTGTGTTGCTGTTCCAGGACTTAGCTGTAGTGCCCTTGCTTATTCTGCTGCCTTTGCTGGCCGATGGCAGCGAGCCTTTGACTGTCCTGCAGCTTGGGACTGCGCTGGGGAAGGGGGTCCTGGCCTTTATTGTGTTGATGGCCTTTGGTAAGTGGGCCCTGCCCAAACTGTTTGATGAAGTTGCCCGTTCCCGCTCCAACGAGCTGTTTGTGTTGTCGACTCTGGTAGTCGCGCTCTTGACAGGTGCCTTTACCCAATGGTTGGGGTTGTCCATGGCATTGGGGGCCTTTATGGCCGGGATGCTTCTGGGGGAGAGTCAGTACCGGCGCCAGCTGGAGGCGGATATTCGCCCGTTTCGGGACCTCTTGATGGGACTGTTCTTTATCTCTATTGGTATGTTGCTCGACTTCAGTCTGGTATTGGCCTATTGGTGGCAAATCTTGCTGTTGCTGTTGGCTGTTATAGTCGGTAAGACAGTTATTGTCTTTGCTTTGCTGAGGTTGGTTAAAGAGCCTTTTCGGGTAGCCATGTCTACCGGCCTCAGCCTGGCACAGGTGGGAGAGTTTTCATTCGTGGTGCTGGCACTGGCAGTGAGTTATCAATTGTTGGCGCCCAGTGTCAGTAACACTTTGGTGATGGTGGCCGTACTGTCGATGGCGCTGGCACCGGCATTGGTGCGTCATAGCATAGACATAGCCAGGCTGTTGCAGGGCCTTAAACCCAGGCCGGAACCGGCAGAAAACCTGCCGCCTTTGGATCCCCAGCAAGATCTGGTTCTGCTGCTGGGTTATGGCCGGGTTGGGCAGACCATAGGGCGGTTTCTCAAGGCCGAAGCTATCCCTTTTATTGCCCTCGACCGGGATCCCTCCCGGGTTGCCGAGGCGCGCCGGGCCGGTGAGCCTGTGTATTTCGGCGATGCTTGTAAGCGCAGTTTGCTCAAACAAGCCAATGTGCGCCACGCCAAGAGCATAGTGCTGACCTTTTGCGAGCAGCCGCAGTTGGAAGAGGCCTTGGTGCTGTGCCGGCAATTTGCACCCGAGGCGAAGATTATGGTGCGCACCCGGGATGACAGCGAGCTTGAGCAACTGGAGCAGGCCGGTGCCAGTCAGGTTATTCCAGAAACTCTGGAAGGCAGCTTGATGCTGGTATCTCAGGTGTTGTATCAGTCAGGGGTCCCTTTGTCGCGGATCCTCAAACGGCTGGAGTCGGAGCGGCGCAATCACTATCAGTATCTGCACGGTTTCTTTTCCGGTGAGGAAGCCGACTTCTCTCTCGAACTACTGCATGCAGTGGCTCTGCCAAGAGGCGCCAGCGTCGTGGGGAAATTCAGTGCCGAGATCCCCTGGCAACAGCTCAGGGTGGAACTGAGAGCAGTGCGCCGCGGCGGCAGGGAGTACGAGCCGCCGGATGACGATTGGCAGTTCCGTGCCGGTGATACCTTGCTTATTCGCGGCAAGCCCAGAAGGGTGGAGAAGGCCGAAGTTATTTTGCTTCAAGGCTGATTGCCCGGCCGCTGGCGTTGGTTTTATTTGCACGTTAAATGGGGTACTCTGCGACCTTTGTGGAGCTGAATGCCGGGAAGGACTGCTTGGCTGCATGTTGCAGCGACTTTTCCTGAATAAGCGCAAACCCGAGTGACTTACAAGGAGTTGGCAACCGTGACCCATGACAGTAATCATGGCCTCGATATCTCGTTCGAGGAACTGTTTGAGATTTTGACTTCTACCCAGCAGCTGCTGTTTTGCCGTGATGGCGATGTGCCGCTGATCCTGCCGGTGAATATCGATGGCAATGAACAGGCCAGTCATTGTTATGCCTACCTTCCCATGATGGATGAGCCTGAGGCGAGTCGGGTGCTTGCAGAGAATCTTAAACAACCGGATGATTACTATCTCAAACCCATTCATTGGCAACGGCTTATTCTGACCGCTCATATCAATGAAGTGCTGTTGCTGGATCTGGCGGGCAAACTCGTGCTGCCGCTGGAAGATCAGCAAGCCTACCTGAGCTATATGGCGGCGCGCCTCAATGGTGAAGACTGCGTGCTGCGGGTCAACAATGTGGAAATCAGCCCTTGGCTCACCGGAGAGGCCGACGCCTGGGAACTGGTGGAAGCACTGTTTGCCCGTCACGCCTCACTCAAGGGGATCTGGCTGGCCGACTGTCTGTGGCAACACGCCGAAGGCAAACCCGGTAAGCTGGTAATTCTCGATGCCGAGCTGGCCAGCTACGAGATGTCGACCGCCTTGCAGGATCAGGCCAAGGCGCTGGGTTATACACTTGTCCAACTGAGAGATTTGACCCTGGATTATCAGTTGGATGCGCTGACCATACTGCCGCCGCTGGTGAGCCGAAGTGATGCGGGGGAAGTGCGTCTCTATGTCGGCGACCCGAACCAGCCCTTTATTCCGTTTCAGCGCCACCAGATAGTGCAAACCATAGTCGACAACCAAGAGAGCGGTTCCCATGGTTTACAGCAGGGGGCTGAGAATATAACCGTGACCGCCAATGAGCGGCAGCAAGGTTCTACACCAACCTTTGCTGTGACTCTGGTCTCAGTGTTGCTGGTGGTGGCCTTACTTATCTTTTTCGCCTGATCCATGCTCAACTGATATCGAAAAAAGCTTTCAATTCATCAATCTGACACATGGCGTCCTGATAACCCAAATCTATCAGGGCGCCTGTGTAGGCGTTCTCAAACAGCAGATAAGACACAATACTGGTGTCCGACTGGCTGTCTATGCCAATCAAAGCCAGCAGCCGGCGAATGGCGAAGGGCAGCTCCTGATAGTAACGCTTGGCCAGCTCACTGAGATCTTCACTGGGTTTAATCACCAAGGTATCAATCGGCCTCAAATCCAACTGTTGGCGGCTCTGTTCCGGCACCAGCGCCAGAGTGCTGTTGATGCGCCTGAGCCGCTCCAGATCTGAGTTCAGGGTATCGGAAAATATGGTATCCAGCAGATGACCGGCAATGGTGGCCGTCTTGGGATGATAATCCAGTTCAAGGGGCGTGTTCTTGTGTGGGCTGTCCAGGTTGATCACCATGATCCGCTTGGCGCCCAGATGTATCGGGCTGGACAGTGGTGCCAATTGATGCACTGAGCCATCGCCATAGTAAGACTGGGACAGCTTAATTGAGGGGAACACCAAAGGAATGGCGGAGCTGGCCATCAGGTGCTCTGTGTGCAGCCGGGTGCGCTCGCCGCTGCGTCTGGCTCTTTGCCAGTTTTCCAATTCCTTGTGGGCCTGAAAGAAGGTCACGGAGCGGGAGCTGTTGTAGCAGGAGGTGTCTATGCTCAGTGCCATCAGGGAGCCGCCGCGGATATTGCGATCGATTCGCTCGAAGTTAATCAGCTCATTGAGCAGTTGCCGCAAGGGTTCATTGTCCAGCAAACTGCCGGCGTCGGTATTGACCAGATCCCCCTGCATGCCACGAAGGGCCATCTTGGCCAGGTGTGCCAGCACGCCGGTATTGGAGGCGCGGTAGACTCTCTCTGTGTGGATATTACGCCAGATCCACTCCAGCTTTCTCAGCCCCAGATGAAAACAGGATGCATGGGTGGCGATAGCGGTGCCATTGATGGCTCCGGCCGAAGTGCCGCAAACAATCTTGAATGGAATGGCGTGATTGCGGGGATAAAACTGCACCAGTGCCTTGAGCACCCCAACCTGATAGGCCGCCCTGGCACCACCGCCCCCCAACACCAAAGCCCTGCTTTCCGGCACAGTGCCTCCTTTGCTAAAGCCCAAAACCATAAGAGAATGCCAAGGTATTATTTTGCAGACACTGCTTGGCTATCTCAGTTTAACTCTAGTTGGCTTTACTGTGGTCGGAGAAGCAAAAACCGCCCTGAGGCGGTTTTTTATAATGATAGCGGATGCTTATCTTATGCGAACCGGTTTTGGATCTGCTCGAGAATGCCACTGGCATCCAGCTTGAGCTCAGTCAGTATCTCTTCCGGTGAGCCGTGCTTGATAAATTCATCCGGCAGGCCAATTTGCAGCACAGGCTTACAGATCCCCTGGCTGGCCAGATACTCGAGCACGCCACTGCCGGCGCCGCCTATGATGGCGTTCTCTTCCACAGTTACCAGCAAGTCATGATTGGCGGCCAGTTCCTTGATCAAATCTTCATCCAAGGGTTTAACAAAGCGCATATCGGCGACTGTGGCATCCAGGCTTTCGGCGGCTTCCAGGCTGGCAGCCAGAGTAGTGCCGAAGTTGAGAATGGCAATCTGTTTGCCCTGGCGTCTGACAAGGCCTTTACCTATCGCCATGGCCGTCATCTCTTCAACCTGCTCGGCGCCGGTTGCATTGCCGCGAGGGTAGCGCACTGCGCTTGGGCCCTTGTCGTAGCAGTAGCCGGTGTAAAGCATCTGCCGACACTCGTTTTCATCGGATGGCGCCATTATCACCATGTTGGGTACGCAGCGCAGATAGCTGAGATCGAAGGCACCCTGATGGGTTGGGCCATCGGCGCCCACAATGCCGCCACGGTCAATGGCAAACAGCACAGGCAGGCGCTGCAGTGCCACATCGTGGATCAACTGATCATAGCCGCGCTGCAGGAAGGTGGAGTAAATGGCCACTACCGGCTTATAGCCTTCACAGGCAAAGCCTGCGCCTAAGGTCACAGCATGTTGCTCGGCGATGGCGGCATCGAAGTATTGCTCGGGGAATTTCTGGGAGAACTCCACCATGCCGGAGCCTTCACGCATGGCCGGGGTGATCCCCAGTACCTTGTCATCCTTGGCGGCGATGTCGCACAACCATTTGCCGAACACCTGGGAAAAACTGGGTTTCCCGGGTTTGGTGACCGGTTTGCAAAATTGTGAAGGGTCAAACTTGGGCACCGCATGCCAGCCGATGGGATCTTTCTCTGCAGGCTCATAACCTTTGCCTTTCTTGGTCATGATATGCAGTACCTGCGGCCCCTTGAGGCTGCGCATGTTACGCAGGGTTTCCACCAGCGCATCCACATCGTGGCCATCGATAGGGCCTATGTAGTTGAATCCCAGCTCTTCAAAAAGGGTTCCCGGAACCACCATGCCTTTAAGGTGTTCCTCGGTGCGGCGCGCCATCTCTTTGATGACGGGCATGCCCTTGAGTACCTTCTTGCCGCCCTCACGTATTGTGGTGTAGAAGCGACCGGACATCAGTTGTGCCAGGTGGTTGTTGAGGGCGCCAACGTTTTCCGAGATAGACATCTCGTTGTCGTTGAGCACCATCAGCATGTCTTTGTGCAGATCGCCGGCGTGATTCATGGCTTCAAATACCATGCCGCCCGTCATGGCGCCATCGCCTATCACGGCCACCACTTTACGGCCGGCTTGCTCTTTATCGGCGGCGACGGCCATTGCCAGCGCGGCGGAAATTGAGGTGCCTGAGTGACCAACACTGAAGGTGTCGTATTCACTCTCTTCCCGCCAAGGGAAAGGATGCAGACCGCCTTTTTGGCGTATGGTAGGCATGCGATCGCGACGACCGGTAAGGATCTTGTGCGGATAGGCTTGATGACCCACATCCCAGACCAGGCGGTCGAAAGGGGTGTTGTAGACATAATGCAGCGCCACGGTCAGTTCGACCGTACCTAAGCCAGAGGCAAAGTGACCGCTCGACATGCCCACAGATTTTAATAAAAACTCCCTGAGCTCGTCGGCCAGCTGAGGGAGCAGGCTTTGTGGAAGTTGACGTAACTCTTCCGGGGTATTGGCCTGTGCCAGCACAGGAAACTGAGTGATATCCAGACTCATAACGAGATACTTTGTCTCTTTTTATACTCTTCGCTCAACGATATAGCGGGCGAATTCGGCAATTAACTGGCTATTGTATGGCAATTTTGCCAGCGCTGATAGTGCATCTTCCAGCAGTTTTTGAGCTGTGGTCTTGGCGCCCTCCAGCCCCAAGAGTTTCGGGTAGGTACTCTTGTTGGCATCGAGATCCGACCCTTGGGGTTTGCCAAGCTCTTCTGTGCTGCCGGTAATATCGAGAATGTCATCCTGTACCTGGAACGCCAGGCCCACGGCATCGGCGTATTCCAGCAGTGCCAGTTCTTCTTTGGCGTCAATATCGGCGGCAATTACCGCAAACTCGACGGCGCAGCGGATAAGGGCCCCTGTCTTCAATCTGTGCAGGGCGGTGAGCTGCGCAAGGGAGATCTCTTTGTCTGTGGCATTGAGATCCTGCGCCTGGCCGCCACACATACCGCGGTAGCCGGAGGCTTTTGCCAGCGCCTGTACCAGACGCAGGTGTTGGCGGTCGCTGAGGCCTTCAATGTCGCTGCTGATAAGTTCAAAGGCCAAGGTTTGCAAGGCATCACCGGCCAGAATGGCGGTGGCTTCGTCAAAGGCGATATGCACGGTTGGCTGACCGCGGCGCAGGGCATCGTCGTCCATGGCCGGCAGATCGTCATGGATCAGCGAATAAGCATGGATACACTCTATGGCGGCGGCGCAATCATCGAGACGCTCAAGGGGAACGCCGAGCATCTCGCCTACAGAGTAGACCAGAAACGGCCGAATACGCTTTCCACCCAGCAGGGCTCCATGGCGCATGGCGGCCTTGAGTCTGGGCTCGGTATCATCCAGGGTGTCCAGTATGGTGCCAATCCTTTGATTGACTCTCTGTTGGTATTGGCTAATAGCTTGGGTTAACACTCACTCACCCTCGACTGTAAATGGGCTCAATGGCGCCTGGGGATCCTGGGCCAGCAGTATGGCTACTTTCTGCTGTGCTTGTTCCAGCTTGGCCTGGCTGCTGCGTACCAAGCCTATGCCACGTTCGAACTGTTTTAGCGCGTCGTCCAGCGATACTTCACCGCGTTCCAGTTCGGCGACTATGCGTTCCAGTTCGTTGAGAGATTCTTCAAAACTCAGATTTTCGGGTTTTTTGGCCACAATCGGTTTCCTTGATGCACCTTGGTTGCCGGCCCATTCCTGCGACCTGATTGGCACGGTGCAAAGGTAAAAGGAGAGAGGGAGGGCTGCAGGTGTCTTGGCGTTATGTTCAGCGTGACACAAGGTATATCAGGGCGCGATAAGGGTCAAATTGAAGCGTCCGTTATTTGCTCAATAGCACGCTTTGTCGCGGATTTTTTTTGGAGAAAATTAAAATCTTCCTAAACTTGCTTAAGCCCTGTCCGATAACTCAAAATAGAAACTATTGAAAATTATCATATTCATCTCCTGTGAAAAGCCAAGATCCTATATCACCCTTTGGGGCGGATCGGCTTGTATGGGATAGAGATCCCGGCCACACTGTGTCGGGTCTGCTTTAGAGGTGAGGAGCCACTGTGGATTTAGCAACCCTGATAGGACTGGTCGGTGCTTTTGCTTTTATTATCATGGCAATGGTCAGCAGTGGCGGCATTGCCATCTTTATCGATGTACCCTCTGTATTGATTGTGCTTGTCGGCTCGCTGTTTGTGGTGATGATGAAATTTAACCTCAAGCAGTTTTTAGGCGCCGTCAAGATTGCCGCCAAGGCGTTTATGTTCAAACTGGACAAACCCGAAGAGTTGATTGAACAGTCGGTTACCATGGCAGACGCCGCCCGAAAAGGGGGCTTCCTGGCGCTGGAAGAGGCGCAAATTTCCAACAGTTTTATGCAAAAAGCGATTGATATGCTGGTGGACGGCCACGACGGCGATGTGGTGCGTGAAGCACTGGAGAAAGACATTCAGCTGACCGAAGATCGCCATAAGGCGGGGATCAGTATTTTCAAAGCACTGGGTGATGTGGCGCCGGCTATGGGGATGATAGGTACTTTGATTGGTCTGGTGGCCATGTTGTCCAACATGGATGACCCAAAATCCATCGGTCCGGCAATGGCGGTGGCCTTGTTGACTACCTTGTACGGCGCCATTATTGCCAACATGGTGGCGATCCCGATTGCCGATAAGCTGGCGCTGCGGATGAACGAAGAGATGCTCAACCGCAACCTGATTATGGACGCTGTACTGGCGATTCAGGATGGCCAGAACCCCAGGGTGATTGAGGGCTTCCTCAAAAATTACCTGTCTGAGAAGCAGCGTAAAATAGATACAACGGACGGAGAGTAACACTATGGCCAAGCCCAAGTGTGATTGTCCGCCACCCGGCGCACCCATGTGGCTGGCAACCTTTGCCGACCTGATGTCGCTGCTGATGTGTTTCTTCGTGTTGCTGCTGGCCTTCTCCGAAATGGACGTAATGAAGTTCAAACAGATAGCCGGCTCGATGAAATACGCCTTCGGCGTGCAGAACAAGGTGGAAGTGAAAGATATTCCCAAAGGCACCTCTGTGATTGCGCTGGAGTTTCGCCCCGGACGCCCGGATCCCACCCCGATTGAAATAATCAACCAGCAAACCAACGAGATGACCCAGCAGATCCTTGAGTATCAGGAAGGGGATGACGACAGTGCTGGTGGTGTGCAGCAGCAAAGGGGCGAACAACGTGGCGGCGAGGCTTCGGCCACGGCGCAGGAGCAGGCCGAAGACAAGAAGACCCAGGAACAGCAGGCGGCTCAGGATCAGATTAACGAGCAGGTCAAGAAGATGGCCGAGGCGCTCAACAAAGAGATAGTGGACGGCGCGATTGAAATCGAGTCTCTTGGGCAGCAGATTATCATCCGTATCCGGGAGAAGGGCGCCTTTGCCTCAGGTTCGGGGTTCCTGCAACCCAGATTCAAGCCTGTGGTGCAGGCGGTTGGTGAGCTACTCAAAGATGTACCCGGGATCATCACAGTCTCCGGCCACACGGATGACATGCAGATAAGCAATGAGCTGTACAGCTCCAACTGGGATCTGTCCAGCCAGCGGGCGGTGGCGGTGGCCCACGAATTGGTCAAGGTGTCCGGCTTTGATGCCAGCAGAATGAAAGTGGTGGGCATGGCTTCCACTGCGCCTTTGGTGGCCAATGATTCGCCGGAGAATCGCGCCCGTAACCGTAGGGTGGAAATCTCCATTGAGCAGGGCAAGGCCAAAGAGTCTGACGAGATTGAGGTCGATCCCAATCTTTGATGGCGCAGTATCATCAGAATCAGAGCAGCCTGAAAACGGCTGCTTTTTTTATGCTTCTGCAATCCGGGCACGGCTTTGGAGTGGCAAATCTCTGTGCCAGTTAGCGGGTCTTTGTTATAATCCCACGATTGCTGTTTGAAATTTTTTCCTCGGGATCCCCATGAAGTTTATCGTAAAGCTGTATCCAGAAATCATGATGAAGAGCAAACCGGTAAGAATGCGTTTTACCAAGATGCTCGAGTCCAATATCCGCAATGTACTCAAAAAAGTGGATGAAGACGCTGCCGTTACCCGCCAGTGGGATCGGATTATGGTGCAGGTTCCCAAAGACAAACCCCAGCTAAAACAAGTTTTTGCCGAGCGTCTGGCTTGTATTCCGGGAATTTCTACCATCAGCCAGGTCAATGAATATAGCTTTGAAACCGTTGATGATATTTACCAGCATGCTCTCAAGGTGTATGCCGACGAGCTGGCGGGTAAGACCTTCTGTGTCCGCGCCAAGCGCAGCGGCAAGCACGACTTCAGTTCGCAGGATGTGGAGCGTTACGTAGGTGGTGGCCTGAACCAGTTTACCGAAGCGGCCGGTGTGCGCCTCAAAGATCCGGATATGACCATTCATCTGGAGATCAACAACGACAAACTCTACCTGGTGGAGAGAAAGATCCCCGGGCTTGGTGGATTTCCGATCGCGACCCAGGAAGATGTGCTGTCCCTGATCTCCGGCGGTTTTGACTCAGGGGTGTCCAGTTTCCAATTTATCAAGAAGGGTTCCCGTACCCACTACTGCTTCTTCAACCTGGGCGGTGCCCAGCACGAAATCGGGGTCAAGCAGGTGGCGCACCATTTGTGGAAGACCTATGGCGAGTCGCATAAAGTGAAGTTTGTGACCGTTCCCTTTGAGCCCGTGGTGGCCGAAATCCTCGAGCGCATAGACAATGGCTTGATGGGCGTCATACTCAAGCGGATGATGATGCGTGCCGCCGCCAGAGTGGCAGAACGTATGGGGGTTCAAGCACTGGTCACAGGTGAGAGCCTGGGGCAGGTATCCAGCCAAACCTTGACCAACCTCAATGTGATTGACCGCTGTGTCGATACCCTGATCCTCAGACCTTTGATCACCATGGACAAGCAGGACATCATCAACGAGAGCCGCAAGATAGGTACGGAAGACTTTGCCAAGTCCATGCCTGAATACTGCGGCGTGATTTCACAAAAACCCACGGTCAAGGCGGTATTGTCCAAGGTTGAAGCCGAGGAAACCAAGTTTTCCGAAGATCTGCTGGACCGGATCATCGCCGATGCCGTGGTTATGGATATTCGGGAGATAGCAACCGACATGGATACCAAAGTAACGGAAACCGAAACCGTCGCCAGTGTCGGTCAGGGGGAAGTGGTGCTGGATATCAGGGCGCCGGAAGAGGAAGAGAGCAAGCCGCTGCAACTGGAAGGAGCAGAGATAGTTCATATTCCTTTCTTTAAACTGGCCAGCGCCTTTGCCGAGCTTGATAGCAGCAAGACCTATCTGCTCTATTGCGACCGCGGCGTGATGAGTAAATTGCAGGCGCTCTACCTTCAGGAGCAAGGGCACGGTAACGTCAAGGTTTACCGCCCTTGATAAACAAAAAGCCGCCTCTCTCGAAGCGGCTTTTTTGCTGCTGACGCTCAGCTAAATCCAATGGGGCTCAGTTAAGCTGAACCTTTGAGGGACTGGCTGCAGCGTCTTCGGCCAACAACAGTGTCGGTTCGTCCAGCGCTTGGGTTCTGAGTTCTTCGCCGCTGGCGGCAATATCACGGCTCAGCTCCTGCTCAAGCATTTTGAAGTCTATCTGCACCGCAGGGACTTCGACAGTGACTCTGGGCAGAGGGCGAGCTTGGGTTGGCGCAGAAAGGTTTTCCGCGGCCACGGCGATACTGCTCATGCCAAGCAGCAGGAGCACAAAAGCGGATTTAAAGTTCAACATGGATGCCTCCGGGTAAGAACGGGCACTGAGTGCCAGTGTCAGACCTTCCCTTCGACTGCTCAGAGATTGTCTGAATATTCAACTTTTCGGCGTGAAATTTAATCAAAAGCGCTGGCTTTAACAAACGATAAAATGTAACAATCTGGATTAGAAAAACTAATTAAAAAATGAGAAGTGGATCACTATGTCAAAACGACTCCCGCCGCTGAATGCGGTCAAGGCATTCGAGGCAGCAGCAAGGCATTTGAGCTTTACCCGCGCTGCCGAAGAACTGTTCGTTACCCAGGCCGCAGTGAGTCATCAGATCAAGGCGCTGGAAGACTTTCTGGGATTAAAATTATTTCGCCGAAAGAACCGCTCGTTGCTACTGACCGAAGAGGGGCAAAGCTACTTCCTCGATATCAAAGATATTTTTACCCAACTGTCGGATGCCACCGACAGACTGTTGGCCCGCAGCGCCGTGGGTTCCTTGACCGTCAGCATGTCGCCCAGCTTTGCCATTCAGTGGCTGGTGCCGCGTCTGGCGAAATTCAGTGAGAAGAATCCCGATATCGATGTGCGGATCAAAGCGGTGGATGCCGAGTTCAGCGCCTTGTCCGACGATGTGGATGTGGCAATTTACTATGGTCAGGGTAACTGGCCCGGGCTCAGGGCCGACAAACTGCGCAACGAAGTGTTGATCCCCGTGTGCTCGCCAATGCTGCTCAACGGCCCCAAGCCATTGGAAAAGCCCGCCGATCTTAAATATCATACCCTGCTGCACGATATGAGCCGTCATGACTGGCAGGCCTGGTTCCGCCAATGCGGCGTAACAGATGTCAATGTCAATCAGGGGCCAATTTTCAGCCACTCATCTCTGGTACTGCAGGCGGCGGCCCATGGCCAGGGGGTAGCTCTGGGCTACAGCGTGCTCGCCCGCCCCGACATCAAGGCCGGGCGTTTGGTCTGTCCGTTCCAGGAGGTTCTGGTCAGCAAAGATGCCTATTATCTGGTGTGCCAGCAAAAGCATGCCGAGTTAGGTAAAATCGTCGCGTTCCGCGAATGGATGCTGGATATGTTTGCCGAGGAGTCACGTAGTGAATTGTTGCCGGGATAAGTCGGTAACACGTTTCTCTGCATATACAGGAAGGCACTACAAAGAAGTGAAAGCTTGCAGTTTATAGGGAACTTTGATGGAACTGGCTTACATAAACGAAAACACGGAAGAGAGTGATGCCATGTTTAGTTGCTCTGATAACAGAGGGCACCTGTACGAAGACATGGACTACATTCCAGTGAGCGCATTGAGTGCGGTTATTTGGGAGGATGAAGACAGTTATTCAGAAGCTGTTTTCGATATCACAAATTCAGGGGATTTAAGCGTTACCAAACCTATAGCAGACGTTTTTATGAGCTTTGACCCATATGGCGTCGCTTTTTTGCCCAATAAATTACAGTGCATGGATGGTCTGTCGACTCAGCAGCGATATATTATCGCGATAAATAACGAGTTGGATGTATTGGATGAAGAAAAGTCAAATATTGAATCTTTTGTTGAACATTACGATCCCAAAGAACATGGTTATGATGTGCCTCTTGAAGAGAGAGAGTCGTTTCATTCCGTTCTAGTTCAAAAATTATATCTGGACCGGGAAAAACTCGAAACCTACCCTATGAACCGCAGGCATATTTTTAGGGTTAAAGGCACCAACAGCTTTTTCTTTTCTTCAGAAATATATGATGAATTGTATATTATCGCTCGACAGGGGTTAGCTTGTGGACTGACCGCTTTTAAGTTTGATGTCGATGATGAAGCACCAAGGAGATAATAGTAAGTGAAAGATGAATACTCGATACTCACTAAACAAAATATGGATACTTTCCCATTCCAACAAACACCTGCACCAGTAGGTGCTGCAGCACCGGATCTGTTATTGGAAATGACCTTTTCTCCAAAGCTGTTCATTATTGGTGATATAGCATCCAAACTGGAGCCATTGGTGCAGCATGGTGTTGAATGGCTGGATGCTCGTGTTGACAATTCGCCAAGTCAACCTTCGGATGAACAACTCGAGGTATATGACAACTATCGAATGCCTTATATCCAGCAGACGTACAGATTGACGGATAAAGAAAAGCAATTTGGTAAGTTGAATTGGTTAGATACTGATTCGACAGAGTTCGATTTTTCTAAACTGGAAAATATTCCTGTGGAACAAAGGTTAATATTTAAACTGGAAGAGGACTTTGGCTTGGTGTTTATTCATCAAAGTGTGATTGATTTATTGAAAGAACATGTAAAAACGGTATGGGTAAGAGATATATAATTACCGCTTGGTCGTTTTTTAACGCTATTTTTTAATAAATTGATTTGTCAGGAAAGTACGGTATTTAATATTGTGGTTTATTCGAATCCAAGCATGAAAATTATTGTATCTTCGAACAGGGCTAATGATGGACTTGAACACTAACTGGCTGCTGGATCAAGGTAAGGACAATGACACTCTGGTGTTGTTTGCCCATGGCGCCGGTGCCGATATGCACAGCGACTTTATGGCGGATTATGCCGCGCTGTTGGCCGCCAGCGGCCCGAGCGTGCTGAGGTTTAACTTTCCTTACATGGTCAAGCGTGGCGAGGATGGCAAGCGGCGTCCGCCGGACCGGGCACCTGCGCTGCTGCAGTCTTTCGAGCAGACCTTGGCGGCAGCGGTTGCCGCGTTTGCGCCCAAGCGACTATTTTTGATGGGCAAATCCATGGGCGGGCGGATGGCGGCCATGCTGGCGGCCAATGATAAATTGGCAATGACCCCCAGCGGCGTTATCTGCCTTGGTTATCCGTTTTTGCCGCCGAAGAAGACCGAGCCCAGACTTGAACCCCTGTGGGAATGTGCCTCGCCTCTGCTTATTCTGCAGGGCGAGCGCGACAGCTTTGGCAAGCGCGAGCAGTTGGCCTCCTGGGCGCTGCCCGAGCAGGCCAAAGTACGCTTTATTACCGACGGAGATCATAGTTTTGTGCCGCGCAAGTCGTCGGGAAAGGATCTTAAGGCTAACCTGCAGGATGCAGTGAAAGAATCACTTTTATTTATCGGGAGTTAGTTATGCGTAAGGGGTTATTGTTACTGGCGGCCATCAGTGGTTTCTTTGCCGTTGCTCTGGGAGCTTTTGGCGCCCATGGACTCAAGACCATTGCACCTGCCGAGTTGATTGCAATATTCAACCTGGGGGTTGAGTATCAGTTCTATCATACCTTTGGTTTGATAACCTTGGCCTTTGCCGGTCACTGGTTTAAGTCGCGTCTGATTGACTGGGCTGCCGGGCTGTTTATCGCCGGGATCTTTATGTTCTCCGGCTCGCTGTATCTGTATGCCCTGACCGGCACCAAGTGGCTGGGCATGGTAACCCCCCTCGGTGGCAGCTGCTTCCTGGTGGGTTGGCTATTGTTGGCGGCAGCGGTATGGCGTCATCGCATGGATGAAACCGGGCTCTGAGTTTATGACTTCCGCAAGCGATGTTTTTTAATTGGCCTCCTGAGGTTACGGCAACTGGATTGCTAGCCAGATAAGCGTGAGGCTTTTAGGAAAAGAATAAAAAAGCACCTTAGGTAACAACCAAGGTGCTTTTTGTTGTTTAAGCCACAGATGAGTCTCTATGGCTTAGATTGCAGGCTTATTAGAGCAGACCGCGACGCTTGAGCAGGGCATCGGTTGTCGGCTCCTGGCCACGGAAGTTTTTGTAGGCTTCCATAGGTGGCACGCTGTTACCCACTTCTCGGATAGTCTTGCGATACTTCATGCCGATATCGCGCTTGAGGCCGCCTTGGCTCTGCACATAGGCAAAGGCGTCGGCCGCCAGGATTTCGCTCCACATATAGGCGTAGTAGCTGGCGCTGTAGCCACCCGGGAAGGCGTGGGCAAAGTAGGTCGACTTGTAACGTGGTGGCACGGCTTCAATGTTCAGGCCGTGTTTTTCAAGTGCCTTGGCTTCAAATTCGGCCACATTTTGCAGTGGTGCGTCTTTGCCCAGCGAATGCCATTCCATGTCTACCAGGGCGGCTGCCATATATTCCAGGGTGTCGAAGCCCTGGTTGAAGCTGCGGGACTTCAGCAACTTGTCCAGCATCGCCTTGGGTAAAGGCTCACCGGTTTGGTAGTGCTTGGCATAGTTGGCCAACACTTGTGGATGACCGGCCCAGTCCTCTTCGAAGGTAGATGGGAACTCGACAAAGTCACGGGATACCGCAGTACCTGACAGGCTGGGATAGGTTACTTTGGAGAACATGCCATGTGTGCCATGGCCCAGCTCGTGGAACATGGTTGTTACTTCATCATAGCTGACGAAGGTGGCTTCGCCTTCCGGTGCCTTCTTGATGTTCATCACATTGACCACCACAGGCTTTTCACCCTTGAGCAGGTTCTGACTGACGAAAGAGCTCATCCAGGCACCGCCGCGCTTGCCTTCACGGGCGAAATAGTCGCCGTAGAAGATGGCCATGCTGCTGCCATCGGCATCAAACATTTCCCAGGCTTTGACATCAGGGTGATAAACCGGCAGATCCGGCCGTGGCTTGAAGGTCACCCCATAGAGTTGGTTGAGAGTAAAGAAGACGCCGTCTTCCAACACTCGATTGAATTCGAAGTAAGGCTTGAGGCTGGCCTCATCCAGATCATACTTCTCCTGGCGCACCAGCTCGGCATAGAAGGCCCAGTCCCAAGGTTTGAGCTGGAACTTGCCACCTGTCTTGTCGATCATCGCCTGGATATCGGCGGCTTCTTTCTGGGTGTTGGCGACAACGGCAGGCACCATGGAGCCGAACATCTCATAGACGGCCTCGGGCGTCTTGGCCATTTGTGGGCTCAGACGGTAACTGGCCCAGTTATCAAAGCCCAGCAGGGCGGCACGCTCGGCACGTAGTTGTGCCAGACGAGCGACCAGAGAGGCGGTTTCATTCTCTCCTTCAAGGCCGCGGTAGGCCGAGGCTTCCCAAATCTGCTTTCTCAGCTCTCGGTTTTTCAGCTGAGTCAGCACAGGCTGGCGAGTGGTGTTGGTGATGCTGATAAGGTATTGGCCATCAAGACCGGCGGCCTTGGCATCGGCCGCGGCATTGCGAATGGCCGAGTCGGACAGGCCGTCCAATTGAGCGACGTCAGCCACAGTTACGGCAATCTCTTTGTTCATCCGCATCAGTCGTTGCTGGAATTCGTTCACCAGCTTGGACTGTTCTTCGTTCAGAGCGCGGATCTGGACTTTCTCGTTCTCGGTCAGCTTGGCGCCGGCGAGCACAAAGCGTTGGTGGTACACCTCAATAAGGCGCACTTCTTCGCTGCTCAGGTTCAGTTGCTGACGCTGGGAGTAGAGGCTGTCGATACGGGCAAACAGCTCCGGGTTGAGATTGACGTTGTCTGAATGGGCCGCCATCTTTGGTGCCATTTCACCCTGAATTTTACGCAGTTCAGGGTTGGAGTTGGAGCTGGTCAGGTTATAGAAAACGCTTGAGGCGCGGCTCAGTAGTTCACCGGACTTTTCCAACGCCACGATAGTGTTGGCAAAAGTGGGTTTCTCTGGATTGTTGGCAATGGCCAGCACTTCCTGGTAGTGCTCGGCAATACCGGCTTCCAGCGCAGGCTTGAAGTGTTCATCTTTGATCAGGCGAAAATCCGGAGCCTGATATTGCAAGGTGCTCTTGGCAAAAAGTGGGTTGTTTTGGGTGGCTTCAGCTCTTGCCAGATTGGTGTCTTGAGACGTGTGGGTGCTGCAGCCAGAAATAGCCAGAGTGGCGCCAACGGCCAGCGCCAGAAGAGATTTTCGCATTGATATGACTTCCATCTTTAGTTATGAGTTTTTTAGCGCAATTTAGCACTTGTTGCTTAAAAGTGGCTGAATTTGATGATTATAGCCTACATAATCCTGATGTTTATATGCCAGAGGCTTATTGAGGTAGAAGTGTAACAAATTGATTTTAATGACTAGATTCAGTGAATACTGAATCAATGCCCAAGTTTGATGGCATGGGGCATGCGTCCTGTATTTATGTGGTAAAAAGTGTAAAATTGCGGCCGGAATTTTTCTCAGGGGAGAGCCGTTTTGGCGCAACTTTATTTCTACTATTCGGCGATGAATGCCGGAAAATCCACCTCTTTACTGCAGTCATCCTATAACTATCGTGAACGCGGCATGCACACCCTGGTGATGACCCCGGCGATAGATGACCGTTTTGGAGTGGGAAAGGTCGCCTCCAGGATCGGTATTGAATGTGATGCACGCATTTTTGCCCATGACGATAATCTGCTTGAGATGATCCGCGCTGAACACGAACGCCAGCCTCTGCACTGCGTGCTGTTTGATGAATCCCAGTTCCTCAGTAAAGAGCAGGTCAAGCAACTGGCCTATGTGGTCGACATCCTGGATATTCCCGTACTCTGTTACGGTTTGCGTACCGATTTCCAGGGCGAACTGTTTGTCGGCAGCCAGTACCTCTTGGCCTGGGCCGATAAGCTGGTAGAGCTGAAAACCATCTGTCACTGTGGTCGCAAGGCCAATATGGTGATCCGTCGTGATGGTACGGGTAACCCGGTACGAGAAGGAGAGCAGGTAGCCATAGGTGGCAACGAGAGTTATGAGTCTGTTTGTCGTAAGCACTATCGCGAACTGATTTGGGACTGATGCGAGGCGCAGTATTTAAAATACTCAAAAGATAAAAATTCAATCGCGAAAAGCCAAAGATATAAAGAAAGGAAGCTTATGTCGTTCAGTTCTCCCATCGGATATTGCCTGTTATGGCGGGTGTTACCGGTTTTATTGTTGAGTTTGTCACTGGGCTTAAGCCAGTTGCAACATGCTGTCGCCGGGCAGAAGGTGCCAAATTCAGAAGTTAAAGTGATTCAAAAGCTTATTTTTGAAAGGAAGATGGCAGAGGCGGCGCCCAGGCTGGATACGGCCATGGCAAACTACCCGGATTCGGGGCGGCTGGCATTTTTGCTTGGTCAGCTTTATTACTTCAGTAATCTCCCTAATTATCCCAAGGCGGTGGCAGCCTATGATAAGGCCGAGCTCATGCTGTCCAAGGACCCTGAGCTGTATTTTTTCCGCGCCGCGGCCAAGGCTCAGGTGCTGTCCGCTTATTCCCAGCGCCAGAGTCCGGACTATGTCGGCGCACTGGCCGATTACCGCAAAGCCGAGGCTTTGGGATCGGAGCGGGATCTCAGGTTGGATATTGCCAGGGCAATCTATGAAACCCGGAACTATTCGGCGGCGCTGGAACAGATAAACCGCTATCTCAATAACAAGCCTCAGCTTTGGGCCGATGGCCAGATGCTCAAAGGTAATATCCTGGCACAAATGGGCCAGCATGAGGCGGCGCTCAAGAGTTATCAACGCGCTGCGAGGCAGTATGACTATCTGGATAAGCTGCAGTTCTATCAGGCTGTCAGCTTGCGGGCGTTGGGACAATCCGATGAGGCTCTAGCGCAGCTCGACAAGGGGTTAAAGCGTCAGGGCCGTGCTTACTTGCAGCTTGTCTATCTCAAAGCCATGCTGAGCTATGAGCAGAAACAATACCAAGAGGCGGCCCTGTTGTACCAGCAGCTGATTGAAAGGCGCCGCGACTGGGCCTTACCCTTACTCGGCTATTACAACAGCTTAAGCCAGATGGGCGAGGGACCCATCAGCATCAGCCATATACTGGATCTGGCACTCAAGCTCGACCCCGAGGTTGTGGTTCACTTTCATCAGCAGGATCTGTTGCGACTGTAACGCCCGGCAATTGGCTGATTACTCGGCCAATTACTCGGGAATATCCAACTGGCGCTGGGCAGATGCTTTGCGCTTATAGGCCAGATCCAGACTGGCCAGCTCGCCATGAATGGCCAACAGTGCCTGGGCAAGTTGATAGATAAGCCAGCTGTAACCGCTGAGCGCAAAGTCTTGATGCGCCGCTTCCGGCGAGTCGTCGCTCGATTCAGATGGCAGTTGCTTAAGCAGCTGTTGCTGCAATTGATAACCAAGTCCCAAGGGGAGTTTAGGACAGTCGGGCGTGTTGCCGGCCACATAGTCCGCCAGATAGGCGAACTCTCGCTGCAGCCCACTGGCCACCTGCTTAACTCTGGCGTAAGCCGCATCTTCTTCGTCCTTCCAGCGGGTGAGCAGCAGTAGTTCCAAAAGCGTGATCACCCTTATCTGTTTGTTGGCCAGCTCGGTTAGAGTCTGGGCCTCTTTCTTTAATGTTTGGCTTTCCCATTCCAGCGAAAACAGCAGCTTTTTCTGCGCCAGCACCGCCTTCATTGCCGTCTCCAGCGACTTACGGGCATTTTCCGGCTCTTCCTGGCCGGCATTGAGATGCTGCTCCAACACTTGGGTCATGATTTTCAGTGAACTTGCCAGTTGTGCCCGCCAGTCCTGTTTGGCCTTGATTGGCAGCACAAACAGGGAGACCAGCACGGCAATCACGCAGCCGATGAGAATATTGGCGGTACGCCACAGAGCTTCTGAGGTGTCGTGGTTGGCGTCACCTATCACTATGATCATGGTGAACCCAGCTACCAGATAGGCATAGCTGTAACGGCCGGCGTTGAGATAACAGACTATGCTGACCCCGAGGATCAGCAACCCCATCAGATCCCAATAGCCGTTCATCAAGATCACCAAAGAGACCCCATAAGCCGAGCCCAGGCAGGTGCCTACAGCCCGCTGCAGCGATTTTTCGATAGCGCCGCCCACCTGTGGCAGGCCCATCATGATGATCACTATGGTGACCATACTCCAGACAAAATGAGGCAAAGACCAGATGGCGTTGATGGCGGCGGCAATAAACAGCGCCAAGGCCAGTTTTACCGTGTGTACGGCACGGGAATGGCGGTAGATAAAATCGGCGAAGGCGGAGGCTCTGGCAAACAGGGGCATGGCAGTGTCTCAAAAAATGTGGTTGACCGTCAGCGGCAATTATGCCAGAGATGCGCGGCGATAGCGTCTCGGGGATGAGCTAAAGATGCAAACTGGGAAGCTGAATTAGCGGCGGATAATATGGTTGTGAGCTGGGTCACGGCTATAGTGCTCTGGGAGTAAGCATCTTTGGCTCCGTCATGCTTTTTCTTCGCTAGATAAGCAGCTAAATCCAGCGTCTGACTTTTTGACAATACAAGCGGTAGCTGTCACCAAAGAGTTGCTGCATTGCCCGTTCTTCCGGAAGGATTTGAAAGCGTTGCAAATAAGCAACAAAAAGGGCGATTAAAAACAGTAACCAGAGACTGTTGAGAAAGACGGCCTGTGCCAGCAGCAAGAGTACAAACCCCAGGTACATGGGGTTGCGTGAGCAGCGGTAAATACCTGAGGTCACCAAGGCCGAACTCTGTTCCGGCACCCTGGGATCCGGCGTGGTTCCATGGCGTTTGAAGCTCAGTACTCCTGCCAAAGGAATAACCAGCCCAGCAGTCAACAGAGAAACAGCGAGCCCCAAACTAAAGGTCGGATGCAGGTTTGAAGAGGGTAAGTAATAGGATGTCAGTTGCAACAGTAGCGCAAACAGCAGCAAGAGCGCCAGGGGTGGCAGTTTCTTTTCCAGTCCGGACATGAATTACACGGTTTTGAGTATTAGGTATCGGTTAAGATGACATGGACAAGGTATTGAATACAAGGGCATACCATTGGCTATTCCCATTTTGGCGCAGCCGCGTTCTGTGCTTTGCGCCAACACCAGTCAGTTTGCCAGTCGATTTGATTGTGGCGATAAAAGACCCGGCCAGGTGACCGGGTCTTTATCGAACTAAATATGCTTCAAGCGCGATCAGAAGGGGGCGTTGATATCCACCACGTTGATCAGCTTGTGGTTGACGAACTCTTTCAGGCCTAAGTCGATCAGTTCACGACCATAGCCGGAGCGGCGGATGCCGCCAAAGGGCAAATCAGCCTTAACCATGGTGGGGTGGTTGACAAACATCATCCC
>Ga0114983_1000228_pt1 | contig 23438 bp, 22 predicted proteins | sample Shrwel_input2_RT_FD_87182 | JGI IMG/M metagenome (GOLD analysis project Ga0114983, IMG submission 87182) | Subsurface microbial communities from deep shales in Ohio, USA - Utica-3 well 1 S input2 RT | ecosystem: Environmental > Aquatic > Deep subsurface > Shale gas/oil reservoir > Produced... | reverse complement strand
GTCGCCGCCTTCCTGCGCGAGCAGGCGATCAAGCTGGCGCTGTTCGCTGCACTGGCATTGCCGGCGGCGTGGCTGGCGCTGGCACTGCTGAGCCGCACCGACAAGCAGGCGTGGCTTGCGATCTGGGCGATCGGCTGGGGTGGCTGGGCGGCCCTGCGCTGGCTGCAGCCGCGCTACATCGCGCCGCTGTTCGATCAGGTCGAAGCCTTGCCGGCCGGCGAACTGCGCAGCCGGCTCGAACTGCTGCTGAGCCGCAGCGGGGTTCGCGAGCAGCGCCTGTTCCTGCAGAAAACGTCGGCGCGTTCGGCGCAGGCCAACGCCCAGGTGTCGGGCAGCGCGCGGGCGCCGCGGATCGTGCTCAGCGACACGCTGATCGCCATGCTCAAGGCCGACGAGATCGAAGCCGTGGTGGCGCACGAACTCGGCCATATCCAGCGCGGCCATCTGCGTTTCCAGCTGCTGATGATCGGGGCGGCCTCGTTCCTGATGGTGATGGTCGCAGCGGCGCTGACCGCAGGCGTTGCCGAGCCGGTGGCACGGTTGGCGCTGGCCTGGGCACTGCTGCCGTCGCTGTGGCTCGCGGCGCTGCCGCTGGTCAACTACTGGTATCGGCGCTTCGAGTTCGAGGCCGATGACAGCGCCGCAGGCAATGCCAGTGCTGCCGCGCTGGCGCGGGCGCTGCGCCGGCTGACGGCGAACAATCGCAACGCGCCGGTGGCGGATCGCTGGTACGAGCGTGTCTATCACACTCATCCTGCAACGTCGGCACGACTCGACCGGCTGGATGCAGCGGGGACATGAGCGCGGCCCTGCGCACGGTGCTGCTGACCGTGCTGACGCTGTGCTGTTTCGCGGCCAATTCGATCCTGACCCGCGTTGGCCTGCGTGATGGCGGCATGGATGGCCTGGCGTTCGCGCTGATCCGCATCGCCGCCGGTGCCGCGATGCTGGTACTGCTGCTGTCGCGGCGCGCAAGCGGGCTGCGCAGGCTGGCCGGTGACTGGCCGTCGGCGCTGGCGCTGCTGATCTACGCAACGGCGTTCTCGGTTGCCTATCGGTCGATCCCGTCCGGCACCGGCGCGCTGATCCTGTTCGGCGCCGTGCAGGTGACGATGATCGGCAGCGGTGTCGCGAATGGCGAGCGGCCACCGTGGCCGGAATGGTGTGGGGTGCTGGTGTCGATCAGTGGCCTGCTGGTGTTCCTGCTGCCGGGGCTGCAGCGGCCGCCGCTGGCCGGCAGCCTGCTGATGCTGGCAGCCGGCATCGGCTGGGCGGCGTACAGCCTGCGCGGCAGAGGCAACGGCGATCCGCTGGCCGCGACGGCCGGCAACTTCGTGCGGGCGCTGCCGCTGACCGTGCTGCCATGGCTGGTGTTCGGCGACTTCGAGATCAACACCCGCGGCCTGCTCTGTGCGTTGGCCTCCGGCGCGCTGGCGTCGGGGCTGGGCTATGCGCTTTGGTACACGGTGCTGCCGGCGCTGTCGGCGCTGCGTGCCAGCGTCGTGCAGCTGGCAGCGCCGATGCTGGTGACGGTATTTGGTGTGCTGTTCCTCGGCGAGCCACTGAGCCTGCGGCTGGTCGCCGGCAGTGCGCTGATCCTTGGCGGGCTGGCGCTGGCGACGCTGTACCGCGCCGGGCGCGTAGCGGCGCCGAGCAACGCCTGATTCGGAATGCGAGGCGTGCTTCGCCGCGATGGACTGCGCCACACTGCGCGCCCCATTCCCCTTGATCCGGCGGCGCCTGTCGCCGTGGAGAACACGCGCATGCAGAGCCATTCGATCGTCCGTGCCGGCCCGCTTGAAGAGGTGCCGGCATGAACCTGCGGCTCGACGGCCGGCTGGCGCTGGTCACCGGCGGCACCGGGGCGATCGGCAGCGCAATCAGCACGCGGCTAGCCAGCATGGGTGCGCGAGTGATCGCCGTTTGCCTGCCGGCCGAACAGGCGGCAGCCGAGATGCTGCAGGCCGACTGGCAGGCGCAGGGCCTGACGGTCGACATCGCGGCTTTCGATGTGGCCGATCCCGATGCGACCGAAGCTGGGCTTCATGCCGTGGCGGATCTGCACGGCGACATCGACATCCTGATCAATTGCGCCGGCATCACCCGTGATGCGCCGCTGAAGCGGATGACGGTGCAGCAGTGGCAACAGGTGCTGCGCGTCAATCTGGATTCGATGTTCAACACCAGCCGCGTGCTGGCCGAGCCGATGGCGGCGCGCGGCTGGGGGCGCATCGTCAACATCAGCTCGGTCAACGGTCAGAAAGGCCAGTTCGGGCAGACCAATTACGCAGCGGCCAAGGCCGGCGTGCACGGCTTCACGATGGCACTGGCGCTGGAAGTGGCGCGCAAGGGCGTCACCGTCAACACCGTGGCGCCGGGCTACATCGACAGCCCGATGATCCGCGCGGTGCCGGAGGCGATCCGCACCGACATCCTGCGCGGCATCCCGGCCGGCCGTTACGGCACGCCGGACGACATCGCTGCAGCGGTCGGCTTCCTGTGCTCGGACGCAGCGGCCTACATCAACGGCGTGCAGTTGCCGGTCAACGGCGCGATGTATCTGAGCGCCTGAGGAACCGTCGCATCGATTCCATGGCGGAACCTCGACGTGCACCGGCGGTCGGTTCACCATCGCGTTCCATCGTTCACATCGTGCCGAGGTCGCCATGTCTGCTGAAGTCGCTGCCTATTCGCTGCCGGAAGTCGATGCCGAAACCTTGCGCGCGACGCTTGCCGATCACCGTGTGCCGCTGCTGGTCGAGTACATGACCGAACACTGTCCGTGGTGCCAGCGGCTGGAGCCGGTGCTGGCGGCAGCACAGCCGAAGTTCGAAGGCCGGGTGCGGATGGTCAAGGTCGACATCGAACGCTGGCCGGACGTGAAACCGACCGATCACCCGCGTGCGGTGCCGACCATCGCCGTGTTCCGCGAAGGGCGGATGATCATGACCAAGAGCGGCATGATCCAGCGCCAGCAGCTCGAGGTGTTCCTCAATCACTGGCTGGACCCGGCGAACGAGGGTTTGAACTGACGGTCAGGCAGCAGCGCAGGCAGTAGCATGCGCAGCAGTCAGCATCGCGCGCCGTGCGACGGCGGCGGCACGATCCGGAACACCGGACGAACAGAATCAGCGGAGGAGCCATGACGTTTTCGGGTAGCGGTGCACGCGGTCTGTCGCGGCGGATGCTGCTGGGTATTGGCGCTGCCGCAGTCGCAGCGGCGATGCTGCCGGCACGGGCAGCCGACCGGGCCAGCACCATCCGCATCGGCGTGCTGCAGTTCGGTACCGTCGCCTGGACGCTCGACACGCTGAAGCATCAGGGCTTCGACAAGGCCGGAGGCTTCGACATCGAAGTGGTGCCGATGGCCGCGCCGAATGCTGCGCAGATCGCGCTGCAAGGTGGGGCGGTCGACATGATCACCACCGACTGGCTGTGGGTGAACCGCAACCGCGCCGATGGCCGCAAGGTCCAGTTCGTCGCCAACTCGACGGCGCTCGGCGGGCTTTATGTGAAGGCCGACAGCGGCATCAAGCAGCTTGCCGATCTGAAGGGTCGCGAGATCGGCGTTGCCGGCACGCCGGTCGACAAGAGCTGGCTGTTCCTGCAGGCCTACGCGAAAAAGACCGCCAATCTCGATCTGCGCAAGGATGCCAAGCCCAGCTTCGCGGCACCGCCGGCGCTGAACGAATTCATCCTGCGCGACAAGCTGCCGGCGGTGCTGAACTTCTGGCCGTATGGCGCGCGACTGAAAGCCGCCGGCCTGACCGAACTGCTGGACATGAAGGACGTGCTGAAGGGCCTCGGGCTCGCCAGGCCGGCCCCGATGGTCGGCTGGGTGTTCAACGAAAGCTGGTCGTCGGCGAACCCGGATCTGCTGAAACGTTTCCTGATCTCCGTCGACAAGACCAATGCCGTGCTGCGCGACAGCGATCCGGCCTGGGTACGGCTGAAGCCGCTGATGAAGGCCGACAGCGAAGCCGATTTCATTGCCTTGCGTGATGCTCATCGCGATGGCATCCAGCCCGACGAACTGGTGGTCGATCTGCCGGAGATCCAGCGCCTGTATGCGCTGCTGGCAGCCGAGGGCGGCGAGGAGCTGGTCGGCAAGTCGGCAACGCTCGATCCAGCGACATTTCACAGCACGAGCGGACGCGCGCCCTGATGCCGGTAGCGAAGTCCGCGATGCCGGGCAGCGTGCCGGACGCGGTGATCCGGTCCGCTTCGCTGCTGGCGCTGCTGCTGATCTGGCAGCTGGTCGCGCTGCGCGTCGATGACCCGCTGCTGCCGTCACCGACGGCGGTGCTGGCCAGCCTGTTCCACCATCTGACCGCCGGCGAACTGCTGCATCACCTTGGCGTGACCTTGCTCAGGGTCGCTGCCTCGTTCGTGATCGCGATGGTCGTTGGCGTTGCCGTTGGCGTCTGGATGGGTCGCAGCAAGCTGGCGAACAATCTGTTCGACAGCCTGCTGGTGCTGATGCTGAACCTGCCGGCGCTGGTCGCGGCAATCCTGTGCTTCATCTGGATCGGTCTGAACGAAACGGCTGCGGTGATCGCGGTGGCGATCAACAAGATCCCAACCGTCATCACCAATATCCGCGAAGGCGCGCGCGCGCTTGATCAGCAGCTGCTGCAGGTCGGCGAGGTCTACCGCGTGCCGCGCATCACCGTGCTGCGCCGGATCGTGCTGCCGCAGCTGTACCCGTACATCATGGCGTCGGCGCGCTCGGGCCTGGCGCTGATCTGGAAGATCGTGCTGGTGATCGAACTGCTCGGCCGCTCGGACGGCATCGGCTTTCAGCTCGGCAGCTTTTTCCAGTTCTTCGACTTGACCAGCATCCTCGCGTACACCGCCGCGTTTGCTGCCGTGGTGTTCGTCATCGAGGCACTGCTGCTGCGGCCGCTCGATCGCAAGCTCAACGGGTGGCGGGCATGAGCCGGCTCGATGTCGCGATCCGCGCCAAGCGCCACGCCGGCGCTGCGGCCGACACGCTCGGCGAGCTGCAGTTCAGCGCCGAATCCGGCGATTTTCTTGCCATCGTCGGGCCGAGCGGCGCCGGCAAGACCACGTTGCTGAAGATCATCGCCGGGCTCGATCCGGCGTTCGATGGCGCGGTCAGCGCCGGCCGCGACACGCGGGTCGGTTTCGTGTTTCAGGAACCGCGCCTGTTGCCGTGGCTGAATGTCGCCGACAATCTTCGCTTGGTGCAGCCGGACTTGCCGGATGCGCTGATCGACGCCGGGCTGGCCAAGGTCGGCCTGCCGGGTGCGGCGCATCAGTTGCCGCTGCGCCTGTCCGGTGGCATGCAGCGCCGCGTGGCGCTGTTGCGCGCCTTCCTGATCAAGCCCGAACTGCTGCTGCTCGATGAACCGTTCATATCGCTCGATGCGCCCACCGCCGACAGCCTGTACGACGTGCTGGCCGCGCTCAGGGCCGATGTGATGCCGACCACCTTGCTGGTCACGCACGATCTGCGCGAAGCACTGGCGCTGGCCGACCGCGTGCTGTTCGTCAGCAAGAGCCCGGCGCGGGTCATCCTCGATCATCGCGTGGCGCTGCCGAAGCCTCGCCACCGCGATGACGATGCGGTGTCGCAGGCCCACCACGAACTGATGTCCCGACATCCCGAATTGCTTGGCGGCCTTGCCGCCGCCTGCCCGAAACCGGAGGCCGTCTGATGACGTCGCCTGCTGCAAACACGCTTCCCCAAACCCTGGAAGTTCGCGACGCCGTGAAATCGTACGGCGACGTGAAAGCCCTGCAGGGCGTGTCGATGACGATCGCGCCTGGGCAGTTCATGGCGCTGCTCGGCCCGAACGGCGCCGGCAAGTCGACGCTGTTCCAGCTGCTGTCCGGCCTGTTCGTGCCCGATGCCGGGGCGATCAGGATCTGCGGCGAGGATTTCCTGAAGCAGCCGACCATCGGGCTGGCGAAGATCGGCGTCGTGTTCCAGCAGCCGACGCTGGATCTGGACCTGAGCGTCACCGGCAACATGCGCTTCCATGCCTCGCTGCACGGCCTTGGCCGCGTCGGACGTGAGCGGATTGCGCCGCTGCTGGCGCAGGTCGGCCTGGCCGGATCCGAAGACAAGGTCTGCCGCACCTTGTCCGGCGGCAATCGCCGCAAGGTCGAACTGGCGCGGGCGCTGCTGCACCAGCCGGCACTGCTGCTGATGGATGAAGCGACGGTCGGCCTCGATCCCCAGTCGCGAACCACCTTGATGGCGCTGGTCAAGGGCCTGTGCCGCGATCAGGGCCTGTCGGTGCTGTGGGCCACGCATCTGGTCAATGAAGCCGAACAGGCTGACCGCGTCTATGTGCTGCACCGGGGCAAGCAGCTGATCGAAGGCACGCCGGAAGGCGTCACCGCCGCCAGCGGCTGCGCGACGCTCGAGGAAGCGTTCCTGAAAATGACCGTTCCGCCGTCAGGCGCACCCGGCGCCGGCGGCAAACCCATGGAGAAATCGGCATGAAGCCTGTCCACCTGATCGTCGCCACCAGTCTGCTGGCCGCCCTGCCGGCGGGCGCCGGCAAGCTCTACATCTCCAGCGAAAAGGACAACGCCGTCACCGTGCTGGAGTCCGGCAGCCTGAAGCCGCTTGGCAAGATCAAGACCGGCGACAAGCCGCGCGATCTGGTGTTTTCGCCGGACCGCAAGAAACTCTACGTCGCCTGCGGCGAAGGCAGCCGGATCGACGTGATCGACACCGCGACCGACAAGGTCATCGGCAAGCTCAACGTCGGCGAAGACCCGGAGCGTTTCGTGTTTTCGCCGGACGGCAAGACCGTGTGGGCCACGCTTGAGGAAGACGGCATCGTCTCCGGCACCCATGTCGCCAGCGGCAAGCGGCTGGCCGAGATCCCGGTCGGCGACGAGCCGGAAGGCATCCTGATGACGCCGGATGGCAAGACCATCTACGCGACCAGCGAAGTGGCCAATCTGGTTCATGTGATCGACGTGGCCTCGAAGACGGTCAAGGCCAACATCAGCGTCGGCAATCGGCCGCGCCGCTTTGCGCTGACGCCGGATGGCACCACGCTTTGGGTCTCGAACGAGCTGTCCGGCACGATCTCGATCATCGATACCCGGACCAACGCCGTCACCGGCGAAGTGAAGTTCCAGCCGAAGGGCTTCCGCGCCGAGGACATCACGCCGGTCGGCATCCTGATGACAAAGGATGGTTCGACCGCCTACGTGACGATGGGCAGCGCCAATCACATCGCCAAGGTCGACGTGAAGACGCGTGATGTGAAGGGCTATCTGCTGACCGGCGGCCGGCCATGGGGCATCGCGCTGACTCGCGATGAAAAGACGCTGTACGTGACCAATGGCCAGTCCGACGACATGGCGGTGATCGACGTCGCCAGCTTCAAGCTTGCCAAGGCAGTGCCGGTGGGCCGCGTGCCGTACACCGTCGGTATTCTCGAATGAAGCGCCTGCTGACCCTCATTACGCTGGCCCTGCTGGCGACGATTCCTGTCGCCCGCGCAGCGGACACGCCGTTCCGGATCGGCTATCTGGAATGGTCCGAAGACCCGCGCTATCGCAGCGAACGCATCAAGGCCGAGTATCCGTTGCTGCCGTGGGGCCGGCCGTTCGCGGCAGCCGAGCAGGCCATCAAGGAAACCGCGTTTTCCGGCAGCGCGCTGAAGCTGCGCTTCGAACTGCTGAAGCGCGAAGCAGCCGACGCGACCGCGATGGTCGAGATGGTCAAGGCGATGGTGACCGCCGGCGCGCACTACGTGATCGTCGATGCCGACGGCGTGGTGATGGCCGATGTCGCCAAGCGCACCGCTGGCCTGCCGGTGACCCTGTTCAACATCGCCGCACAGGACGACGCGCTGCGTGGCGCACAGTGCAGCGCCAAGCTGCTGCATGTGATTCCCAACCACGCGATGCTGACCGATGCGCTGGCCCAGTATCTGGTGCTGCGCCGCTGGTCGAACGTGCTGGTGCTGCAGGGCCCCTTGCCGGCCGATGCCGCGTTTGCTGCCGCCTGGGCACGATCGGCAAAGCGGCTGGGCCTGAAGATCGTCGATACCCGGCCGTTCAAGCTCGGCCTCGATCCGCGCGAGCGCGAGCTGAACAACCTGCAGCTGCTGACCGGTTCGAAGGACTACGACGCCGTGTTCGTCGCCGATACCGACGGCGAGTTCGCGCGCAACGTGCCGTATCAGACCGCCAAGCCACGGATCGTCGTTGGCGCCAGCGGGCTGGTCGCCGATGCCTGGCACTGGTCCTGGGAGCGCGATGGCGCGCGCCAGCTGAACAATCGCCTGCTGAAGGCCGCTGGCCGCCATGTCACCTCGTACGACTGGGCGGCGTGGATGGCGGTGAAGAGTGTCGTTGAAGCGGTGGTTCGCGCCGGCACGCCGGACTATGCGAAGAGCTACGCCTACCTGCGGGGTCCGGACATCGTCATCGACGGCTTCAAGGGCTTCCGGATGGGCTACCGGCCGTGGGACGGCCAGCTGCGCCAGCCGATCCTGCTGAACACCGGCAATTACGCGATTGCCGTGGCGCCGATCGAGGGCTTTCTCGATCCGGTCAACAATCTCGACACCCTGGGCTTCGATGCCCGGGAGACCGCCTGCCCGAAAGCGCAGGCCTTGGGTAGCGGTTCAGGAGTGGCCAAATGAGAGCAGGACACGCGCTGGAAGCGCTCGGCGCGATCAGCTTTCGCGAGCTGCGCAAGTTCATGCAACAGCGCTCGCGACTGCTGTCGGCGCTGGTCCGGCCGCTGTTGTGGCTGGTGGTGTTCGCGGCCGGCTTTCGCAATGTCTTCGGTGTCGCGGTGATCGAGCCGTACTCGAGCTTCATCGAGTACCAGGTCTATGTGGCACCCGGCCTGCTCGGGATGATCTGCCTGTTCAACGGCATCCAGTCATCACTGGCAATGGTCTACGACCGCGAGATGGGCATGATGCGGCTGCTGCTGACCGCGCCGCTGCCGCGTGCCTGGCTGCTGGCCAGCAAGCTGGTTGCCGGCACCTTGCTGTCGCTGGTGCAGTGCTACGCGTTCCTGATCGTCTGCGCGCTGTTCGGCGTCGATCTGCCGTGGGTCGGCTGGCTGTATGCGTTCCCGGCGCTGCTGCTCGGTGGCCTGATGCTCGGCGCGCTCGGCCTGTTGCTGTCCGTCTACATCAAGCAGATCGAGAACTTCGCGAGCACGATGAATTTCGTGATCTTCCCGATGTTCTTCATGTCGTCGGCGCTGTACCCGCTGTGGAAGCTCAAGGAATCCGGCGCCGAATGGCTGTACTGGGTGGCCAGCGTCAATCCGTTCACCCACATGGTCGAGCTGACCCGCTTCGCGATGTACGAGCAGCTGAACATCACGTCGCTGGCGGTGGTCGCGGGTTCCGCCACGGTGTTCTTCGTCTGGGCCGCCTATGGCTATGACCCGCAGCGCGGCATGGTCAAGAAGCGGGCGCAGGCCTGATTCGCGACGCCTGAACCAGAAAAGCCGCCGGATCGCTCCGGCGGCTTTTCACGTTGCGGCAGGCTGACGCGGCTCAGACGATTTCGAAACCTTCGTAGCCCTTGGCCTTCACGTCCTCGCAGGCCGCGCGATAGTTGCCGACGCCGAGATAGCCGAGCACCCGGTTCGATTTGCCGGCGACGTTGGCGCCGGTGTACCAGGACTTGGTCTTGCTGATCAGCGTCATGTTGGCGACTTCGTCGTGATGCGCCATCCAGCGGGTCTCGAAATCCGCGGTCGCCTCGATGCTGCTCGCGTGGCGCGCCTCGCGCAGGTGCCGGATGCAGTCGCTGATCCAGTCGACCTGCTGCTGCAGACAGGTCGGGGCATTGCAGAACGCGGCACCGGGCGCGAACGGGGCCGAGGTCATGAACAGGTTCGGGAAGCCGTGGACCTGCAGGCCCATCGCGGTGCGCAGGTCGCGCGCCCAGTGTTCCTTCAGCGACAGGTTGTCGCGGCCGCGGATGTCGATGCGCGTCAAGGTGCCGGTACTGGCATCGAAGCCGGTGGCGAAGATCAGCACGTCGAGATCGAATTCCTCGGCGGTCGTCTTCACGCCGCGCGCAGTCAGCTTTTCGATCGGCGTTTCGCGGACATCGACCAGACGCACGTTCGGCTGGTTGTAGACCTCGAAGTAGCCGTTCTCCAACGGCACGCGCTTGGTGCCGAAGCCGTGATCGCGCGGCAGCAGCTTGGCGGCGATCGCCGGATCCTTGATCCGCACGCGGATCTTGTCGCGCACGAAGTCCGACAGTTCGTCGTTGATCGCCTGATCGAAGAAGGCTTCGCGGAAGCCGGACAGCCAGAAGTTCAGTGAGCCGTCGGCCCACAGCCGTTCCAGCGTCGCGCGCCGTTCCTCCGGCGTGACATCGGCGTAGGCACGTGGATCGGGGTCGACATCGAAGCCGACAAAGGTGTTCCAGACGATCTCCCTGATTTCCGGGTAGCGGGCGCGCAGTGCTGCGCGGCTGCTGTCGTCGAGCTTGGGGTTGCTGATCGGGATCGCGTAGTTCGGCGTGCGCTGGAACACCGTCAGGTGGGCGACCTCGGGCGCGATGGTCTGGATTACCTGGATGCCGGTCGCGCCGGTGCCGACGATGCCGACCCGCTTGCCCGCAAGGTCGACGCCTTCCTTCGGCCAGCGCGCGGTGTAGGCGATCGTGCCGTTGAAGTCCTCGGCACCCGGATACGGCGACAGCAGCGGTGCCGATACCGGACCGGTGCAGGTGATCAGGAACTGGCTGCTGACCGTATCGCGCTGGCCGCTGGTGCTTTCGGTGTCGACGATCCAGCGCGAGGCCGCTTCGTCCCAGACGGCGCGGGTGACCCGCGTGTTCAGCGTGATGTCGCGGCGCAGGTCGAACTTGTCGGCCATGTGGTTCAGATAGCGCTCGGTCTCGTGCTGGGCTGGGAAGCGCTCCTTCCAGTCCCATTCGGCGAGCAGTTCGTCGGAGAACCAGTACTGGTAGACGTGGCTCGGCGAATCGGTTCGTGCGCCGGGATAGCGGTTCCAGTACCAGGTGCCGCCGACACCGCTGGCAGTGTCGAAGACGCGAACCTTCAGGCCCTGTTCGCGCAATCGATACAACTGGTACAGGCCGGAAAAGCCGGCGCCGATGACAACCGCATCCACCGTCTGCCATGCAGCCTTGGTTTCGCTCACGGGTCTCTCCTCGCTGTTTTCGCCGAATCCGCCGGTGCGCGTGGCCCGGGGTGTTCTTGATCATGCAGCGGCGTCGCGACGATGCGTATCGAGGTCGTGCCCGCAGCAGGCTGCGGCCAACAAAAAAGCCGCCGGTGCGAGCGGCGGCTTTTCGACAGCGGGGCTCGGTTCAGACGCCGCCGATTTCCAGCAGCTCCGACGAGCTTTCGACCACTTCGCCGCTGGCAGCATCGACTTCGATGCGGTAGTCGCCGTCGGCGGTCTTGATGTCGTACTCGTAAGAGGCCTTGCCGTCGGCCTCGAGTTCGAATTCGACGCGCTCGACTGTGCCGGCCTTCGCTTCCAGTGCCTTGGTGCGGGCAGCGGCTTCATCGACCTTGGCGATGGCGGCGAACGCCGGATCCGCAGCGGAGGCGACGCGGGTTTCGCTTTCGACGATCGTGCCGGCGCTGTCCGAGCACTCGATGTCGAACAGCTTGCCGTCGGCCTGCTTGATTTCGAATTCCCAGACGCGGCCTTCCGGCTCCTGCTTCAGCGTGGCCTGGATCAGCTCGCCCGGCGCCTGCGCCAGCGCGGCCTTGGCGCAGCTTTCGATGCCGGCATTGCTGTTGGCCACGACGGTGGCGGGTGCTTCCGGCGCCGGGGCGGCAACGGTGGCGGCGGGCGCCGGGGTTTCGGTCTTCGCGCAGGCGGCAAGGGCAAGCGCTGCAACGGTCAGCGCTAGGGTCTTGTGGGACATGTGTTGCTCCGGGAAAGCGCCGGCGCGGAATTGCGCAGGCTTCGATGGAAGGTTGAGACGAAATTTTAGCGCTCCGCAGCATTCCTGCTGTCTGGAAGCGGCGTGCCTGCCTGACATGCGAAAAACCCGGCGTGGGCGCCGGGCTTCGCTGCTTGCTGCCGGTCAGACCGGGCCGGGTTCAGTCACGGCGATTGCCGCGGCCACGGCCACGGTCATCATCGCGCCGGTCGTCGTGACGGCCGTTGCGGTGGTCATGACGGCCGCGGTAGTGCGGCACATAGACATTGTTGTACCAGGCGTTGTCGACGAAGTAGACCGGGCGGCCGCAGGCGTCGTAACGGCTGCAGTAGCGGCGCCAGTTCCGGCGATGAATCGGCGGCACGCGGACATAGTACGGCTGCTCGATGATCGTGCGGCGCTCGATGATCACCGGCTCGCGGTAGATGATCCGCGGGCGCGGGGCGTTGTCGATATCGATGCGGCCATAGAAGCCGGGCTGGCCGATGTTGATCGACACGCCGACGTCGGCGGCCGACGCCGGCACTGCCGACACGGCGCTAACCAGCAGCAGGACAGCAGTGAACAGCGATTTGATGCTCATGTTCCATCTCCAGGTTCCCGATCCTTGCTGCCGTTGCTGTGCCACGGTGCGGATCGGTGTGCGTGAAGACTAGGCTCGGCGGCTGAACATGTCATGAACCTGAACGGTCGCCAGGTGAGGCGGCTCACAGTAGCCGCGAAAACAGCGTCGCGATGCTGAGAAACGAGAAGAATCCGACCACGTCGGTGACCGTGGTCAGGATGATCGACGACGATTGCGCCGGGTCCTGACCGAAGCGGCGCAAGGTGATCGGCACCAGCGCACCGGCAAAGCCGGCAGCGACCATCGAGATCACCATCGCGGTCGCGATCACCAGCACCAGTCCGATCGAGCGGCTCCACAGGTAGACGCCGATGGCCGTGGTCAGCGCGATGCCCAGTCCGTTCAGCAGCCCGACGCTGACTTCCTTGGCGACCACGCGCGGCCAGTGACGGATGCTGATCTCGCGCAGCATCAAGCCGCGCATGGTCACCGCCAGCGCCTGCGCGCCCGCGTTGCCGCTTTGCCCGGCGACCACCGGCAGCAGCACCGCGAGTGCGGTGTACTTGGCGATGACGTCCTCGAACAGGCCGACGACCGATGCCGCGAGGAAGGCGGTCAGCAGGTTGATCTGCAGCCAGGGCAGGCGCTTGGCAACCGCGAACAGCGGCGACGACAGCGCCCGCTCGTCCTTCGAGGCGCCGACCATGGTCTGGATGTCGAGGCTGGTTTCCTCCTGCATCGCATTGACCAGTTCGCCCTGATGGATCACGCCGATCAGTCGGCCGCTGAAATCGATCACCGGCAGTTCGGTCAGCGCTTCGTGCTGCTCCAGCAGGTCGACGACCTCCTCGCGCGGCACGCTGTCATCAACGACGGCGATGATCGGCTGGCGCAGATCGGCAAGCGTCTGGTCCAGTTCGGCCAGCGCCAGATCCTGGATTTCGACACGGCCTTCGAGCCGCCCGCCATCACCGATCAGATAGATCTCGCGCACGCCGCGGCGGCCAGCGCGACGCAGGCGGGCCAGGGTCTCAGCGACCGGCAGTGCGTCGTCGAAGGCAAGAAAACGCGGATCCATCAGCGCACCTGCCGAATCCGGCAAGCGTTGCATGCTGGCGCGAAGCTCGTCGGCGACTTCCGGGTTCAGCAAGTCCAGATACTGGCCGCGCTGGTTTTCGCCAAGCCGGTTGAGCAGCGCAACGGCTTCGGTCGGTTCCAGCTCGGTCAGGATGTGACGGGCAATCCGCGCGGGCAGCAACGGCAGCACCGACTGCTCGATGTCGCCGGTAAGGCCGCGCCAGACCGGCATCAGCACCTGCAGCGGCTGGCTCGCGAAGACGCTGGCGATTTCGTCCGGCGGCAGCCGTTCAAGCCGCCGCGCCGCTTCGCGCGGGTAATCGAGCAGGTAACGCAGCGTCAGTGCGGCCGATGCGGTCTCGACACTCATGACGTGGTCTCCCTGCGGTCGGCATCGACAGGGCGCGGACCGCCGGGCAGCCAGGACACCACGACGTCGATCAAGCCGGAAACGCCGGACCAGTAGCCATTGGCGAGCAGCGACAACGCATCGGCTGGCGTGTGGCCCCGTTCGCGGACCGTCGACGGTGCCAGTGCCAGCGCCAGCGCCGACTGCCAGAGCACGCCGGCGAAGCGTTCGCCGCGTTCGACCACAGCCAGCGCGCGATCGCTGGCCCAGCCCGGGTGGTCACGCATCGCGCCGATCAGCGACTGCGCCGGTACGGTGACGCTCGGCGGCCGCATGATCTGGCGCAGAGCCATGTCCGGTGCCACTCGCAGCAGCTCGACCAGTGCGATCACGCCGAGCAGGCGTTGATCGTGATCGACGACATACAGCGCGTCGTGTTCATGCTCGGTCTCGCGCAGCCGCTCGATCGCGTAACCGGCGTTGACGTTCGGGGTCAGTGCCAGCGCGTGCGGATCGGCCCAAGCGCCAACGGTGTTTTCCGGATAGCCGAGCAGCAGCCGGAACGTCACTGCATGACCGGCCGGCAGCAGCGCCAGCAGCGTGTCGGCGCGGGTGGTCGGCATCTGCCGCAGCACGGCAACACCCGCCTGCGGCCCCATCGCCCTAAGCAGGCCGGCGGCGCTGTCGTCGGCCAGCCGGTCCATTGCCCGTGCCGAGAACAGCGGCAGCATCTGTCTAGCCACCGGGGCGGCGAGGCGCTGCGGGATCGATTCCAGCAGGTCGGCCGCGACACTGGGCGCCAGCCGTTCAAGCACCCGCGCGGCGTCGACCGGATGGGCTTCGAGGAAAGCCAGCGACAGGCTGGCGGCTTCAGCCACGGCGATCACCCTGCGTCGAACCATCGGCCGGGCGATCGATGAGCAGCACGATCGGCGCGTCGTTGAACAGTTTTGCCGGCAGGCTGACTCGGCCGTCGCGGGTCTCCAGCACCAGGCTGGTCGCCGACATTTCGAGGATCTTGCCCTCGTAACCGTCGACTCGGACCTGCTGGCCAATCGCGTAGGTCTGGCGCAGGTAGTGGCTGCCGATCAGGTTGGCGACATAGCTGCGCGAGGCGAGGCTGACTGCCAGTGCTGCAGCGCCGACCAATGCCGCGACGATCACCGCCGCCATGATCACCACGAAGGTGACGCGGACGCCGATCTGGTCCGCGCCGACCAGGATCGCGGTGATCAGGATCACCGCCTGAACCATGCGACCCAGCAGCTCGCGCTGGGCGCGGACCTCGCCGATTGGCGCCGCTTCGACCAGTTGCCGCGCCATGCGAGCGGCCAGCACGCCAACGACGATGATCAAACCACCGGCGGCCACCGTCGGCAGATAGCCGACCAGCTGCGCCAGCCATGACGTGAAGATGCCGAGGCCCATGACCTCGGTGGCAGCCGTGACGAAGAACAGCAGCACCAGCCAGAACAGGATGCCGCCGAGCAGACGCGCCGAGATCAGCGGCAGCTTGACGCTCGCGCCGGTACGGGCGATCGAGGACTGCGACAGCACACGCTCTACGGTCATCACCACATTGGTGCCGATCGAACGCAGCAAGCGGGCGATCAGCCAGCCGACCAGCAGCAGCAACAGCGCGCCGATCAGCTTGGGCAGGAATTGCGAGGCCTTGCCGAGGAACGCGGACAGCACGTCCTGCAGGGCAGTGCTCCATTCGGCGAACAGGTTCAAGGGCTGGGGCTCCGGAGTCGGACGCGGAGTCGGCGGCACTCAGCGCAAGCCGTCAGGCAGGCTGGACGGTGCGCTGGCACGAAGCCGCGAGTGAGACGAGCCTTGAACTTAACACAGGGTCATCGGGCGCCGACCCGACTCGAAGTCGGGCCGGCGCCCGGCGTGGCTTACAGCTTGACGTCGCTGATCTGCAGCACCGGCTGGGTGTTGGTGTAGTTCGGGATGTCGGCCAGGATCTCGGCCGACGGCGGGCCGAACGCGGTCTGGAAGGCATCGACCGAGTCGAAGTACAGATGGCCCATCGCGATATAGGTTGGCGGTGCCCCGGGTGCGCCGCCGGCCAGCCCGGATTCGACCGCCATCGACTTCAGCGCCGCGCCAACCTTGCTCTTCACCATCGGCATGTGGCTGTTCACGTAGTAGTCGATGTCGAACTTGGCACCGGCACTGTTGGGGTACATCACGCTGACCTTGATCATCGGTTACGGCTCCTCACGTGGGGCTGGCCATATCGGCCGGCTTCTTGGTATGGCGATCCGAGTTCTTCGGATTGCGGAAGATGATCGGCTTTTCGACCGTGGTGCTGCGTGCGCTCGACACCGCCTCGTCAACCAGATGACGCAGCGGCGATTTGTCGCAGACCGGATCGGTGGCGGAGGCATCGCCGGTGAACTGGAAGGCCTGGCAGCGGCAGCCGCCAAAGTCCTTTTCCTTCTCCGGGCACGACGAGCAGGGCTCCTTCATCCAGCCAAAGCCACGGAAGCGGTTGAAGGCATCCGACGCCTGCCAGATCTCCTTGATCGAGGCGGTCTGCACGTTCGGGAATTCGAAGCCCGGCAGCTGACGCGCAGCGTGACAGGGCAGGGCGGTGCCGTCGGGCGTCACCAGCAGGAACACCGAGCCCCAGCCGTTCATGCACGGCTTCGGGCGCTTCTCGTAGTAGTCCGGCACCACGAAGTAGATGTCCATCTTGCCCTTGAGCCGCGCCTGGTATTCGTTGGCGACTCCTTCGGCTTCGCGGACCTGTTCGAGCGTCGGCAGCAGGCGATCGCGATTCAGCAGCGCCCAGCCGTAGTACTGCGTGGTCGCCAGTTCGACGTAGTCGGCTTCGAGTTCGATCGCGAGGTCCAGCATCTCGCGCAGGCGATGCAGGTTGTCGCGATGCAGGACGAAGCACAGCACCATCGGAAAGCCGGCGGCCTTGACGGCGCGCGCCATGTCCAGCTTGTGCGCGTAGGCGCGCATGCCGGCGATCTCGTCGTTCTGATTCGCTTCGCTGCTCTGGAAGCTGACCTGAATGTGATCAAGCCCGGCCGCCTTCAGCGAACGGGCACGCGCGGCATCCATGCCGATACCGGAGGTGATCAGGTTCGAGTAGTAGCCGAGCTTCGTGCTTTCGGCGACCAGCGTTTCAAGATCCTGCCGTACCAGCGGCTCGCCGCCGGACAGGCCGAGCTGCAGCGCCCCCATCGAGCGGGCATCGCGCAGCACGCGCAGCCAGGTTTCGGTGTCCATGGTCTTGCCGTGGCCGTTGAAGTCGACCGGGTTGGAGCAATACGCGCACTGCAGCGGGCAGGCGTAGGTCAGCTCGGCAAGCAGCCACAGCGGTGGCTTGATGGCCGGCATCACGACCGGGTCAGGCGATCCACCCTCGTGCATGGGCTACCTCCAGAAAACTCTTCACATCGCCGGAGATGTCGCCGGCTTCGGGGAACTGCGCCATCAACGCGGTGGCGATGTCCGTGGCGGTCTTCTGACCGTCGACCGTCCTCAGGATCATCGCCGCCGATTCGCTGAGCTGCACCACCCCTTCCGGGTAGAGCAGCACGTCGCAGCCCTGAACGGTCTCGTACTGGATGCGGTGGCCGCGGGCCAGCTTCAGCGGGCCATCGTGCAGCGGCTTGTAGTCAGTTGCGTACTCGATCTTCTTCTCGGACGCATCAGACATGGATCGCTCCGCTGATCTCGGCTGCCGTCATGCCTTGGCGGAAGCCTTCGACGCAGTGATACGGCGGCTCGTTCTTCACGTAAGCCATGGTCATCGCATCGAGCATGGTCCACAGGATGTCGAGCTTGAACTTAAGCAGTTCCAGCGCGCGTTCCTGTTCGGCGCGGGTACGGAACAGGTCAAGTGTTAGGCCAAGACCGTGCTGCACGTCGCGGTGCGCTTCCTGGACGCGGCCCTTGAAGTAGTCCAGCCCGCTGTTCTCGATCCACGGATAGTGCTTCGGCCACTCGGCGATGCGCTCCTTGTGGATGCTGGGCGCGAACAGCTCGGTCAGTGACGAGGCCACGCCTTCCTGCCACGACGCGCGGCGCACGAAGTTCACGTAGGCATCGACTGCGAAACGGACACCGGGCAGCACGTGGCGATGGCTGACGATGTCCTCGCGGTTCAGGCCGACAGCGATGCCGAGACGGACCCAGCGCTCGATGCCGCCCTCGACTTCGTCGTTGCCGTCATGGTCGATGATCCGCTGGATCCAGCGGCGGCGGACCTCGCGATCCGGGCAATTGGCGAGCAGGGCGGCGTCCTTGTTCGGGATCGCCGTCTGGTAGTAGAAGCGGTTCAGCACCCAGCCCTGCACGGCTTGTTTGGACAGCCGGCCTTCATTCATCGCCCGCTGAAACGGATGATGGATGTGGTAGTACGGCTCGAAAGCCTTGAGGCGTGCGGCGAACTCTTCGCGGGCCCACGGCAGGTCGTGCGTTGCGACGGCTGCGTTCATCTGACGGCTCCTCCTGCAGGTTGTGGCGGCTACAGCTCGAACACCATTCCGTCCTGTGCCACTTCGACACCGGCGGCGCGTACGGCCGCTCGCTCGGGGCCATCCTCGACGAGGATCGGATTGGTGTTGTTGATGTGGATCAAGACGCGGCGCGCATGCGGATAAGCCGCCAGTACTTCGAGCATGCCACCGGGGCCAGACTGGTACAGGTGGCCCATTTCGCGCGCCAGCTTCTTGCCGACACCGCGACGGCTCATCTCGTCGTCGGTCCAGGTGGTGCCGTCGACGAGGATCAGGCTGGCTTCACGCATTGCCCGCTCGACCGGTGGCTCGATCACGCCCAGCCCGGGTGCGTACAGCGCGCACGCGTGGGTGACGGTATTGCGGATCACCAGGCCGAGGTTGTCCCCCGCTGCCGGTGCTGCGCGATGCGGCGAGTACGGCGGTGCCTTCGAGGTCAGCGCGAACGGCTCGAACTGGATGCCATCGATCCCGGGCACGGTGAACGCGCTGCCGTCCGGCTTGACCTCGTGCCAGTCGACACCGCAGTAGTGTTCGAGAATGTTGAAGATCGGAAAGCCGCTAGTGAGATCGGCCTTGACCCGCGCCGAGCAGTAGATCGGCAGGCGCACGCGCGATTCGCGCAGCATCAGCAGGCCGGTCACGTGGTCGATCTGCGCGTCCATCAGGAATACCGCCTTGATGCCGGTATCGCGCAGGCTGCGGTTCGGCTGCAGTTCCGGGTTCGACAGGATCTGCTGGCGGATGTCGGGTGATGCATTGATCAGCACCCAGTCGCTGCCGTTCGACGACACGGCAATCGACGACTGCGTGCGAGCAAGCGTCTGCAGGCGCTGCGTGCGGCAGCCGTCGCAGGTCTCGCAATTGCAGTTCCACTGCGGGAATCCGCCGCCCGCTGCGGAGCCCAGAATCTTGATTTTCATGACCATGGTTCTGCCGGGATGCAGCTGCAATTGCTGCGCTGCAGCCAAGAAATCGTCTCGCAAAACAAAGCCCCCGTTTCCGGGGGCCCCATTCTGCATCTGCCGCTATCGGGTCTGCGCCGTCCGGAATGTCCCGGTCGGGCATGGCCGGAAAGACTTAGCGGTTCAGGATGTACATCGTCACTTCCATGCCAAAACGCATTTCGGTGAAGCTCGGGGTCGTCCAACGCATGATCAATCCTCCATTTTGTTCGCAGTGGTGTGCCGCATGCCCTTAAAAGGACGATACGGCAGTGCAGAGACTATGCCACGTCAGGTCAAGTTCCCAATCGTCTCTATCAATCATCGCGATTGCAAACCTGCAAGTCCTTGTCACGGCTGGACTTTAAGGCGACTTTGAAGCGCGAATCAAGCCGTTTTCCGGCATCGCACACGACGACGGAGACGGGTATTGCGGTGTCGGGAATCAGTCGCTGTGTCACATCCGGGACAGATCGTCGCGACGTGCTTCGCCAAGCGGAATCGCGTGGCGCTTCAATTTGCGATACAGCGTGTTGCGGCTCATGCCGAGATCGCGGGCGGTCATCGTCATGTTCCACTGATTGGTTTCGACAGCCCTCAGGATCGCGGCCTTTTCGGCGGCTTCCAGCGGGTTGACTGCAGTCGCTGCCTGCGGCGCCGGTGCTTCGGCGGGTGGCAAGGCCTTGGCCGTAATCGCAGGCAGGGCCCGCGCGTTGGCGGTCTGGAAGCTGCGCGGAAGATCGGCAATGCGGACCACGCCATCCTCGCAGATCGCCAGCGCGGTGCGGATGACATTGCGTAGTTCGCGGATGTTGCCGGGCCAGTCGTGGCGCAGCAGGCATTCGAAGGCGTCGGATTCGATCGAAACCGCTTCGCCAGCCCGGGCTTCGAGCGCGATGAAACGGCGGATCAGCGACTCGGCATCGACCCGGTCCTTCAACGCCGGCAGTTCCAGCGTCATGCCGTTGAGCCGGTAGTACAGATCTTCGCGGAACGTGCCCTTGGCGATCATCTCGCGGAGGTCGCGATGCGAAGCGCTGACCACGCACAGCTCCACCTTCACTGCTTGCTCGCAGCCCAGCGGCACCACTTCCTGTTCCTCCAGCACGCGCAGCAGGCGGGTCTGCAGGTTCAGCGGCATGTCGCCGATCTCGTCGAGGAACAGCGTGCCGCCGCTCGATTGCTGGATGCGGCCGCGCATGCCTTCCTTGCGGGCGCCAGTGAAGGCGCCAGACTTGTAGCCGAACAATTCCGACTCGATCAGCGTTTCAGGAATCGCTGCGCAATTGACCGCGACGAACGGCTGGGCCGCGCGGACGCTGGCGAGGTGGATGGCCTTTGCGAACACTTCCTTTCCCGACCCGGTCGGGCCCTGGATCAGGATCGGCACCCGCGTGTCGGCCAGCCGCCGCGCGGCCCGGATGTTGTGCAGCATCTGCGGATCCTGGCCGGCGAGATCGGCAAGCGACAAGGCATTGGCCGACGGTGCGGGAACGATCTGCACCCGTTCGCTGGGCGGTCGCCGGGCACGGTCGCTCTGGGCATCGATGCGACCGATCAGCTGCGGTGGCGCCAGCGTCACGAAGAAGCGGCGGCCGTAGCGCTGATCGCGCACCGGCATCAGCGCCATCCGCGTGTTGATCAGTTGGGCAAGCTCCATTTCGCCAATGTCGAACAGCTCGCTGACCGGCCGCCCGATCAGGCTGGCGCGACTCGGTTCCGACAGCAGCGACACGGCCATGTCGTCGGCGGCGACGATGTGGCCGTCCTCGGACAGCGCCAGTGCGGCATCGTGCAGCAGGTTCACGAACTCCGGGCGGCTGTGGAAACGCAGCACGCGATACGGCTGGCAGCGGCGCAGGAACAGGCACTTCTCGATCATCCGCGCCGAGGTATTGACCAGCGCCATCGTGTGCATCTGGCTGGCGCGTGTGTCGTGGCTGCCGACTGACGATGCATCGAGCACGGCAATCAGTTCGCCGTTCAGGTCGCGGATCGGTGCGCCCGAACAGGACAGGCCGATGTGTCGGGCACGGAAGTGATCGTTGCGATGGACGGTGATCGCCCGGCCTTCGGCGATGCAGGTGCCGATGCCGTTGGTGCCCTCGCTCTTCTCGCTCCATTCGGCGCCAACCAGCAGGCCGGCGCTGCGGAACATCTTGTTGAGCGTGGGATCGACCTTGTCGGTCAGGATGATCCCCTTGGCATCGGTCAGCAGCAGCGCGTACCCGGAGCCGCTGATCTGGTCGTACAGCGTGTCGATCTCGGCACGGGCGATCTCCACCAGTTCGTCGTGGCGTTCCTGGAGGTCCTTGAGGTTGCTGGAATCGATGACGCTCGGTGCATGCAGCCGAGCCGGGTCGAGCTGGAACTCGTTCAGGCAGCGTTGCCAGGACACCCGGATCGCTTCATCGAATCCGGCCTTGCTGACAAGACCGCCGTTGATTGCGCGCAACACGCCATTGGCGTGCTGCACCGCCGCGTTGTCGCCCATCTCCTCGCACCTCATGTCGAACGCCTCGTGCGGCTTCGATGCCGAGGCTTATTGATTGTCTTCACGCGACCAGATCGTCCCAGTGGGTTGCCGGCGCGCCGGAAGCAACACTGGTGCCACTGGACGGTAGTCGCGCGTGGACACCGCGTCAACGTATGCGCGCCGTTCGTAAACGGTCGTCACGCGACGGCATAGGGGGCAAATACTGTGTCACCGCCGCGACAGCGGTTTTGTCTGGCGCATCGGTCCTGAGACAGCGCAGGATAGATGTGCTGCGACCCGGCACTGAAAGTCGTGGGTCTTCAGCGATTTGCACGGTCACGTCCGGATGGCTTGCTTCTTGCCATCGCGAGGCCGTCGCGACTCAGTCGGGCCACTGATCATCGACAACACATGATCAGGCCGGGCTGTCGCAGGCACTCATGTCATTTGAAATAACGATTACGAGGAGATCAGCAATGGATGGATCAAAGGGTCTTGAAGCACTGGGCGCAGCTGCCCGCAAGTTCATCAGCACGCCGAAGCAGATCCTGATCGACGGCGCCTGGGTCAATTCGACTTCCGGCGAAACCTTCGAGGTCTACAACCCGGCTACCGGCCAGGTTGTCGCTCACGCGCAGAGCGGTTCGAAGGAAGACGTCAACGCTGCCGTGGCTGCCGCCCGGCGCGCGTTTGCCGACAACAGCGAATGGCGCAAGATGTCGCCGGCCAATCGCGGCAAGCTGCTGCACCGCATCGGCGACCTGATCCTGAAGCACCAGGACGAACTCGGCGAACTTGAATCGCTGGATAACGGCAAGCCGGTCGTCGTCGCCAAGATCGCGGATGTCGCGCTGGCCGCCGATATCTTCCACTACATGGCCGGCTGGGCCACCAAGTCGGAAGGCAACACGCTGGACTTGTCGGTGCCGTTCACCCCGGGCACCGAATATCACGCGTACACCAAGCGCGAGCCGATCGGCGTCGTTGGCCAGATCATTCCGTGGAACTTCCCGATCCTGATGGCGGCCTGGAAGCTCGCTCCGGCGCTGGCCTGCGGCTGCACCGTGGTGCTGAAGCCGGCCGAAGAAACCCCGCTGACCGCGCTGCGTCTGGCCGAGCTGATCCAGGAAGCCGGCCTGCCGAAGGGCGTGCTGAACGTGGTCACCGGCTTCGGTGAAACCACCGGTGCGCCGCTGGCCGGCCACCCGGGTGTCGACAAGGTCGCCTTCACCGGTTCGACCGAAGTCGGCAAGCTGATCGTCAAGGCCGCCGCCAACGACCTCAAGAAGCTGACGCTGGAACTCGGCGGCAAGTCGCCGAACATAATCCTCAACGACGCCGACCTGTCGAAGGCGATCCCGGGAGCTGCAAGCGCGATCTTCTTCAACCAGGGCCAGACCTGCTGCGCCGGCTCGCGCCTGTTCATCCAGGACAAGGTCTACGACGAAGTCATTGCCGGCATCGCCGCATATGCCAAGGGCCTGAAGGTCGGTCCGGGTCTCGATCCGTCGACTCAGCTCGGCCCGCTGGTCTCGCAGAACCAGCTTGACCGCGTCAGCGGCTACCTGAAGGCCGGTCCGGCTGAAGGCGCTTCGCTGGCCGCCGGCGGCAGCCGCTGGGGCAACGAAGGCTATTTCGT
>Ga0114983_1000227_pt1 | contig 23445 bp, 13 predicted proteins | sample Shrwel_input2_RT_FD_87182 | JGI IMG/M metagenome (GOLD analysis project Ga0114983, IMG submission 87182) | Subsurface microbial communities from deep shales in Ohio, USA - Utica-3 well 1 S input2 RT | ecosystem: Environmental > Aquatic > Deep subsurface > Shale gas/oil reservoir > Produced... | reverse complement strand
GCCGGATGCCGCCATCAGGCAACTGTCGGCGGTGGACATGATGGCGGAAAAGTATGCCGCGATAATCAGCCCGGTAAAGCCCATTGGCAAGAGATCGCGGATCATCGCCGGCACCGCCATTTCACTGTCCATATGTGGCAACATGACTCTGGCGCACATCCCCAATAAAACCCCGGATATCGCCATCAGGGGATACTCAAGCACCCCGGCCAGATACCAGGCGCGCTTGGCGGTGGCGCTATCTTTACAGGCAAACATTCGCTGATAGAGAGTCATGGCAATTAGCCACACAGGTGTGATGGTGAGTAGCCAATTGATGGCCGTGATGGGATCTATAGCGGTCAGTGACATGTGGGACGGCGGTAGATTGCGGCTCAGCCCCTGCCAGCCACCGACCTCCACCAGGGCGTAGGGCAGGGTAAAGCCAATCAAGCCCAGCAATAAAATGAGCCACTGTACGCTGTCGGTATAGATAACCGCCTTGAGCCCCCCAAATACAGTGTAAAGTATGGTGGTTCCGCCTATGACCCAGAGTGCCAACTGCAGCGGCGGCAAGGCATCGAAGCCCTTGGGCAACAGGGTCGCGGCCGCCAGTTTGGCACCGGCGAGGATCTGCGCGCCGGTAAACCCCAGATACCCGATACAGGAGATCAAGGCGGCCAACATGGCGACTCTGGCCCCGAATCTGTGCTTGAGCAGATCCGGATAGGTATAAAAGCGCTCGCCCTGCTCCAGACGTTTGACCCTGGGAATAACAAACACAGCCGATAACCAGGCCCCCAGCAAACCGGTAAACAGCAGCCAGCTGCCCGCCAGCCCCATACTGAAGCCGAGACCGGCAAGACCTATGGAAAATCCGCCGCCCACATCCGTGGCGGCAATGGAAAAGCCTACGTGCCTGGCTTTGATATTACGGCCACCGAGATAGTAGTCATCACCGTCACTGTGGCGTTTGAAATGGAAGTAACCAAACCCAAGTAAACCTACGAGGTACGCCAGGAAAATCCCATAATCCAAAGGGTGCATGGATTACTCCTGTAGCAGGAATGATACGTCGGCACTGCGCCCCTCAAAGTTGGTGGCTATCAGGCGCTCGCCTTCCGAGCCAGTTTGCCTGCTGACATATTCCGGCTGCACCGGCATTTTGCCCAGGCCGCCGACGCCATCGACGATAAAGGTGGGAATAGCCGGGCCGGATACCCAGCCGCGGATGCCGTGATAGATTTCCAGCATTCGCTGATAACTGACCTGAAACTTGCTGTTACCCGGCGCCGGATCCATGGCATAGACGTAATAGGGACGTATGCCTATGGATACCAACTCCATTACCAGTTCCTGCATAGTATCTATGCTGTCGTTGACGCCTTTGATCAGTACGCTCTGGTTGCCGAGCATGATGCCGGTTTCCCTGAGCATAGTGATATGTTTGCTGAATAAAGGGGTGATTTCTCTGGGATGGTTTACTTGGGTGTTGATCAGCGTGACTCGGTTACGCTTCAGTACCCGGCACAACTCGGGCGTGACCCGGGTAGGAAGCTGCGCCAATAAACGGCTGCCGATACGCAGTATTTTCAGATCCGGTCTGGCCTCTCGGATCATAGACAGAATTTCATCCAGCTTGTCATCTGTGAGCAGCAAAGGATCGCCGCCCGACAGGAGCACGTCCTGCACCTCTGTATGTTGGCGCAGATACTCCACCGAGCGACGTATTCTGTCCATGGAGATCACGTTGAGCGGATCGGACACCATGCGTTTGCGGGTGCAGTGGCGGCAATAGGAGCCGCAGATGTTGTGTACCAGGAACAACACCCGGTTGGGATACCTGTGCACTATCGAGGTGCCTTCGGGCATCATGTCATCTTCCGCCAATTGATCGCCCATTTCATGGGGGGCGACCTCCAACTCATCCTGTTCTGGAACATACTGCAACCGAATTGGGCAGTTGGGATCATCTTTGTCCATCAGCTGGGCTATATAAGGGGTGATCCTGGCGGCAATCACTTCATAAACTTGGTCATCAACCGCGCGAATATTGTTGAATACCTGGGATAGTTGCTTGTCATTCTTAAAGCTCAGCGACAAGGTTTCCCGCCAGGAGCGATTGGCAACATCAAACTGCATCAGCGCCTGATGGCTGGAAAATGGCCGCTTCTCTGTGATGACTTTCAGTGGAATAGGATTTTCTTCGCTCTTGTACTTCAGGCTGGTGGCCGACATGGGGATAGTCCTTTTCTGATAATTAATACTCAATAATTAATTTGAGCCCTAATCGTTAGTTGTCTAATGATTGCATTATGAGGTTTTCGTATCAACAAAAGATGAATGATTTGTTGATCTAAAGTTGCATTTGTCGGCGCAGACACTTTGGGAAATTCAGCTATTAAGTTGATGGGCTATGAGTTTGCCGGGCTTTTCTGATAAGCTGGCGCCTTTCGGCTAGCTGTGATTTCAGTAGCCCTTTTCGAACCAGTGTGAGTAGGAAGTATTCATGGAAAAGTATGAGCAGTTATTAATCTCGCTGCGCAAAGTGATCCGCGCCATCGACCTGCATTCCAGGCAACTGAGTAAGCACTCGGGCCTCACCGGACCGCAGCTTATGGTGATGCAGAAAATCGCTTCCATGGGATCGCCGCTCGCCAAACAGGTGGCGACCGAGATCAATCTGAGTCCTGCCACAGTCACCACTATCATCGACCGTCTTGAAGCCAAGGGCTTGGTTATACGTCAGCGCAGCCAAACCGATAAGCGCAAGGTACACCTGTTGCTGAGCGAGTCCGGTGCTGCCTTGCTGGCACAGGCGCCCAAACCCTTGCAGGAGCACTTTATCAAGCGCTATCAGGCGCTGGAGGCCTGGGAGCAGAGCCAGCTCTTGTCGGCTGTGGAGCGGATTGCCACCATGATGGATGCCGAAGAGTTGGATGCCGCCCCCATGCTGCTGGTGGGACAAATTCAGCCGAGCGATGAGCCGGAAGCTGTGACCCCAAAGCAAACCAAGAGCTGAGCTTTCCTCTTTACAAGCGGGTCGCCGTCAGCGACCCCAAGATTGATTTTTGCCAGAACCCAGTTTCCCCCCCAGGTTGCCAATCCCGGCTTTTGTCGGCGATGTTTTGCACTCAATTGGTGAAAGATTGCACAGTCTTGAATCATTGGGGCAACTCATTTACCTTTGATTCCTTTTGCGAGACGCTCGCCAAGCATCAGGGTTGATTTCATCAAGCTACTGAATTGAATCATTAAATACTTGTCACTTGGCTGACACACCTCTGTCTTATTGCTGTTATTTTGCCCTGGCATGCTATCTGCTCACAGGGAACTTAAGGTGATTGGCGTGGAGTGCTGAGATGGGACTGGAGAAGTTGCTGTATCTGCAAGGGATAGGGGACGGCTTCAGCGACAGCTATGGGCGTTTTTGCCCTACATCGGCCGGCACACGCAAACAGATCCTCAGCGCCATGTGTGGCCCTATACCCGAAGAGACGAGCGAGCTTTGGATTGAGCGGCGGATCTATCAGCTCGATGCCGAGCCCTGGCAGCAGCTGTTGCCTTCATTTCAGTGGTGCTATCTCGACAGTCTCGGTCTGAGGTTCAGACTCGAGGCGCAGTCTTTGCCATCCAAGGCGCTGCAGCTGACGCTGACGAGTGAACTGGGTGAGGAGTTTGTTGTCAGCTTTTCAGCGGCAGACTGCCCGGTGCGCGGCGATTATCGTATCGGTGAGCGCTGCTATCTTGAGCTCGAACTTAAACTGGACGAGGTTTCCGGCAACTGTGGCATCGCCGCAGGACTTGGCTACCACAGGGTGTCTTTATCTATCATCGAGCCTGATGGCGAGGAGAAGCTGCTTGCTATGGGCACCTTGATGGTGGCGCCAAGGCAGGCCTTTCAAGGCGTACTGCAAAAAAACAGGGCGCGGCAAACCGAGCCTCACCGCAGGCCCTGGGGCGTCAGCGTGCAGTTGTTTTCGCTCTGGCAGGAGGATACTCCTGGGCCTGAGGCAATGGGCGACTTTGGAGCCTTACTGAAGCTGATAACCCAACTGGCCCCCAAGGGGCTGGACTTTATCCTGCTCAATCCCCTGCATGCGCTGGCGCTCACCGAGGATGCCTCCCCAAGTCCCTACAGCCCAATAGACAGACGCCGCCTGCACCCCTTGTATATCTCGCCGCCGCTCTGCGCCGAAGGGACTGCACCAATCCGTGATGCTGAATCTTTTGCCGAGCAAACGGCCTTCAGCCCCTGGCTGGACTATGCCGCTGTCAGCCGTGATAAGTGTGCCCGCCTCAAAGCAATGTGGCTGCGTTTCAACGCTTTGCCCAAGGATGCTCCCAGGCGCCTGGGCTACGAAGGCTTTGTGCGCCGGGAGGGACTGGCGCTGCAGCACTATGCCCGGGAGCAGGCAAGTTTCGCCACAGGGGATTGGCCCACAGATGCCGGCTTTTATCTCTATCTGCAGTTTGTTGCCGAAGAGCAGTTGGCCTTGTGCCAATCCCGCGCCATAGAAGCCGGCATGAGTATCGGCCTTATCCGGGATCTGGCTGTCGGCACAGTTGGCAGCGGCACTGAGGTGAGTCAGCATCAGAGTCAGTTTTGCCAAGGTGCCAGCATAGGGGCGCCGCCGGATGCCTTTGCGCCCCAGGGGCAGAACTGGGGGCTGACGCCTCTGGATCCCGTCGGTCTCAAGCAGGCGGATTTTAGCCATTTTATTGAGTTGCTGCGCACCAACATGCGCCACTGTGGTGCCATTCGGATAGATCACGTGATGTCGCTGTTTCGTCTCTGGTGGTGGCCGGCCGGCGCCGAAAACCAGATTGAAACTGCAGTCGAAACTGAGTCTGGCGAGCCTGAAGGCGCCTATGTCTATTACCCCTTCGATACCCTGCTGGCGATTTTATTGCTGGAGAGCCAGCGTGCCCGCTGCCTGGTGATTGGCGAAGACCTTGGGCTGGTGCCAGCGCAAATCGTAGCGCCGCTTAAGCTTGGCGGGCTGTACTCCAATGAGCTGTTCTATTTTTGCCGTGAGCAGCAGGATTTCCCTGACTTTGGTGGATTTCGGCCGCCAAATGACTACAAGCCAAACGCCATCATGATGCTGAGCAACCATGATGTAGCGCCGCTCAAAGCCTGGCTGGAAGAAGAAGATCTCAGGCTCAGGCGGGAAATTGGCCTGCTGGGCGCTGAACAATACGCAAGGGAAAGCGAAGACCGCCGCAGGGATATTCAGGCTCTTGAAGTTTGGCTGTCGCAATTTTATCCCTTTGAAAACAAGTTAAAAGTTTCACTTGAGCCGAACTCTGTCACCTATACCCACAACTTGATCCATAACCTCGCCGTCACAGTCGCCTCGGGGCGCAGTGCGCTTTTCAGCCTGCCGCTGACAGATCTGCTCGGCGATAAGGTGGCGGTCAATATCCCGGGCACCAGCGCTGAGTATCCCAACTGGCGCCGACGTTATTCGTTGGCCGTGGAAAGGCTCAATGATTCCGAGCTGCTACAAAACCTGCTCAGGGATATCCGCCGGGTGCGCGAGCAAAGTTGCAGCGCTGAACCGGAGCGGCTTCGAGCTCAATCAACAGGAGATGCAGATGAAACAGCAAATCGTCGCCAATGAACCCGCGCCGCACTTTAGTGAGCCAATGCAGGAAAGCCTGGTCCCGGAACTGGACTTTGCCGCTGCCTGCGCCTTGGCCGAAGGGCGCCATGGCGATCCCTTCGCCTGGCTCGGAATGCATCTGGTTGAGCAAAATGGCCGCAGCCGCTTGCTACTGCGCGCCGTGCTGCCCGGCGCCGCCGCCATCGAGGTGCTGGACGCGAAAACCGGCCGTAAGGTGGCCGAGCTTAACCCTGTCGTTGGCGCCGAGCCCCTGTTCAGTGGCTTTATGGGGCGCAGGGTCAAACCCTTCGACTATAGGCTCCGCATCAGCTATCCCCAGGCGGAGCTGGTGCTGGACGACCCTTACCGCTTTGATGCTTCGCTCGATGAACAGGCATGCTTTCTCTTCAATGAAGGCAGTCTGCTGAAGGGCTGGCAGTTGCTCGGTGCCAATTGGCTGGAGTGCCAGGGCGTAAAAGGTGTGCGTTTTTGTGTTTGGGCTCCCAATGCCAAAAGTGTGTCTTTGCTGGGGGATTTTAATCATTGGGACAGACGCCGCCACAGTATGCGCCGCCACCCGGCCTCAGGTCTTTGGGAGCTGTTTTTGCCGCAAGTCCAGGGCGGTGAGCACTATAAATTTTTGCTGCAAACCCAGGATGGCAGCTGGCTGGAAAAGGCCGACCCCTGCGCCAGACAGATGCAAGGTGCGCCCCACAACGCCTCGATAGTGCCGATGGCGGACAGTGATTGGCAATGGCAGGACAGTGATTGGATGGCCGCCAGGGCGCAAAGCGCCTGGCACCGACAGGCGGTCAGTATCTATGAGCTGCATCTGGGGTCCTGGCGGCGTAACGGCGAAGGCGGTTTTCTCAGCTACGCAGAGGTGGCCGAACTCTTGGTGCCTTACCTGCAATCTCACGGCTTTACCCATGTGGAATTTATGCCGCTGAGTGAATACCCCTTCGACGGTTCCTGGGGCTATCAACCCGTGGGGCTGTTTGCTCCCAGCCACAGGTTTGGTGAGCCCGAGGGGCTTAAACTGCTGGTGGATGCCTGCCACAGGGCGGGTATCGGTGTGCTGCTCGACTGGGTGGCGGCGCACTTTCCTTCCGATCCCCACGGCCTGGCGCATTTTGATGGTACTTGCCTGTATGAGCATGAAGACCCCCGCCGTGGCCGTCATCCCGACTGGGACACCTTGATCTACAACTATGGCCGCAAAGAGGTGCAGAGTTTTCTGCTCAGCAATGCCTGCTATTGGCTGGAGGAGTTTCATTTCGATGGCCTGCGCCTCGATGCCGTGTCCTCCATGCTCTATCTGGATTACAGCCGCGAAGAGGGCCAGTGGCAGGCCAACGAATATGGCGGCCGTGAAAATTTGGAAGCGATAGCCTTTTTGCAGCAGCTCAACACGCGTCTCTACCATGAGTACCCGGGGATCATCATGATAGCCGAAGAGTCCACCGCCTGGGATGGCGTCAGCCGGGATGTCGCTGCCGGCGGCTTGGGATTCGGCTTCAAATGGAATATGGGCTGGATGCACGACACCTTGGATTATCTCACCAAGGAGCCGGTACATCGCAGCTATCACCACGGGCAACTGACTTTTTCCCTCATCTATGCCTATACCGAGCAGTTTATTTTGTCGCTGAGTCACGACGAAGTGGTGCATGGCAAGCGCGCCTTGTTGGAGAAGATCCCCGGCGATGACTGGCAGAAGTTTGCCACGCTGCGGGCTTTTTACGGTTTTATGTGGGCTCATCCGGGGAAAAAGCTGCTGTTTATGGGCGGCGAGTTTGGCCAGCGGCGCGAATGGCAACATGATTTCAGCCTCGACTGGCACCTGCTGCAGTATCCGTCTCATCAGGGGCTCAGCGATTGGGTGCGGGACCTTAACCTCTGTTACCGCCGGCAGCCGTCATTGTGGCAGTGTGACGGCGAGCCGCAAGGGTTTCGCTGGCTCGACTGCAACGACAGTCAGCACAGCCTGCTGGCGTTTACGCGTATCGATTCCGACGGCAACATGGTGCTGGTTATCTGTAACTTTACCCCTTGTGTCAGGGAAGGCTATCGACTGGGATTGCCAGAGCCCGGACGTTACCGCGAGCTGCTCAACAGCGACAGCGCATTCTACGGCGGCAGTAATCAAGGCAACGCCGGAGGCATCGAAGCCGAGGAGATCCCCTGGCAGGGCATGCCATACAGCGCGCTGATCCGGGTGCCGCCACTGGCGAGCGTCTATTTCGCCTTGGAGCGTGGCTGATGCAGATGCTTGCAGGCAAACCCTGGCCTCTGGGCTCAACTCTGGTACATGAAGCCAATGGCGAGCCGGAAGGGGTGAATTTTGCGCTGTTTTCGGCTCATGCAACCCGGGTAGAGCTGTGCCTGTTTGAATTCAAAAATGGCCAATGGCGTGAGTCGGGCCGTTTCGAGCTTATGCCGTCCTCGCAACAGGTGTTCCATGGTTTGCTGCAGGGGGCCGGTGAAGGGCTTTGCTATGGCTATCGGGTGCATGGCCCTTATCAGCCTCAGGAAGGGCACAGATTCAATCCGGCCAAGCTGCTGCTGGACCCTTACGCCAGAGCCTTTTGTGGTCGCTGGCAGTATGGGCCCTGGCAACTTGGCTATGCCAGAGTCGATGAGCAGGGCCGGCCATTGGCCGCTGTGTGCCATCCGGGGAATGCTGAACCCCCAGTACCAGGGGCCCAGAAGCGGGAGTCCGGCAGTGCCGGTATAGGGGATGACTTATGGGCCGATCCTTGTGACAACGCCTGGGCCATGCCCAAATGCCAAGTGGTAGCCGATACCCGCTTTACCGGTAAGCGCTTACCGGGCGGCCAATGGCGTAATGAAGTGATCTACGAGATGCACCTCAAGGGCTTCACCGCCGCCATGGCAGGGATCCCCCCTGAGCTTCGCGGCACCTTTGCCGGTTTGGCGCACCCGGTGGCGATAGCTTATCTCAAGTCGCTCGGGATCACCTGTGTCGAACTGCTGCCGGTGCACGCCTTTCTGTCCGAGCCTTTCCTGCTGGAGAGTGGTCGCAGTAACTACTGGGGTTATAACAGCATAGGTTTCTTCGCTCCCCATGGGGCATATTCGGCCTCTGACGATGCCATTGGCGAATTCAAGCAGATGGTCTCTGCCCTGCATGATGCCGGTATCAAACTCGTGCTGGATGTGGTCTTCAACCACAGCGCCGAGGGTAACCGCCAGGGGCCGACCGTCAGTTTTCGCGGCTTGGATAACGTCAGCTACTACCGTTTGCATCCGGCAGATAAGCGTTTTTATATCAATGACTCTGGCTGTGGCAACTGCCTGGATATCAGTCATCCAAGAGTGGTACAGCTGCTGATGGACTCGCTGCGTTACTGGGTCGATATCATGGGGGTGGATGGCTTTCGTTTCGATCTGGCTACCAGCCTTGGCCGTGAGATGCAGGGATTCAGCAATCGCGCCGGATTGTTCGATGCCTTGCTGCAAGACCCTGAACTGCAGCAATGTGTGCTGATAGCCGAGCCCTGGGACATAGGCCCGGGCGGTTATCAGTTGGGGCAATTTCCCAATCGTTTTGCCGAATGGAACGACAGATATCGCGATACTCTGCGGCGTTTCTGGCGTGGTGACGCCGGGCTCTTGCCCGAGCTTGCCAGGCGCCTTTCCGGCTCCGGCGATCTGTTTGAACACTCGGGGCGCGGCCCGCAAAGTTCAATCAACTTTATCTGCAGCCATGATGGTTTCACCCTGAGGGACCTGGTGAGCTATCGCGAGCGGCACAATCAGGCCAACGGCGAAAACAACCGCGATGGTCACCATGAAAACTTCAGTGCCAACCATGGCGTGGAAGGCGAGAGCAAAGATGCCGCCATACTGGCCTTGAGGGCGCGCCAAAGCCGTAATCTGCTGGCGAGTTTACTGCTCTCCCAGGGCACGCCCATGTTACTGGCCGGCGATGAGTTCGGTAACTCCCAGAGCGGTAACAACAACGCCTATTGTCAGGACAACCCATTGGGCTGGCTCGATTGGCACAGGGAAGATACCGCGCTTGGCGCCTTTGTTCGCCGGCTTATCCATATCCGCCGGGATTGCGGTTTTTATGACAGCGATGACTATGTTCACACCGATGCCCTCCAGGCTCCCAGAGCCCTGGCTTGGTTTGCTGCCTCCGGCGAGGCCATGACCCCCGGCCATTGGGGCGAAGTCCAGTGCCGCAGCTTGCAGTTGATGCAGAGCCGTCAGCTCAATAGGAGCCTTCAGCGGGCAGAGAGCCTTCAGCTGAATAAGAGCCTTCAGCTGAATAAGAGCCATCAGCTGAGCGAGAGCCATCAGCTCAATAAGAGCCGTCAGTTAGATATTAGCCCTCAAGGAGAAAACAAACTTCAGACCGAAGCTCTGCTGATCCTGCTGCATGCCGGTGACAGCAACAGCCAGTTTTGTCTGCCATCTCCGCCGCCTGGAGCCGGTGAGCAGTGGCAATTGCTGCTTTCCAGCGAAGCCGGACGGGATGAACAGCAATCCTGCTATCCCACAGCTTCATCTTTCGCCGTTGCTGCCTGCAGTTTTCAGCTGCTGGCCGCAGGTGGCCGTTATTTGTCGTCCTCAGCCAAAGGAGCCAGCCATGACTGATACTTCAAGGAATAGAGTCAAGAGCCGCAGTAAGAGCCAATCGACAACAGCATCAAAAGCATCAAAAGCCGCATCGCCAATAGCGCCCGCTAGTCAACAAGCCCCAGGCCATCTGGTGCACCAAGACTGCGAGCCCTGTGATTCACTGCCGGCGGCCTTTGCCAGACAGCTGAGATACGATCTTAACCGCAATGAGCGCAGGCCACAGGAGCTCTATCAGGCGTTGGCCCTGAGTGTCAAAGAGCAGCTGTTGGACGATTGGTGCGCCAGTCGCAGCCAGGACGCTTTGTACCAACGCAAACAGGTGGCTTATTTGTCGCTGGAGTTTTTGATGGGCCGAAGCCTGGGCAACGCCTTGCTCAATCTGGACCTGACCGACGAGTGCCGGGAGATGCTGCAAGGCTATGCGGTAGCGCTTGAAACCCTGCAACAGCAAGAGCATGACGCAGGTCTGGGAAATGGCGGTCTCGGGCGGCTGGCGGCTTGCTTTATGGACAGTTGCGCCAGTCTCGGACTGGCGGTCACTGGCTATGGCATTCGTTATGAGTACGGCATGTTTGCTCAGCAGATAGTCGATGGTTACCAGCAGGAGCAGCCGGACCGCTGGCTCAGGGATGGCAACCCCTGGGAAGTGCGGGCTTCACAGCACAATGTGACAGTGCCTTTCTTCGGTCATGTGCAGAGTCATGTTGACCGCGATGGCCGTCGGCACAGAGCCTGGGTGGATACCCAGGATGTACTGGCGGTTGCCTATGATATGCCGGTGCCGGGTTATCGCAACGGCCGGGTCAACACCCTGAGGCTTTGGAAGGCCGAGGCCACAGATGAGTTTGACCTCGCTGAGTTCAACCAGGGGGATTACACCGAAGCCGTGGCGGCGAAGAATCTGGCCGAGCAGATCACCATGGTGTTGTACCCCAATGACAGCAGTGAAAACGGCAAAGAGTTGCGGCTGCGGCAGCAGTATTTCCTGTCCTCTGCCAGTTTGCAGGATCTGTTGACGACCTGGGTTGCCAACAAAGGCCTGGACTTTAGTGAGTTTGCCAAATTTCATGTGCTGCAGCTCAATGATACCCATCCGGCGATTGCGGTGCCCGAGTTGATGCGCCTGCTTATCGATGAATATCAGCTGGAGTGGCAAGCTGCCTGGGAAATAGTCAGCCATTGCATGGCCTACACCAACCATACCTTGTTGCCGGAGGCGTTGGAGCGCTGGCCGGTGCGTATGTTCGCCCAGATGCTGCCGCGTATTCTGGAGATCATTTATGAAATCAACGCCAGATACCTGGAGTTGGTGGCACATCACTGGCCCGGCGACGTGTCACGTCTGCGGCAGATGTCCATCATAGAAGAGGGGGATGAGCCCCATATCCGTATGGCTTATCTGGCAATAGTGGCCAGCTTTTCGGTCAATGGTGTGGCGGCGCTGCACTCAAGGCTGTTGACCACAGGGCTGTTTCGGGATTTTTACGAGCTCTGGCCGCATAAGTTCAACAACCGTACCAATGGCGTGACTCCCAGGCGCTGGTTGGCTCACTGTAATCCCCGTTTGGCCGCGCTCATCAGCAGCCGCCTGGGGCAGGATTGGCTGAGCGACCTAAGATGCCTGACTGCCCTCAACGCCTTTACCTCGGACAAGCCATTTATTACCGCTTGGCGCGAGGTGAAGCAGGCCAATAAACAGGCGCTGGCCGAGCTGGTGGCGCAGCGCTGCCAGGTGAACTTCGACCCCTCCATGATGTTTGATGTGCAGGTTAAGAGGATCCATGAATACAAGCGGCAACTGCTGAATATCATGCATGTGATCCATCTCTATCAGCGGATTGTCAGTGGCGATACCCGGGGGATGCAACCACGCTGCGTGCTTATTGGCGGCAAGGCGGCGCCCGGTTATGCCATGGCGAAACTGGTGATCAAACTGGCCAACAATGTGGCTCATATGGTCAATGAGGATCCCAGAGTCAGTCCCTGGTTAAGGTTTGCCTTTTTGCCCGACTATAACGTCAGTGCCATGGAGGTGATCTGCCCGGGTACGGATTTGTCTGAGCAGATATCCACCGCCGGCAAGGAAGCCTCGGGCACAGGCAATATGAAGTTCATGATGAATGGCGCCCTGACCATAGGCACTCTGGATGGTGCCAATATCGAGATGCTCGAAGAGGTAGGTGAAGACAACTTCTTCCTGTTTGGCCTCAATGCCCTGGCGGTGGAGGAACTCAAGGCGCACTACTGCCCGGCGCAATATATAGCGTCTTCGGCGGCGCTCGGCGGCGTAATGACGCTGCTCAAAAGTGGTCATTTTAATCTGCTGGAGCCGGGGATCTTCGACCCCATCATAGCCGCCATTGAGTCGCCCCAAGATCCCTGGATGCTGGCGGCCGACTTTGAAACCTACCGTCTGGCCCAGCTGCAAGCCGCCAAGGCTTATCAGGACCCTCTGCGCTGGACCGCCATGAGTATTCGCAACACCGCGGTCAGTGGCCGCTTCTCCAGCGATGTCACCATAGCCGGTTATCGCGACCATATCTGGCGCGCAGTGAGCGCCTTTTTCTGTTAATTGGGAGCACGCTTTTATGCCGAATCCGAGTCCGCGTTATATCAGTAACCTTACCCGTGAAACCTATGCCCTGATCCTGGCCGGAGGCCGGGGTTCCCGTCTCCATGAGCTGACCGATTGGCGGGCCAAGCCAGCGCTCTATTTCGGCGGCAAGTTCAGGATTATCGACTTTCCGCTGTCCAACTGCATCAACTCGGGGATCCGCCGGGTAGGGGTGGTGACCCAGTACAAGTCTCATTCGCTTATCCGCCACGTGACCCGCGGCTGGGGGCATTTCAAAAAGGAGTTGGGGGAGTCGGTGGAGATATTGCCGGCATCTCAACGTTATTCGGACAACTGGTATCAGGGCACGGCCGATGCTGTGTTTCAGAACATAGACATCATACGTCACGAGTTGCCGCGCTATGTGATGGTGCTTTCGGGCGATCATATTTACCGCATGGATTACGCCGGTCTGCTGGCCGCTCATGCCGAGTCCGGCGCCGATATGACGGTTTCCTGTATGGAGGTGCCGGTGGCCGAAGCGGCCAACGCCTTTGGGGTGATGGAGGTGGACAGCAGCAACCGTATTCTGGGGTTTGAAGAGAAACCGGCCCAACCCAGGCCCTTGCCGGATAACCCCGAATCCTGCCTGGCATCTATGGGTAACTATGTGTTCAACACAGAGTTTTTGTTTGAACAGCTGAAAAGAGATGCCCAGAATGCCGATTCCAACCGGGATTTCGGTAAGGACATTATTCCGGCCATCATAGAAAAGCACCGGGTTTATGCCTATCCATTTCGTAGCGCCTTTCCCAACGAGCAGGCCTACTGGCGCGATGTAGGAACTCTGGATTCTTTCTGGCAAGCCAATATGGAACTGCTGTCGCCGACGCCGGCACTCAATCTCTATGATGCCAAATGGCCCATCTGGACCTATCAGGAACAACTGCCGCCGGCCAAGTTTGTATTTGACGATGATGACAGGCGCGGCATGGCGCTGGACTCTGTGGTTTCCAGCGGCTGCATTATTTCAGGTGCCACTGTGCGCCACTGTGTTCTCTTCAATGAGGTCAGGGTTTGTTCTTACTCAGAGGTGGAAGACTCAGTGATCCTGCCCGATGTGGTGGTGTTGCGTCATTGCCGCATTCGCAAGGCTATTATCGACCGGGGCTGCATTATCCCCGAGGGGATGGAGATAGGCTTCAACCATGACCACGACAGGGCCAAGGGCTTTCGGGTCTCGGAAAGCGGTGTGGTGCTGGTGACCCGAGATATGTTGGGACTGCCTGTGGGGTACGAATAATGGCGGCGAAAGCAAAACTGCAGGTGTTGATGTTGGCAGCGGAAAACGCTGCCCTGGCCGGCGCCAAAGTCGGCGGTATGGCCGATGTGCTGGCCGAGTTACCTCCGGCGCTGCAAAGCCAAGGCGTGGCGGCGCATATCATAATGCCGGACTATGGCTTTTTGGCCAGGGAGCAGGGGGCCGATTTTCTGTGCCAGTTTGAATTTGCTTTCGGCGCAAACACCACCCGGGCGCGGCTGTATCGGATTGCTAATCCGGCGGTTCAGCCAGGCCCCCAGGGATTGTGGATCTATCTTCTGGCTCATGAAGGTTTTTGCAGCGTTAAGCGTGAAGTCTACAGCCTGGATGGCCCTGAGCGCCCCTTTGCCACAGATGCAGGCAAGTTCGCCCTTTTCGGCGCTGCAGTGGCGGCGGCGTTGAAACAGGAATTATTGCCGCTGCCGGACAGGTTTCACCTGCACGACTGGCACTGCGGCGGTTTTGCCATGTTAAGAGCACTGGATCCCGCCTATCGTGGCCTATCAAAAGTGCCCTGCATCCTCAGTATCCACAATCTGGCGATGCAGGGGGTACGGCCGCTTGCCGGCGAGGCATCTTCCCTGGCGGCCTGGTATCCCTGGCTGTTGGCCGAAGGGGGAAATCCCAAGCTGCAATTGGCGCTGGATACCCGCTACCCCGGATGTATCAATCCGCTGCGGGCGGCGATTCAGTTCAGTGATGTTATCCATCTGGTCTCGGCGACTTATGCCAAGGAAGTGCTGTGTCCGTCACAGCCAGAGCTGGGTTTCTTTGGCGGCGAAGGATTGGAGGCTGACCTGCAGGCCAAAGCCAAGCTTGGCCAGGTGTTCGGCATTCTCAACGGTTGTGACTATCAAAAAGGATTACCGCTCGCTACCGGCAAACGGCAGCAACTCAAGTTGCAACTGCCCAAAATAGCCACAGAGGCATTATTGAGTAAACTCGGGCGCAGCGATGCAGTGACGCCGGCAGATATGATTGCTCAAATCCGCTTGGGGCAGATATCTGAGTCACCGGGAATGCTGCTGACCTCGGTTGGCAGGCTCACTGAACAGAAGTTGCTCTTGCTGTGTCATCCCTGGCAGGGCAAGACAGTGCTGGAAGAGCTGTTGCTAAGGCTGGCACAGTTCAGCGACAGCGCCTGTTTTTGGCTGCTCGGCAGCGGCGATGAGCAGATAGCGGCACTCTTTGGTCGCATCGCCGCGAGCAACAGCAATTTTCGCTTTATCAATGGTTATCACCAGGAGCTGGCCGATGCCCTCTATCAATGCGGCGATCTGTTTGTGATGCCAAGCTCCTTCGAGCCTTGCGGTATCAGCCAGATGCTGGCTTTGAGAGCAGGCCAACCCTGTTTGGTGCATGCCACCGGCGGGCTGGCCGATACCATCAGCGACGGTGATAATGGCTTGGTATTCGCAGGAACCGGGCTGGATGAGCAGGCCAAGGCGCTACTCGACGCCCTGTCCCGGGCCTTGGAGCTCTATTCCACTGCCAACTGGAATGTCCTTAGAAAAAGGGCCTCCGCCAGCCGCTTTTCATGGCAAGACAGTGCCCAGCTTTATTTGGAGTTGTTATATAACGCCTAAAGTTTCAGCAGCAATGAATGCTGCGCCGAGGTGAGTGCATAAATTAGTCAGGTTTCCAAAGGTGCTCTGCTACACTAGACCTGTAGATTTCTTCTTTGTTATTCACAGGCTTGGGAATAGATGGAACAGAGCATTTTCCTTCCTTTGGCACAAAATGCCGCTTTTCTGCTGGCGTTGGTATTTATGTATGATGCTATTCCCAGACAACAACAACGGGACTACTTCCTGCTGTGGCGCTTGTTAATAGGCGTCATTATCGGTGGTATCTGTATTGCTTTGATGCTCACTCCCTGGAACTATGAACCGGGAATTTTCTTCGATAGTCGCTCTGTACTTTTAAGTATTTCAGGCCTGTTCTTCGGCGGTTTGCCGACCTTGATAGCATGCAGTATTGCAGCCGCTTTTCGTATTTATCAGGGGGGCGGTGAAGGTGTTTTGATCGGCGTGGGAGTGATTCTCTCCAGTGGTTTGCTTGGCCTGTTGTGGCGCAGGCGACGCAAGCAGTCCCTCGCCGATATCGGCTATTGGGAATTAGCCGGTTTTTCCCTGTTGGTACACCTGTTGATGTTGGCCTGGATGTTGCTGCTGCCCTGGGACACCGCCAAGGGAGTGCTGGCAAGTATCAGTTTGCCTGTGCTGACTTTGTTCCCACTCACCAATGTGTTGTTGGGGCGCTTGCTGTCGCGGCGGCTGGAATTTGAGCGTGACAACCGCATTCGACTGCAGGATGACTTTCTGTTTCGCTCCCAGTTCAATATTGGCAATATTGGGATTTCGATTACTGCGCCGGATCAGCATTGGCTTAAGATAAACCCCCATATGAGCAAGATGTTGGGTTATACAGAGCAGGAACTGATGCAGTTGACTTGGTCTGAAATGACCCATCCAGATGATCTGCCCGCCGATATGGCGCAATTCAGGCGGATGCTGGATGGTGAAATCGATGAATATGAGATGGAGAAACGTTTTATCACCAAGGCGGGTGATTATGTTTATACCCATATGACAGTGGCCTGCCAGCGCTATCATCAACAGGTGCAGTTGGTGATTGCCGGTTATATCGATATCACCTCGGCCAAGCTGGCTGAGCAGGCGAGTGCCGCCAGTCGCGAACAGTTGGAGCTGGTGCTGCAAAGTGGTCAGCTCGGTTTCTGGGATTGGGATCCCATCAAGGATACCGTAGTGCGCAACAAACGCAGTGCCGAGATCCTTGGTTGTTCGCTTGATAACCTCAATGATAACAAACGACTGTGGCTAGATGGTATCCATCCCAAAGACAGGGCCTGGGTGCTGCGTTCTTTGGATGAGCATCTGGCCGGAAAAACAAAGCAGCACCAGGTGCAATACCGGCTGATCCGCCCGGATGGTGAGTTGCGCTGGGTGCAGGACACCGGCAAGGTGGTCAGCCGTGATGAAAAAGGACGGCCGCTTAGGGTTTGCGGTGTACATGTGGATATTACCGAGCAAAAACAGCAGGAAGCTTCCCTTAAACTGGCTGCATCCGTTTATGAAAACTCCAGTGAGGCGATGAGTGTACTGGATGAAGTCGGCACCATAATAACGGTTAACTCGGCATTCAGCGCTATCACGGGATATCAAGCGGAGGATATTCTTGGCAGCAATATAGACATGCTCAAGTGTGATGATCATGAAGAAGTGTTTTATCGTGAACTAAGTCAGGCGTTCGAGCACAAGGGGCGTTGGCAGGGCGAAATGTGGCTGCGCTGCAGTGATGGCCGCAAGATAATGATCTGGCTCAGCATTAATACCATTCATAGCTCAGGCGATGCGCCGCTGAGAAGAGTGGCGCTGTTTTCCGACATTACCGACAAAAAGCAGAACGAGCGTCTCATCTGGCGTCAGGCCAACTATGATGCCCTTACTGGCCTGCCGAACCGGCGCATGTTCACCGAGCACCTGGGCAATGAAATTCGTAAGGCTGTTCGTCATCAACAAAGATTTGCGCTGCTGTTTCTGGATCTGGATTTTTTCAAGGAAGTTAACGATACCCTGGGCCATGATATGGGCGACCTGTTGCTGGTGGAAACCTCAGAGCGGCTGCAGGCCTGTGTCCGCGAATCCGACGTGGTGGCCAGACTCGGCGGCGATGAGTTCACCCTATTGCTCTCGGATGTGCAGGATCATAACGGAGTTGAGCGGGTAGCCAATCATATTCTCAGCAGTCTGGCCGAGCCTTTCAAGTTGGGCGATGAAACCGCCTTTATCAGCGCCAGTATCGGTATTACCCTGTATCCCGATGATGGACAGACAGTGGAGTTGTTACTTAAACATGCGGATCAGGCCATGTATGCCGCCAAAGATCAGGGCCGTAACCGTTTCAACTATTTCACCGCCTCAATGCAGGAATACGCCAGATACAGGATGCGGCTTATTCAGGATTTGCGTCAGGCATTGGAGCGGTGCGAATTCGAACTCAGGTTCCAACCCATAGTCGAGCTGGGCAGCGGGAAGGTGTTCAAGGCTGAAGCCTTGCTGCGCTGGAATCACAGTGAGCGCGGCAGTGTCTCGCCGGCTGAGTTTATTCCGGTGGCGGAAGACACAGGGCTTATCTTTGAAATCGGTAACTGGGTGTTTGAGCAGGCGGCGCGTCAGAGTGCCGCCTGGCGCAAGGCTTATGGCCGCGAGGTGCAGATCAGTATCAACAAGTCGCCAATCCAGTTTCGCGACGAGGGTAACCGTTTTGCCGAGTGGCTGGAGCTGTTGGCAAGCCTTGAGGTGTCCGGTTCCGGGATCTGTATCGAGATAACTGAGGGATTGTTGCTGGATGCCAAAATGGGGGTCAGTGATAAGCTATTGGCCTATAGGGATGCCGGCATTCAGGTGTCTCTGGATGACTTTGGCACCGGCTATTCCTCCTTGGCTTATCTGAAGCGGTTTGATATCGACTATCTCAAAATAGATCAATCATTTACACGTAATTTGGAAACAGATGAAAGCGATTTGACTCTCTGTGAAGCCATCATAGTAATGGCACACAAGTTGGGGATGAAGGTAATAGCCGAAGGGGTGGAGACAGCCGGTCAGGCCGAGATCTTGACTCGTATAGGCTGTGACTATGCTCAGGGGTATCTGTATTCCCAGCCATTGGACATCGAAGGCTTTGAACAAAAATATCTTGGCAAGCATCAGGTCATAGGGGGCGGAAATGTCAGCTGATTGCTTGCCTTTGCGTTATACTCGCCGGTCTTTTTATGTTTCAGGTGTTGAAGATGCAGTTTTCTGAAACCCAGCTGCCGGGGCCGCTGCTCGAAGCCGTCGCCCAGTGTGGCTATCGTGAGCTGACGGCGGTGCAGCAGCAGGTGTTACCGGCGGCATTGGCCGGGCGGGATATTATGGCCTCGGCCCAGACAGGCACAGGCAAAACCGCGGCCTTTGGCTTGCCGCTGTTGGCCACCTTGATTGATGAGTGGCAGCAACAGGGGCTCACTGAGCCTGAGTATGGCGCCGCGCCGAGAGTGCTTATCCTGACACCAACCCGCGAGCTGGCGCAGCAGGTGGCGACTCAGCTGGGCAAATATGCCGCCCATACGCCATTTCGCATTTTGGCCATTTTCGGCGGCGCCAACTTCAACCCTCAACGCAAGGCGATAGCGGCCGGTATTGAAGTGCTAGTGGCGACGCCGGGGCGGCTGTTCGATCACCTTAGCCAAGAGCATCTCAGGCTGGATCAGGTTAAGGCCCTGGTGCTGGATGAGGCTGACCGCATGTTGGATCTGGGGTTTTTGCCGGATATTGAGCGCCTGGGGCGCTATCTGCCAGCCGGACATCAGACCATGTTGTTTTCGGCGACCTTTCCCGAGGCGGTTAAGCGCCTCGGGCACAAGCTGCTCGATAAGCCAGAATGGTTTGAAGTGGATAAAGAGAGCCGTACTCAGGCACAGATCCAGCAAAAGGTATATCCGGTGGACTATCGCCGTAAAGCCGAGTTGCTGGCTGAGCTTATTGGCCGCAATAACTGGCAACAGGTGTTGGCCTTTGTCAGTACCAAGGAGAGCGCCGAGCAGTTGCAACAAGAGCTGAAACTCGACGGCATCAAGAGCGCCTGTTTTCACGGCGACAAGACTCAGGGGGCCCGTAGCCGCGCTCTGGCGCAGTTCATCGATGGAGAGATTCGGGTATTGGTGGCAACCGATGTCGCGGCCCGAGGCCTGGATATTCCCGCCTTGCCAAGGGTTATCAACCTCGAGCTGCCATCCCAGGCTGATGACTATATTCATCGCATCGGCCGTACCGGCAGAGCCGGGCGCAGCGGCGAAGCCATCTCTTTGGTGAGCCCGGCTGAAGAGCAAAAACTGGCTGAAATAGAAGCCCTGCTCGGTTACAAGCTGCCAAGAGAAGTACTGCCGGGTTACGAGAAGGACGCGCCGCTGCCGGAGCGCTATTTACAGTCTATCGAGAAGCCCCGACATACCAAGACTCACAGGGGCCATAAACCCGGTCGTAAGGGCCAGCAGCCCAAAGGGCCAAGGCGCAGGTAGATTAAAAAAGCCTGCTATACTCAATGCGTTGCCTCGGTATGCCGTCAGCAGCGCAACCCGTTAACTCTAGCGTTAAAGGAGATGAGTATGTGGCGAAAATCAGTGATCTTACTTGGGCTGAGTTTGCTTGTGGCTTGCAGCTCCATTCCCAAAGACTGGTCCGGTATGAGTTCAACCGAGATAGCCTCCTGGAAAGAGGCAGGTTTTGATTCCCGAAGCGCCCAGCAGTGGCATGTTGCCGGATTTGACGCCTCAAGCGCAGGCGCCTGGCAGGATGCAGGCTTTAAACTCGATGATGCCAAGGCCTGGAGCAAGCAAAACTTCACCCCGGTTGAGGCCAAGAGTTGGCGCGCCGGTGGCTTTGACTTGGAGGATGCCATGAAAAACCGTGCCAAGGGGCTGACACCGATAGTGGATCACGAACTCAAGCCCTAACCGGTCAGGTTCACAGAAATAGGCGCTATCCGCGCCCATTTTGCATCTGTTTACAATTTCGAGCTAATTCTTTCCCTGCTTGGGTTACACTCTGCTGCCTCAATGCTGTAAGGAATGGAGTCACAGATGATCCTCAAACCCGTTGCCACCAATCTGATCACCGGCTTTCTCGGCTCAGGCAAAACCACCTTTATTAAAGCGCTGCTGGCCAATAAGCCTGCGGGCGAGACTTGGGCGGTATTGGTCAATGAGTTCGGTGAAATAGGAATAGATGCCGGTCTGATGGGCCAGAGTGACTCCGGCGTTGTCATACGAGAAGTGCCCGGCGGCTGTTTGTGCTGCGCCGCCGGGGTGCCGACTCAAGTGGCGGTGACTCAACTGCTGGCCCGGGCCAAACCCGACAGGTTGCTGATAGAGCCAACAGGCCTTGGCCATCCCAAAGAGATTTTGAAAACCCTAAGCTCGAAACAGTTTGCCGAAGTGCTCAGCCTCAAGGCCAGTATCTGTCTGTTTGACCCGCGCAAACTCAGTGACAAGCGCTACAGCGAACATGAGAACTTTCTCTCCCAGCTGCAGATAGCCGATATCCTGCTGGCCGGCAAGCAGGACCTCTGGCAACAGCAAGAGCCAATGATTCCGTCTGGGGATGAGTTGCAAAATGATCTGGGGGGAGATCTGCTAAGAGAACAAATAGCCGCCTTTATTGCCGCTCAGCAACTGCAAGGGGAGCTGTTCTACTGGTCCAAAGAGCAGAAGCTCAATGATGAATTGTTGCGGGCGCTGGCTCGGCCGGCAAAGGCCAATTTGAACGCTAAAGCCACTCCCTTAGGCGCCGGGCTGCTGCGGCAAAATGCCGGTGTGTTTGCCATCAAGCCAGTCGGCGTCGAGCCGCAGAGCCCGGAAACGCCTGAGTGGGACGTTCGCGGCATAGTGTTCAAGAGTAACAAAGGCGAGGGCTGTTACAGCTATGGCTGGATCTTTGCTCCGGATTGGCTGTTCGATCTCGAGCGCCTCTATCGCTGGGTCAAGGCACTCGATGTGGTGCGGCTAAAAGCTGTGATGATCACCAAAGACGGCATAGCGGCGCTCAATATGCTCGATGGTGAATTGAGCGTTGAAGAGCTTGATGATGCCATGGACTCCAGGCTGGAGATCATCAGTCGCGCCCCTTTGCAACCTGAATCTTTGGAGCAGCAACTGCTCGCCATCAAAGTCGCCGAATAACGCCCTATTCAAGGCGGTGGCATCCAGGCTGATAACTCGGGTACAATCCGCCATTCACTTTTCTAAGGTGATTGATTTCGGAGTGCCAATTTGAATGGAGGCCGAGCTGGCGCCTCCTAATATGGCCTCTGATATCGAACTTATGGTTTAACACCTTTGATGTTGAGAAAGCGTCATGACCCCAAACAGCCCACAGACTGAGCAGGATCTCGCCTTACTGCAGCAACCTGTCAGTAAACTCTTTTGGCGTTACACAGTCCCCACTGTGATGTCCATGTTGGTGACCGGAATTTACGTCACCATAGACGGGATGTTTATCGGCCACTACCTGGGGGAAACGGGTCTGGCGGGTATTATGCTGGCTTACCCTGTGGGCGCCATTCTCTATGCGCTTGGTGCGCTTTTGGGCATGGGCGGCGCGGCGCTTATCTCCATCAATCTTGGCCGCGGTGATGTCGCCAGGGCCAGAAAAATTCTCGGCAATACCTTCAGTCTTTGTCTGTTGAGTGCATTGGTGGTGTCGCTTGCCGGTACCATGTTGACCGACGATATTCTGCGCTGGCTGAAAGCCGAAGGTGAGGTCTATGAAGGCGCCTACCAATACCTGTTCTGGTACTTTGCCTTGGGCATTTTTCCCATCATCTCCATGGCCTTCTCGGCGCTTTTGCGTAACGACGGTCGCCCCAGTTTCGTCACCTGGATCCTGGTATTTGGGGGCGTGCTTAACACCCTGCTGGATTGGCTGTTTATTGTGGTCTTTCCCTTTGGACTGACCGGTGCCGCCATTGCTACCATGTTGTCCCAGGCGGTCACCGGCGGCCTGTGTCTGCAACATTTCTTTGGCAAGCGCACCCGGCTCAATATCGACTGGCAGCAGATGAAACTGAGCCTGGAGCTGGTTTGGGAAATCGTCAAGCTGGGGATGCCCAGTTTCCTGATGAATCTCTACCTGTCGATTGTATTGACCATGCATAACATGGCGCTGCTCTGGACCGGCACTTCGCTGCATGTGGCCGCCTATGGCGTGGTGAGTTATACCGAAGCCCTGTTTTATTTTGTGTTTGAAGGCATAGCCCTCGGCACACAACCGATTCTCAGCTTCAATGCCGGTGCCGGTCGATATGACAGGGTCAAGCAGACCGCCAAAATGGCGTTTTCCGTCACCTTGATCTGCGCCTTGCTGGGATTAGTGCTTATCTACAGCCGCCCGGAATGGATGGTGTATCTGTTTGCCGGTGACAACCCGACCCTGGCCCCGGTTGCCATTGAGGGCATGTATCTCTATTTCTGGGGCTTGCCGATGGAAGGCTTGATTTTGGTGGGAGCCAGTTTCTTCCAGGCCATCAATCGTCCGGCAGAGGCCTCGATACTCACGGGCAGTAAGTTGCTGCTGATAGGCCTGTTCCTCTGGGGGTTTGCCTGGGCCTTTGGCGTGCCGGGCGTGTGGATCTCCTTGGCGTCCTGCAGCAGCCTATTGTGCCTGTGGATGTTCTACAACTTAAAACGCACCAAGGTGGCATTACACCAGCCTTGAGCGACAGGAAATGATGGCAAATATTTACCTGCATCAGTGATATATAAAGAAATATTAATTTAGAACTCGGGTTATTTTTGAGCGGGATCATGT
>Ga0114983_1000224_pt1 | contig 23487 bp, 20 predicted proteins | sample Shrwel_input2_RT_FD_87182 | JGI IMG/M metagenome (GOLD analysis project Ga0114983, IMG submission 87182) | Subsurface microbial communities from deep shales in Ohio, USA - Utica-3 well 1 S input2 RT | ecosystem: Environmental > Aquatic > Deep subsurface > Shale gas/oil reservoir > Produced... | reverse complement strand
TGCTGATCGTCTTCAGCTGTTGGGTGGTGTCGCCTTCCAGTTTCTCGGGGGCGTTGACGTCCACCTTGACGTTACCGATCAGTGACTTACCGGAGCGAATGCCGTCGGACAGGTTGTCTTCGGGACGCTTGATGGCCACCATCTTCTTGCCCAGGTCCTGGATCGCACCAATGTCAGTGTTCGTCCGGGCTTTCTCCAGCAGGTCGTGCATTTCGGTATGACACTTCACCGCGTCCTGCACGTACTTGCCGAAGATTTCTTCCAGGGCACGCTGGTCTGCTTGAGCAGCACCGGGGATTTGACCGGGGAGGGCACCGGCCACTGCAAGCTTACCGGCCAGACCGGAGAGGGAGACCTCGACCTTGTCGGGACCTTTCTTGGTCGACAGCTTGTTGAGGGCGGCGTCGGCAGACTTGATCAGTGAGTCAGCGGTTTTAGCCCGCTTGGTCTTGACGGCAGCGTCGACCAGGCTGTTCAACATACGGTCAATGACATTGCTCTTGACACCGGTAACATCATTGACGTGGTCTTCCAGCGCCACCTTGGCTTTCGCGTAGAAGTCTTCCAGCTCGTCATGGCCGAAGTCTTCCAGGGACGGCACGTCGGCAGGATGCAGTTCCTGGATGCCGGCGAGCTTGGAGGAGAGGACAGCAGCGAACTGCGGGGAATACTGGTGAGCTTCCAGACCGTGCTCCAGCACGTCGACAAAGTCTTCCAGGGCTGCGACGTGTTCATCGACCTCACCACCCACGGCGTAGGCGGAATCGAAGAACTGCTCGACAGCAACCTGATCGAGGTGCTCTTCTTCCAGATGGGTGTCGGCTTCGTAGGCTTCATCTTCGGTGACGTCCTGAACTTCCGGGACTTCCACCTCGACTTCGACTTCCACGTTGACTTCCGGGGCTTCGCTATGATTTTCCATAGCCAGGTATTCTTGAATCAGACTCATGAGGTCTTTCTCCTGTACAGGGTAACTGACACCGATCGGGTTGTGTCATACGATGTGTTATTTGTCCATATTGGCTCGACAGAGGACGAGTGTACCGCGCATGGACCGTAGCGCATTACTGATCATACCATGGTAAGGATTGTTGGCCCAATCAGATACCGTGCGGGCCACCTGTACCACCATACGAATCTGTTCTTTGCGTTGCAGACGTGAGGTATCCACCCCTTCGGTCTTGACCGTAAAGGCATCTACATAAGCAGAGAGACTATCCAGCATCCGTTCCCGTTGACGACGCATGGATGACTGAGTATGCAGCATCAACTGATCCGCCATCGTAATGACCTGGTTCATACACTGGTCATGTTGAATGCGGTTAAAGCGAGACAGTTGAATCGCCGGGGGTACCGGACGGGGACGAACTTCCGAGAAACGCAACCGCAGGTGCTGACGGTTGAGTCCTTCCAGTGATTGGTCATTGTTACCTTGACTCAATACCAGTCGGTTATTCCCCAGTAGATGGGCACTGGCATATTGTCCCGACTGTCCATTGAGCGGTGTCAGACGCAATGGCGTAATCAGTTGTTGGGGTGCAAACTGACGCAGGGTGCTGACCAGCTCATCCAATTCACTCGGTGCCATGATCGTCGGATTGATCTGATTGATCCGGGGACCAATGCGATTCACACCGGCCAACAGGTGGCGGTTCACGTATTCCAGGTACGCCGTTAACACCGACTCCAGATGACGCAGGCCGGCAATCACTGAGCTCACATCACGTGGGGTACGATAGAACGTCGACAGGGATGCGATATGCGACCGGATCTCCAACTGTCCAGGTCGGCTGACCAGCCTGGCCCGTGCCTCGACTTTGAGGTTCTCGGCCTGGAACTTTACCGTACGGAGGGCTTCATGAACTAACGCCCCATCATTGATGATCCACTGGCGGAGTTTCCTCAACCAGCGCTTGATCCGCGTCCACAAGTCGCTGAGGCTGTCGGAGAAACCTTCCAGTGCGACATCGGGGAGATGCTGTTCAATCTCGGGGAAAGGCGGGGGTTCAGGAAACGCCTCCATTCCATCGAGTAACCGTAGAACGCGACGGGTGTCTTCTTCGGGTCGATCTAATAATTCCGCCAAACGCGCAGGGTCGATTAACGGGTCACTGCTATCTTCGCGCGGTTCGATCACGGCAGGTTCATCCCGCACGTCATCGTAGTAATCGCTGATAGGTGGCATTGGACGCTCCAGAATAACGGAGGCCCCGAAGGGCCTCCTGGTTATACCAACCGATTACTCGTCGTCGCCCTTGGACTCAACCTTGTAAGCGGCGAGCTGACGCTCCACCACCGCCAGCTGAGCATTCAGGGTACGCACGCCGTAGGCGATGATTCCATTGACGGTACCACCGAGCAGGCGCTGAATGGCAACCAGACCACGCAGAGTAGCGTCGACCACCTTCTTCTGCTCTTCGTTAAGCTCGGCCTTGCCGGCACGGGCTTGAAGCTCGTCACCGGCTTTGACCAGCTTATCCACGGTCGCCTTGATCTTATCGCTGTTCTGCTTGGACTTGGCAATCAGTCCAGCCGCATTGGCGATTTGACCCGCACGGTTGGCCAGAACATCGGGAGTCGCCACGGCGAGCTCGTGAGTCTTCTCCCCCACCTTGGCTTCCGGCACGGCCAGCATATCGGCACGCAGGGTAGAGGCCAGTTTCCTCAGGGCCGCCAGTTCATCACCCTTCACCGCAGGCTGTACCACGTAGAGTGCCATGTTGCCCGGCAGCACGTCAGTGTGCTTGACTTCGGTGTCCCCAGCAAACCGCTTGTCATTGGACGGGGCGGCTTTACCCTGGAAATCCTGGAGAAGGGTGTCCGTCATTTTCATCATCGCTGCAGCGGATTCCTTGGTTGCGGATTCCGGCTTCAGTTGGTTAACGGTATCAGCAACGCGCTCGGCGTATTTGATCGCCGATTCCGGATACCGACCCAGACCGTAGGTCAGGAAACCCGCCACCAGGGCAACGTCATCGCCTTTCCACACACCATCGGCGTAGAGCTTGCTGGCGCCCGAAATGGGAACCTTGTCTTGCTTGGGGGTCTGGCCTTTGGCTGCTTTTGCCTTGGCACGCAGGTCGTTCGCGCGCTTCTCCAGGCGACCGGCGGCATTGGTGGCTTTGGCGTACACGTCCTTGATGGCGTTGACCAGAGCGACCAGGGCACGCTTGATGGCTTCCCAGGACTTCTTGAGGGTCTCAGAGATGGACTCCAGAGAGACTTGGGTAGAGTGTTGCTGAGAGGCACTACCACCGAACGCTTCCACGGATGGGGTCAGCGGCTCTTCCATACCGAACATGGACTCGAACCGCTCCATGCCCAGACGCATGAAGGCAGCAGCCTGACCGTTGAGGCCACCGTTCTCGAGTCCATGGGCCAGCAGGTCGGCGTAGTCTTCCATGGCGGTCTGCGCTTCGACCATGGCTTCACAGTCTTTCTGGATTTCGTCCTGCTTGATGCGGGACTCTTCCATCTCGGCGAGTTCTTGATCGACGCTCGGCTCCGGAGAGACGTGCACGTCAAGCTTCTGCTCGCCGTCGGTCATTTCGTAATCTTCCAGGCTGACGTTGTTAGTGGTCAGCCAGCTTTTCAGGGCGGTCGACATGTGAGTATACTCCTAGAGGTTAGTAAGACGCCTCGGCGTCATCTTGATCCACGCGAACGGGGAGATCCCCAAACAGTAGATTGAGGGTACATACCATATCGTCGAACCCATGCGGATGCGAGCACCACATCTGAATCAACGCGGTGGTGGATGTGGTAAGTCCTAACTGTTCAAAGACGTCAGCAATCTCGTGACGCTCTTTAACGTCATCCAGTCCTTCCACCGGATGGTTGCTCAGCAGATCGGGCCAAGCATGGATACTGATGCGGCGTTTCCCTTTCCCGATAAAGCGCAGGGTGTCAATCAGAAACTGGTAGTTGTATTCCTTCACCAGGGGATTGACGTCCTGACAGAGAAACCAGTTCGGGTTACCCGCCAGTAGCCGTTTGGCATGGGCGATCACCTCGCGGCGAAAACTCCACGCAGTGCTTTGGTTATTCGGCGAGGTATATTGTTTCCAGAGACGGGTAATCTCCGGGTCACCATCACGCGTACGGTGATTGGGCTGGCTATCGGCCTGACCCCCACTGTACCCTCGGGGGAACACCTTCGCCCGATTTGGCATGGCCATAAGGGTTCCTCCTTAATCTAGTTGGTTGTCTTCTTCGATCTTGGCGACCGCGTAATCCAGTCGTTCAATCCGCTCTTCGGTGTGGTGGATCAGCTTTTGCAGCTTGGGACTGGTGTTACCATCTTCCTGCAGTTCGCGCAGTTCTTGGATGCGTAGCTGCAGTGCTTGGGACTCTTCCTTAGCGGTTTGGTAACGCTTGACCTGCCACTCGGCAATGGCCTTACCCACATGGAACGGCAGGTTCCACTTACCGGTGGCGGAGAAACCAAGACGCATCGGATCCATCCGCGGACCCAGCGACTTCTTGGCGGTCTCGTAGGTCGCTTCGTCCACCTCGGCATTGGCGGTCTGGGTCAGGGCCTTGGTCAGGTCCCGAGAATCCTTGGCCATCGCCGGGTAAAGCTCGATGAACGCCTTGAGGTTGTCATCCAGCCACATGCGTTCGGCCTTGGCCCAACGGATCGGTGCGGCACTGCCCATGGCGATCGCTTCTTCCGCCACCAGACGCAGCAGGAGCTTGCGGAAGTACTTGGCGTAGAAGATCGCCGACTCGATGTAGCGCAGCAGCGCGACACGGTCGTAGGTGATGTTCGCGGTGGAGAACTGGAACGAGAACAGGCGCTTGACTTCCTTTTCCAGCACCGGGATGTTACCATCCAGACGCTCCAGGGACAGCACCAAAATGTCCAGCGGGCTGCCTTGGAACATGACCCGCTTACGCAGGGTCTGGGTCAGCTCACGGGCGTAGGTGGATTTGAAGGTGTGATCCATGAAGGCTTCTTGAGCGTCGCGGGCCACCGGCAGGGTATGATCGGTCAGCTCTTCACGGAGCTGCTTGAGGATCCCCATCACCTCTTTACGCTCGTACGTCGGAGAAAGGCGTTTGACGTAATCCAGGATATTCATGTGGTATAGACTCCGTTGGTTAAATGGTCGGGCTGCTGCCCAGTTGGTACGCGCGGAGGATTTCGGTGATGTCCGGACCCTTGCCCTTCTCCGAGCCTTTGATCTCACGCAGACTCACTTCGGTCGGCTGGTCGATACCACGATGATAAATAGTGACACGCTCCCACTGCTCGTCCACCACGATCAGAAGCATCAGGTAGGAGGCTTCGAAAATCTTCTTGCGGACGCTGAGGCTGTCGATCTTACCGTAGAGGTTACGCGCCATCTCTTTGGCGGTCTCTTTGGTCACCACCGCGATGTTGGACGCATCCGCCATGCTCGGAGACTGGGAGCCGATCGCCTTCACCACGTTATTGCGGCGGCGGTCTGCCATGGTCATGTAAACATTGGAGGTATCGTTGATCAACGTCTTACGGTGCTCGTCGATCATATCCACGGAGAACATCAGATCCCGAACCAGGCGGATCTGGCCGGCACGCCACAGGTGGTAACGCTCCTTGAAGGAGGTGTTCTTGGCATTGGCGGTAAAGATATGAGTCAGGACATTCGACGGTACGGTGGTCGGCACCAACCGGATCATGACCGGAATCTTCGCTGACTGATCGCCGTCCTTGAGTTCGACATTCACCAGTTTACCGATCGCGAGGTTATCCACCTCGTAAAACCGCTTGACGGTTTCATCGTCAGTGGACAGGGATTTACCCGCCACGGCTTCGATTGAGACCAGCAGATCCTCGCGCTCCATGGGTTGCTCAAACGCTTCCATGGAGGGCAGACCATGCTCGTAGGACTCTGCGGCAAAAACCGCTTCTTTCAGATTCCGTGCACTCCCACCAATTGACCGGTTGGGATTGAGAGAATCCAGTACCTTCAGGGTATCGATACGTCCCACCCCGATCACCATGGACACCGCTTGCAGGTAGTAGCCAGTGAAGGTGGTCAGGGCGAACTTCATGACATCGGTCATGTAAGGTTGGTCTTCCAGGGCTTTGTCCACAATCACCATCGGTTCGACCCGAGCGGGGCGAGCCAGGTCAACCAGAGATTTAGTGGATTGGCCATTGGCAATAGCCTTCTGGATTTTGGCCATAGAAAGCGAACCCAGTTTCAGGGCCGCACCCGAGGCGGCAGTCGCTGCAAGTGACATAGTGTCCTTCCTTTCCGTTGATGGAGTGTGCTCATGGCACTCGATGATTATCTAAGTCAGATTTCACGTAACCTAGGTCGGTCGCCGCGCGATCAGGCCATCTCTGATTCGTTTTACGGGATCAACATTGTTGGCCGAAATGGGCCAATTCCTGTTAACACCGAGAACCACGGTTATACCTTCTTTACCCGACCGGCTATGAATATGTCATACGATAACCTCGTCGTTGACAGACTCATGTCGAACCTACTCGTAGACCAGCCCTATAGCGTCCAACGTATGGTGCGTGCCTACCTCGATCCTAGCCTGGCGGCACAGAATGTTGAATCCCCCGGCATCGATAATCTCAATGCCTTTATTCCGCTATTATCCAACAACCTGATCTCGTTATCCGGGTGGCCTGACTTTACGCTGAACACCATGACCTCACAGCCGGGTGTCTATCGGGAAGCGTACTCGTACGTGGATGATGTCCCCTACAATTACGAGACGTACGAACTGATTGCGAACTTCCGTAATTTGGCAGGTGATCCTATAACATTCATGATGTTGATGTGGGGTTGGTACATGGGGTTGGTCTATGAAGGCCGCTTAATGCCCTATGGTGAGCAGATCATGCTCAATGAAATCGACTATAATACCCGCATATATCGCCTGGTCATGGACAAGACCCGACGCTACGTAACGCGTATCGGGGCGACCGGGGCGTCCTTCCCTACGGCAGCACCAATTGGTAATATTTTCAACTTCGAAGGCGATGGTTCGGAGAGTCCCTTCCCCACCGCGAATGAACAGATCTCCATCAACTTTCGGTGCATGGGCTTCACCTATTACGATCATGTATTAGTCTATGAGTTTAACCGTACGGTGGAGTTGTTTAATAAAGCGATGGCTGAGGACGTCCGGCCCAATTACCTACATAAATTGGCGCCACGGGAAAAAGAGTATTTCAATTTCAGTGCCTACCCCCACATTAACGAGCTGACCATGGAGTTAGAGTGGTGGGTGTGGAAAGAACATTATGAAAGACATAAAGCGGGGATTCTGGATCGATGAGTACGTTTAAAGATCGTCTAAGTGATGTGCGTTATAACCCCATGCTGATGCAGAGCATGGTGTTGGATGAGCTCCAATCACAGTTGGATGGCCAGGGTAACTACGACGTCCCCGATGCCAGTCACCCGTTCGTGTTCCTGATGGAAGCGTCGGTGTTAAATGCCAACATGAATGTGGTTGAAGGCGAAGCATTGTTGCGTCGCCTGTACCCCAGCATGGCATTGACGCCGGAAGAGCTTTACCTGCATATGGCCGATGATGATTATATCGGCCGCTTTGCCACGCCAGCCTGGACCACGTTTGATATCTACCTTAACCTGAACGAAGTCAAGGCCAAGGCCCTTACCACCGGTAAAGGCGATGTTCGTAAGCTGGTGATTCCGCGTCTGACTAGCTTTCGTGTGGCAGAAACCACGTTCACCATGCAGTACCCGATCGAAATCCGCCTTATGTCCCACGGTGGGTTACAGGTGGTCTACGACACACGAGCGTCCTCTCCCATCCAGACCTTAGAAACCAACATGGTGGATTGGGACGTGGTCAAGCTGGATCGCGACGAGCTGTTGGTCCTGCATGTGCCGGCCGGTCAGTTTCAGATTCGCACGTTCACCGAAACCATTAACGTAGCGGCAGCGTTTGACAGTGACTTCGGGTTTACTGACCAGTTCTACTTTACCCGGGTATACCTCTCGGATACCAATGGTGGGTGGCGGGAGATCCACACCACTCACACCGAACAGGTCTTCGACCCCACGAAGGTCACCGCGGTCCTGCGCGTGGATGGCAATAGCCTGAACGTCAAGATTCCGTTGGTCTACTTCACCCAAGGGTTGGTCACCGGAGAACTGCGGGTGGATGTCTACACCACCAAGGGACCGGTGGATCTGGATCTTGGGAGTTACCAGGCCAGTCAGTTTGAAATGGTCTTGAATTCCATTGATGACGATGACACCTACGTTTCTCCGTTAACCGCGTTTAACCAGATTCAATCGCTCAATGCGCGTCGGGTTACTGGGGGGTCACGGGCGGTTGACTTCGCCACCCTGCGTGAGCAGGTCATGAACAACACCTTGGGCGCCAGTCGTGTTCCAATCACCCACGCCCAGTTAGGGACTGAGCTGGAAAACCGCGGGTATCGCGTTGTCACGAACATCGACAACATTACCAATCGTCAGTTCCTGGCATCCCGGCGTCTCCCGGCACCGGAGAACCGGAGCATCTCGGGTGGTATGGGCAGCACCATGGGACAGCTACAACAGTCGCTCGTGGAGCTCGCACGTTCTGAACACGTGTACGACAATGGCAATCGCATTACTATCAAACCTTCCATGCTGTTCCAGTATGTCGATGGTAAGATTGAAACCGTTGCCGACAGCAAGGTCCGGGATCTGCTGGAGTTGACCCCTGACGCCCTGACCCGTCAAGTCAACGGGGCACGGTATCTGTTTACGCCGTTCCATTACGTGTTGGATGCCACTGGAGATAACTTCGATGTACGCCCCTACTACCTGGACGCACCTGAGATCACCCGTAAGGTGTTCGTCGATGAGAACAACACCGCTCAGATTCAGGTGTCAATCGATACCTACCACATCGAGCGTATCGAGGAAGGCTACCGCATTCGGGTTAAGCTGAAATCCGGTGACCGCTTTAAGGAACTGGCCGACCATCAGTTTATTCTGCAGATGGGCTATCGTCCTCAGGGAGAAAGTTCTTACGCGTCACTCAACGGTGAGCTGGTGGGGTACGAGGATAACGAGCGGGTGTATCAGTTCGATATTCACACCGACATGGACATCGATCACCAACACGGTTTGTACACCACGAACCTATCGATGTTCGATACTACCCAACGTAACTTTGCCACACCGTTGATCAATGATTTCGACTTCAGCTTCATCGGGGTTGATCAGGATCTGCGTAACTACCGTGAAGGTAACCTCGACTTGCTGGTTCAACACCACCTGTTACCGGAAGAGTTCATGGTGATCTCTCGGGAACGGTTGACCATTCAGTTTGGTCACGCCCTGACGCAGCTGTGGCGGCGCAACCGTAGTCTGGTGAGTGCCTATGCCTACCGCCGGTATGCGGAGAACATTCCGTATGTCTACCAAGAGACTGTCTATGAACGCGACGAGAACGGTCACATCATTCTTGGGACCGACGTCGATGGTAACATCACCTACAACATCCTCCATGCCAAAGGGGATGTGCGGGTGGACGAGAATGGCGATACCGTCTATCGCTACATGAAGGGTGATGTCATTCTGGACGAACAGGGGAATCCGGAACTGATCGAACCACGCAAGATCATTCGGGAGTTCACCCTACTGTTACTGGATGGTGTCTACTACTTCGTCACTGACCGTGAGGCACTGGAATACCGCAAGCGGGTGCCGAGTGTGATCACCGGGTGGTTGGATAATGACGTGGGTCTGATCGAGAAGCGTCTGTTGGAACAGAGTGAACTCTATCTCTACCCGACCACCACCTTGGGCGATACCACGGCCACGGTGCGGGAAGGTCTTCAGTCGACACTGGCGTTGGATCAACACTTCTACGTCAACTACTACCTCAGTGACAGTGCCTATGGTAACATTGGGCTGCGTGATGCCCTGACCGAAAGCACTCGGGCGATTGTCAGTGAGATGTTGGGTCGTAAGACCATTGCCGTCTCGGATATTGTGGCACGCCTGAAAGCCAATGCGGGTGAAGATGTCATCAGTATCGAAGCTGGCGGACTGGGGGAGGATAACGACTTCAGTACCATCAGCATCAATGACGAGTCCGTACGCTTGACCCTCCGTCGGCGTTTGGTGGTGTTGTCGAACCAATTCCTGGCTGCTCAGGATGATATCGACATCAGCTTCCTGCGTCACTCCTTTAGGTAACCGCATAAAGCCAGGCCCCCGCAGGGGCCTGGTCTATGCCGTCTTACTTGATTTTTTCTTTCTTGGCCGTAGTGTTAACATGATCCCGGATCTTCTGTAGGGATTCCCGCGCACGAATATCCGGTGCGGTGTTCACTGCGTCACTGTACACCAAGTTAAACACCGTGATGTCGTGACGTGACAGTTTCAACAGGGTGTTGTACTTGATGACATTGAACCCGTAGAAGAAGGTTGCCATGAAGCTCAACTGATCCACGTTGGTTGACACGTCTTTGAGTAACTTCGGTACGTGATTGAAGTTCTCATGCGACAGGTTGTCGCTTATCTCGCGGATGTTGGTCAGCTGTTTGGTCAGCTCCACATACAGCGCTTCCAGGTAATCGTACGGCGTTACCTCAGTCATTGTCTTCAGTACCGCCAGGTCATCAAACGCCTCCATCTTCATATGTTGCTTGAGGTATTGACGTTGGGGCATTTCGGCCTGAAGGACCTTGGCGTCATCCGTGAGCATACCACCCAGCGTCAGAGACGTGGTGTCTACCTGAGCTGCATGATCGGGATTGTTGGCCAGGACCTCTTCCACCAGATCAACAAAGCGTTCGGTGTTGCGCGCAAGTGATTCGGTGTTCTTGCGCAGTTCACCAATCGCCGCCAGTTGTTTGGTATCCCCCAATGCGGCCAGTTGCAATGGCGAGCGTTTCAAGCCACCATCCTGAAGAAACTCCTGGCGTTCCTCAAAGACCTTCTTCTCCAGGTCCTTGCTGGGTCGTGTGGTACGACGCTTGTCGATATCGGCACGTCCCTGACGAATCACGGAGATCACCGCGTGCATGGCTTCGAACTGTTTCTCGAAATACTCTTCCTTACGGAACGTGCGCTTGAACCAGGCCACCAAGCGCTTGATGTATTCGATCAGTTTCCGAATCCAGTTCTTGATGGTAGTGACGATCGTGCGGGCGATGCTTTCCAGTGCCGGTTCCAGGTTGATGCTGGAGCGTTCATCACTGTAGCTACCCAGCGGGTAGTGTTCCAGTGACGGGACCGGTGAAAAGGCGATGTGGTGTTCTCCCAGCATGTCGCGGATTTCTCGCAGGGCGCGCATGTCGTGGGTTGATACCCCGTGTCGTTCGACCGTGGCATGTAAATCAGTCAGCCACTCCAGCGACAATGCTACCTGAGCAATCACCTGTTGGTGCTGTTCCGGGTATTCGCCGTCAAACTCCTCATCGTCTTCGGAGCGGAACGCTTCGTCTTCTTTTTCCTTGACCTCGTCTTCCTTGGTTGCTTCGTGATACACCTCGGTCGCATCGGTATCGACCGCCCCGTCAATTGCCTGAGTCATGAGTCTCCCCTCCTTCGAGTCGCCCGACTTCGTACAGTCGTTGGCGTAATAAATACTGTTCGCGATCTTTAACACGTTTCAGTGTGTTCTTCCGGGCCTGGCGCTTACCGATTTCCGGATCAAAAAGATTGGGGTTGGCACAAACGGCTTCCCCCGTCATCTCATACCCGTTCTTCAAAACGAGGCAGCACACGGTCACCCGGGTACCTGGAAAACGGTAATAGTCTTCGTGGACAATCAGCGCCTCAATATACGCATCCGTTAGCCGCGGGACCGGCAGGTCCTGTCCCGCAGCGGAGGGTTGTTCATTCACCCGCCTGATCTTCCTTGGCGGTGAAGTGAGCATCCATGATATCACGGACGGCGCGGTGGCCGTTGGCGAACTCGGGTTGGGAGACAAACGAGGTCAGGGTTGCCAGCATGTCCGAATTAAAACGGCTCATCAGGGATTTGGAGCACAGGGCGGCATCCAACAGGGTAACGTCGGCGACTGACGTCAGGATTTCCATGCGTGAGTGAATCATTTTCTCAATCAGCGCTTGGGTCAGCTTGGTGTCGACGGCGACCATTTCGTTGACGTCATTGACCACATCCAGCATGGATTCACGACATTCGGCAACGATTTGTTCGGAGGGTTTCTCCAGTGACAGGGGACACTGGTAGGCCAGGGCTTGGGCCACAAACAGGGCACGGACTTCCCGGGTGTGGGTTTCCGGAATAGTCATTTGACGGAGTTGTTTGGCAAGGGCAATACCGGCTTTCATGATCTAATCTCTCTTTTCTAGGTTAACGACGAAAACGCTCTGCCTGTAGGAACAGGTCGTTGTTGAGCAGGGATTCCAGGAGTTCTTCATGTTTGATCTGTTGACGTGACCGGCGATAGCCAGGGAACAACACATGACTTAACGCCATCATGATCGTGGTGCGATCTTTCATTAGCTTCAACAGGTCATCGATGGCCCGAACATCATCATCGAGCTTTTTACGATACGCTGAGGCGGATGACACATCGCGGATCTGGGCAATCAGGTCACGCCGAATCTTGACCATCCGCTGATAATCATTGTCGTACATGACCCCATTGTTATTGTCGGCCACCTCGACAATCAGGTAGGCCAATAACAAATAAGGTGCGAGAGGGGGTACCAGGACACTACCGCCTACGGCAAGACCCCCAATCAGGAACTTCCCTACCTCGACGGCGGCATTGAGCAGCGTTCCACGATGGTGGCGGGAAAGCGGACTGCGGGTCAGCTTGTACAGTGCGGTGGCCAGCGGACGAGAAAAGCCCATGCGTGAGGCGAACATATCCGCGAGTTGTTCATCCCGCTTATCACTGCCCTGTCGGGATACCAGATGTGTGCGCGGTTCGCGCCGCCAAGCGATCAACAAGGCACGACGGTAATTGGCTTCCGTGGGATCGGCTTCCAGACGACGCGCCTCTTCGGCGTCGATATGTTTCTTCAAGTACGATTGATCCAGCACATCGACCCGGTACTTGTTCGACTTCTTACCCAGGAGGATCTCTACCCCATCGGTGAGGTAGTAGTTAAGGAGGACGTATTCCCCCATGGTAGCCAGATTGAAAAATGCATGGCCCACTTCATGGAGGATCGTCGCGGTGATCTCTTCCGGAGTCAGGGTAAACATACCCTCGAAGAACGGCCGGGGCAGGCGCAGACAAAACGGGACGTCCGTAAACTGTCCGGTGACCTTAACTTTGTCCAGATCAATCGTGGACTTAAACCACTTGCCATGGAAGGCCGTCCCTTCCCCTGACGTTGAGACTGAGTGTCCCCCAGTCACACCGGAATGACCCAGAGGGGCTAGTATGTAAATACCCAGTCCTGGATCATCGGCTACCTCAAGATCCATACTGAGGTTGGTGGTCTTCTCAATCAGGTTGGTGATCTGGCGGAGATCTTTTTCATCGAGGCGTTTATTTTCTTCCTTAACCTCGCTACATAACTTCTCGACAATCATGAGCAGTTCAGTGCCAAGGGTCTTGCTGCCCCCGATTGCAATGAACTCCTGTGATACGGTGGTTGGTTCAGACATGAGTGTGTTCCCGCGGATAATGGCGTGATGGTGATTCAATCATAGAAATAGGACGCCTCCCCACGTGTAGGCTGTAAAGAACCACCCCACCCCCACATCTTACGTAGAGCGACCGGACCCACAAGGAGTTTACCGTGTCTCAGCCGAAATACCGTAAAGAAGATGTCAAGGGACTCGAGCCCAAGCACATTACCTATGTCAAAGCGCAGGATGGATCTGCGCACGATATGCTCGTCGTTAAGGAAAACGTACATCTTAAAGACGGTACTCGCATTCCTAATATTCGCACGTTCCGCGATTACAAGCGTCCGTTCTGGGTAACCAGTAAAGGTCGTCAAACTCACCGGGACAAGAAAGACTACGAGTATGTCAAGAACTGTCGTAAGTACAGCTGTACCCAGTTGGAACTTCCCAAGGTTGCGGCGCGGGCACTGAATGATTTCTCATCGGGTCCGAATCCACCCTTGAAGCGTCTCGCCCGGAGTCCTTATCTCTACGGGGCCGACGTTAGTACACCATGTCTACTAAAGGCAGAGTATCGGGGGAAGTGGCCGGACCTGATTAGCTTTAACCGTGTCTCGGCGGGTGATATCGAGACCAACGTTCACTCCAAAGAGGGTGAGATCATTTGCATGTCAGTGACGTGCAAAGAGAAGGCGGCACTGTTCTACCTGAAGAGCTGGATTGCCGATATCGAGGACCCGGTATCCAAGACCCACGAACTCGCTGAGAAATACATTGGTGAAACGCTCCGTGAGCGGAACATTAACCTGGAAGTGGTGATCTGTGACACCCCCGGACAGATCGTGGTTGAGTCAGCGAAACGTCTGCATGAGTGGCAACCGGATTTCTACACCTTCTGGAACATGGACTTCGACGTGTCGAACATGTTGAAGTGTCTAGAGCGTGAGGGTATTGATCCGGCAGAAGTTTTCTCCGATCCGCGGGTACCACCGGAGTTTCGTCACTTTGACTATCGCCGGGGTCCATCTCAGAAGGTCACTGCCTCCGGCAAGACCATGTCGATCAATATCGAGGACCGTTGGAACTGGGTCACCCACCCCGCCTCATTCCAGTTCATCGACTCCCTACCGGTCTATCGTATCTTGCGCGTGGCCAATGGTAAAGACAGCTCTTATGCCCTGGACTATATCCTGACCAAAGAGCTGAACCTGACCAAGCTGAAGTTTGATGAAGTCTCGCACCTGTCGGGACTGCGTTGGCACGAAGTCATGCAGGAGCAGTACAAGATCGAGTACGGGATCTACAACGTCTTCGATAGCATTTCACTGGAGTTGCTGGATGAAAAGACCAATGACCTGTCATCCAACATCTCGATGTTCTCCAAGTATTCCGACTACAAGAACTTCAACTCCAACCCGAAGCGGCTGTGTGACGACATGCACTTCTGGTACCTCAACCGGGAAGAGCCGTGTGTGATTGGTACCAGCTCCGACGATCCGGTGGGAGAGTTGGATGAGTTTGTTATCGGTCATGACGACTGGATTGTAACACTACCCAGTTACATGGCAGCTCCGAATGGCATGCCGTGCGTCAAGGAGTTCCCTGATTACACTACCTTGATCTTTGGTCATGTGGCTGACTTGGATATTGTGTCAACCTATCCTAACGTGTCCCAGCTACTGAACATTGCTCGCGAAACCTGTGTCATGGAATTTTCCAAAATGCAAGGGATTACTGAGTATCATCGTCGGGAGGTTGGGGTTAACTTGACGGGTGGGAAAACCAACGCGGTGGAGATCTGTGAGAAGATCCTTGGGGCACCATCACTGGATGAACTGTTGGCCAAGTTCCGTTCGGATAAGGGCCTCGGAGTTGCCGATCCTTGTCCGCCCCATGTAGAAGTCTATACGACAGAGCGTAAACGCATCGAAGAGGATGAACCTCGTGATGAAACGATTGTCGAGGATTAGCTAACCTTTACCTGGTCCCGCTTTGGTGGATATGAGGTATCCACAAAAGGTGATCGTCGCTTCTCGGCCTTTGGGGCCTATCTGGATAACGGTAATAATATCGAGACCGAATACCAGTGTGGTGTCAAAGGCTATGGCGGTACCGATTGGCGGGCAGGGAAAGGTAAACCCCCACTGGGTAAGTTTACTGGTGATGAGCTATATCTGGCCTATCGGCGTCTGTGGGAGGAGTGGGCACGCACCCACCCTACCCTCATGGCGGAGCTACGGGAACAGGCGTTGGCGCATCAAGGCGTGCTCTCGGACCGCTTTGCTGGGGGACCTGTTAACCAAGCACGGGCGTTGAGTGATCTATTAAACCTGGGATTCTGATTATGTCCAAACGATGTGCATTTTATATCCTGGTGGGGATACTTGTCCTTACCGGTGTATTGACCTGTGTGTTTCTGGGTGGTCAGTTAGCCGCGATGCTCGGGTATGTCACCCTCCCACCTAACTGGACGATACACAGCGGCCTTGCTGCTGCGGTATTGGGGATTGGCGCTAACCTATGGGATGCCCGTTATGTCGATACGTAAGCTCTTTAAAGGTTATGTACTGTTGATGTTTGTCCTGTTTGCATTGGCGGTACTTGATCTGGTTCTTTCCTACACACCGTTCACCACCCTGTATGGCTACGTCAATCATGCGGGTGCTGGCCTACTGGTGGTGTGGGCTGCGGTGACCCTCTTCGTTCTCGGTTGGGCGGCGTGGCGCTACATCTTTCACTACACCTGATCGACGCATAAAAAAGCCCTCCCACTCGGGAGGGCAACTATGCCGTAAACTCTGAGCGGTAGCGAATCACTCAGATAACGGTCCGGCAATCGGTATCACGCATTGATAAAAAGACGTGGCCAGATATGTTCGATGCCATCACGCCCCATGAAGACCCCAACGTGGCCAGCATTGATTTGGTAGGCCTTAGCCTCGGTGTAGCGCATCAGGGCCAGGGTCTGTTCGGAGGGGGTGACCTCATCGGTCTTTCCGGTAACGATCGACACAGGACATTTGATTTGCGACAAGTCGATATGTTGGTCATTCACGATCAGTTCGTTACGTCCCAACCGATTCTTCTTGAACAGGTGTTCGATTGCCCACAGGTACCAACCCCAACCGGCGATGTTCTGGGTGTAGTCGTACCAGCGATAAAAGGCTTCGGTTTTCGGACTGGGCTCGGTGTAGCGTTTCACGTAGTGGGTGTGGGGATTGGCGGACTTCCAACCCATTAACATGAACTCACCACGCATCAAGCCGCCACCTAGGGCGACCATGTACCGGTATAGGGACAGGGGCATGCGAATCGCTGACTCCAGTACCGATTCCCCAGCATGGGTATCAATGGGTGCCCCGGCAATGATCAGTGAAGTAACCTTATCCTGATGGAGGATGCTGTAGATGACACTTAGCCAACCACCTTGACAGAGTCCCACCAGGCTGGCGGTGCCGCCCACTTGTTCCACCGCAGTGTCCAGCTGGGTAAGAAGATCCGAGACCGTCTCGAAACGCCGCTCAAAGGTACATGATTTCCATTCAATGGCGTAGACGGGCCGACCACTGTATTGTACCGCACACTGCACCAGAGACTGATCTTTACCAAAATCGGCAATGTAGGAGTGATGTCCTGCCTGCGGAGGAACAATCACCAGGGGAGTACCTTCCCCAGCATTAAACTGTAGTAACCGGATCGCGGGATCTTCGTAAACGCAATGATACGCAGAATACCAGAACGCATCGGTGGTGGTGAATTCCATGGCGTGTTCCCTCGCTTGTGGCTGTTATTTTACATGACGCTTGAGTGCGTCAGTTACCATACGATTGGTTTCATGGCATAAACCCCCCTCCCGAAGGAGGGGAGCTATGTCGTTACGCGTAGTTCTGGAAGTAATCGGCCAGACGTTCGGTAACGGCGGGAGAGAACCCGCTCAGCATGTGACGGATATCCACCTGCTTGCGACGTGAGCTGGCGTTGCGATCAGTCACGATCAGGAACAGCTCGATCAGGTTCACATGACGCTGTTGATGTTTACGGTCACCCTTCAGCAGATGAACGAACCGGTAGGCGTTGCTCGGTGAGAAGACCCCGTTGCGCTCCTTGATGATGCGCTGCTTGATCTTGTCCAGAGCCTCGGCCATCGCCGGGCCATCCAGACGGGTCACGTAGCTGAATAGATTATCCAGTTCACGCTGGGCCTTACCGCCAGTGGCATCGCCCACAATCGAATTGGTGGCAACGGCATCGGTGTAGCGATCCAGCACGCCGTCGATAAAGCTCAGGTTCATTTCAGTCAGTGCTCCGTTATGGGTCGGGGTCGGTTGAGCGCGTTGTTGGGGGACTTCCTGTTCAGCCTCGGGGGTGGTGGTATCCTCCTCCGTGTCACCGAACTGGTGGTTATAGGCGGCAAGGATTGCCTCGACGCTATTGTCCTCGGTCTTCAGGGAATGACGCTTCTTGAGCTCCAGCGCCAGCTTGGTATCGTTGGCCTTACCGGAGGCTTTGAGCTCACCTTCGGCCCATGACAGAAGTTCTTCGGTCGTCCATTCCTGGGCTTGGCGCTGTTGGCGCGTACGATCGTAGACCCAGGCACCGTAGGAGGTTTTCTCCGGGGTAATGTCCTTGCGGAAGTAGTCGAGTACTTGTTGATCACTCCACGCCGCTTCCAGGGTCTCCCGGCGACGGTACTCGGCGATCAGCTCGGCCATCCGTTTACCGGACACGTCATCCAGCTCGCCTTTAAGGGCAGCCAACAACTCTTCGGTCGGCCAGGCGTTGGGCTTGCGCTGGGCACGTGTCGGATCGTGACGGAAGATACCTGCTTCGGTCTGGACGCCACGCTTGTCACCGACGGGTTGGTTGAGCCACTGTTTGAGTTGGTTGTCCGTCCAGGCCTCGGGAATGTCGAACGCCTCGCGGGCCTGCGCCAGCATCTCGGCTTCCTGTTCCTCTGAGCTCTTCTCAGCGCTTTCTTCGTTAGACTCGCCCGTAGGCTCCACTTGGGTCTCTTCGACCTCCTGGGTGTCTTGCTGATCCATCTCAGACTGGTTGGGAGTGGAATTGTCCATGTGTCTCTCCTTGGGTAGTCGGTTTAGCGGGGTAATATACTACGCCCTGTCGTTCAGCATGTAATAGTCGCGCCTGAGGTGACCCTACATAAAAGGTTGCCTCGCCTTTACAGCGACAAACAAAGGTCCAATGATTCCCTACCAAACGAAAGGACGCTGTCATACTATCCCCTCGGTACCACAGTCGACAATGGGGACATTGCTCATCCCATGATCGACCCAGATATGCCTGATGCCAGTATCGCCGCCACTGTCGTTGGCGATGCCGGATCTTGAGGGCCTTAAACATGTCTTCAGTTTCCCTGCGTGTGTTGCGTTATTGTGGTCGATGTTTTAACCATCAACTCAGTCGTGCGGTTTTATCCCACTTTTGGGTTTTCAGTGTAGTACCATGCATCTTCGCCAGGAACAGGCTCAGGAAGCGACCCCCTAGTCCGGCGGCAGCGGCCGGCAGGCCATCAGGTTGTTCAGAAAGATCCTGCCCCACACAACGGGCACAGACGTTGCGCCCTTCGGTCTTACAGGTCATAGGAGTGCGCAGCATGATCTCCTTACCCAAATACTGGGTATGGTTCTCCGCGTCGATCAATACGCTTTGCTTTCCATCGATCACCCAAAACCCGATCAGTGATTTGCTGTTGTACTCCGTTACCGTGGTGGGAATCCCCAGGGTCGTTTGACAGTCCTCTTCGGCGGTGCGAATGGTCCCCAACATGCGGTAGATCGTCTTGGTGGATTCCCCACCTAACTGGGTTTGTGCGCCACGGTTGTACGAACCCGCCCGCAGACTGTTGATCATTGCCGGAAGCTTGTCCGGATCAATACCCTCTTCCAGGGAGCGTTCCACCAACTCCATGGTCGAACCATCGGAGAACGACGACTCACCCCCGAACATATAGAAGAGCTTGTTGCGGACTTTACCGTAACCCTTCTTGCCTTTGGCCTTGTAGAACTCATCGGCTGGGTCACCCTTCAACCATTCACGATCGAGGGCTTCCAATTCATCACCAATCTTGGCAATGATCGCCGGGTCACTGAGTCGTCCCTTGTACTCTTCCATCAGCTCCTTACGGCGTTTACGTGCCTGAGGATGGGACTGCATGGCCTTGGGCGTAACGGACACGACAGAGATCGAGGCGTATGCCACCAGCGATAAAGCGTAATCCGAGAACTGCAGGTATTGCCGCACGTAGATGTTGCCATCAGGTGCGTGGGAGACCCCATCGTCGTCTTCTGGGTCATCGATCAGACGCTTGTGGATTTCTTTCTCCACGTCTTTGACCGAGAAGTGACCGCGCTGAAACGGCAACAGATCCCCAAACGGTATCACCAGCAACAGGTAGTTAACCAGCACATTACCGTACGTGGTGTGGAGGGTATCTTCCCCCACGTAGTTAGGAAGATCGTAGGCCTGTAAGGGAAACAGCTCCCGAAAATCACACAGTGGTTCGGTTACGCGACGGGTGGTTTCGATCACGTCCTTTTCATTGGTGGCCGGATTAATGAAGACGCGCTTGCCCTCTTCCACCCAATAACGAAACGGATAGTCTACTTCACGGTCATTAGCTTCGACCACTGCAAACATGCTGTTGACCCAGTGTCGTTTCTTGGCAGCACCGGCCCGTAGTGCCGCCAGAAAGTAATCACGCTTATGCATTAGTTAATTGCCCCCTGAGCGAGAGTGATGGCGGTGTGGATACGAACCTGTTCCTGGTAGTCATCCGTATAGTCCTGGACGACTTCACGTAGTGTCGAGGTCATGTTATCCAGTGGTGCATTACTGAAATAGACCAGGCCCAGCAGTTCAACGCCCACCTCATCGGTGTTCATCTTATCCAGGTCTTCCAGCGCGTAACTCATCAGTGACTCCAGTGGTTGTCCGGAGCCGACGCCTGACTTGGCCAAATTTACCACAACAGCTGGCGCCTGGTGTTGGGTATGACGTAACAGTTGGTTGATCCGGGTAATGCGTTCTTTATGATCGACCGGGCGGGTGTCTTCCGGAGGACGGTACTGAAGTACCCCCGCGGTGATTTCACGAATGCGGGTAATCGTGTCTTCTTTTACATGAGTGAGGTAATCAAACGCATCCACGCCTGAAATCGCGGAAAACATGGGCACCATTTCCGCCAGAGCTTCTTCCGGTTGCCAATCCCCTAAGGTAATGTCGTGCAGGACTTCCGGGATGACGTAATGTTCGATATTCGCGGTTGCCTGGGCAATTCCCGTCATGATCTCCAGTGGGGTATCCTCACGCACCGTAACGCCGTATTGGTTCAGTGCATCTCCCATGGCATAAATGAGAATGGTCTCTACACGACTGACCAGTAGGTCATTATCGGAAATGCCGTCTTGTAACCCAAACACCTGTTGGATTTCATCTTCAAAATCGGAAAGTCCCATGGAGGATAGAAGCTGTTGGGCTTCTAAAAACACATCCAGACGCTCGGGACTGATAAGGTCCATTAATGCCAGCTGTAGTTCTTCATACATGACCGCGGCTCCACCATTGAGAGTAACATACCGTTAGGGGACTGGGTGGGACCTTACGCTAGTTAAATTACGCAAATACGCTAATGTATGTTGAATGTTTTTTCTTCATTCAGGACGACTCACCCCAGTATCGTGTTACAACACCCATAGAGGAAACTGACTCATGACCGAACAAAACACTCCCGAGACCCCCGAAGTCGACATCACCGACGAAGATATCCGCGCTACCGAGGAGGTGGTCGCGAGCACAGCGTTGAAATCCGATAAGGGTTGGGAAATCCTGCGCCAGCTGTACCTGGAAGCCGCCAAGAAACTTCTGACCACTCAGGGGTTCACCTTCCCGGTCCTCAAGAACATGACAGCCCTCGAAGACAAGCTTTCTGACCCGGTCGGGTTTAAGAAGTCCTTCGATACCCTGCTTCAAGACCTGCAGCAGTATAAAGCGGACCTCGACAAGATCCAAGCGAAGCACGCTGGGAAATCAGGCAAGCCCACTGAAGGCGAGTGGCCGATCATGTTTGCTCTCAGCCAAGAGTATTCTGACCTGATGCATCGCTTCGATACGGTTGTTGCTCCGCTGATCTTCTCGCTGGTTGAAATCATCCAGAAAGAACATGGCGATCTGCTGGAGTCCGAGCCGCAGCAGTCTGCTCAGTAAGTTAACCCAGTAAGGAGACCTCCATGGACGATACGACTCGCGACGACGATCAACACCCCGACAACCCTCAGGAAGAAACCAACGAGGTTCAGCCGGAAGAGCCAGCCGCTGGTGCCGAGGAAGAAGAATATGGCGGCGATGATGGGTTTACGCCGGCACAGCGCAAGGTGGATTTCCAGGAAGAGCTGAAGACCACCGAACCGCTGGAGAGCGAACCCACCCACAGTGAAACGCTGGCGCTGTTCCGTGAAGCCTACAGTACGGTCAATACCGTACTGGAGCGTGCCAATGACCTGTTGGAGAATATTAACCGCCGAGAAGAGGCGACCTACCAGAAGGCCCAACAAGCGGGTCGTCTGATGGGTGATGACGACGGTAACCCGTGGTTCCGTGTGCTGATGAATGCACTTCCTCATGCCCAAATCAACAACATGGGGGAGAACAGTGCCGCTCGCGAGGGTAGTGAGTGGCGCCAGACCATGGATTACGAGGGACAAACCCTCCGTCCGGGTCAACCCAAGCAAAAACTCGGTAGTGGTCATCATACTGCGGAAGAGAAGCTGACCTACCTGTCTCGGCGTGCCGGCGTCGGTACTGTCTTCGACGTCCCGCTTTATCACAGTGGTGTGTGGGTGCGCCTGAAGACACCACCGCTGGTTGCTATCGCCAGCCTCCAGCATCAGCTGAATCAACTGAAGGTAACGCTGGGGTCGGATTCCAAAGGGATGGCATTCTCCAATACCTCCCAGGCCCTAACGTCAGTTGCGGTGGACTTCGCTCTCCAGTATGTCATCGACACCAACGTTCATACCACGACCCCTAGTGACCTGAAAGAACGTATCCTGCTGTTGGATGCACCGGTACTGCTGTGGGGTCTGGCGGTGACGTTGTACCCAAAGGGCTACCCGTACGCTCATCCGTGCATTGCGGACCCGGAGAACTGCCAGCACATCACTAAGGAGCTGCTCAACCTTAACCGGTTGCTGTGGACCGATACGACATCGCTGTCGCAAACCCAGAAGAAGCTGATGGCTCGTCGCTTCCAGAAGAAGATGTCGGAAGAGGAGTATGAGCTCTACCACAGCGAGAAGGTCCGTGGTGATCGCCGCATTGCATGGTTTGATGAGCTGGGCCTGACGCTCAAGGTGCCGACCCTGCAGGAGTATGAGGATTCGGGTCTTGACTGGATCAACGGTATCGTGGAGATGACCCAAGGGGCCTTTAACGAACCACCCCACGGAGCCAACCGTGACCAGTACATCTCGCAACTGGCCATGGCCACCACGGCACGTCAGTACACCCACTGGATTGCTGAAGTGCGGGAGCGGGATGAGGATGGCAACGATGAACTCCTGTCGGACGAGCCGGATGTCATCAACGAAACCCTCAACCACATCTTCTCCACTGACGAGTACGTGGAGCGGTATTTCGGTAAGATCACCGAGTACGTGGATGACGCGATGATCTCAATGATCGCTATTCCTTCCTTTAACTGTCCGGCGTGTGACTCGCCGGTGGCGGAGAAGTTCCACGAACGCTTCCACCACCTCGTACCGCTGGATGTCCTTACCACTTTTTTTACGCTGGTCAACCGGAAGCTCAGTTAAGTCCTGAGACGAACGACGATGCCCGTTTTAGTCGATTGAGTTTAGAGCTTGATGACACGAACGGGCACGTGGCGTTCTCAAGCTTCGGGTTGAGTCGTGTCAAAGAGGAAGGGCA